>OGOL01002276.1_pt1 | contig 15398 bp, 10 predicted proteins | sample 1552641 | NCBI WGS metagenome assembly OGOL01 (sample SAMEA2580140, study PRJEB22360) | human gut metagenome | biome: human gut; feature: human-associated habitat; material: faeces | place: Denmark | collected 2008/2010 | reverse complement strand
TGTAAAATCAATCTCATTTTTCCAATATCCTTTATGAAAGAATTAATTTAGCAGCTCCACAGATTCCTGCATCATTCCCTAATGTCGCAAGGACAAATTCGGTATCTTTGTTAGCAAAAAAAGCTCTCTCTTTAAAGTTCTTTTCCACATACTCTATCAGTACTTCACCTGCTTTGGATACACCCCCGCCAATCACAATTGCTGACGGATCTGCCACTGCTGCCAAATTAGCCATTGCATGTCCGAGATATTTTCCAAATTCTTCTGCAATCTCTTTTGCCACTGCATCTCCGGCTTTCACTGCATCAAATACAGTCTTTGCACTGACTTCCTGCTCTCTTAATACTGACTTGGCATCATCTTTGGCAAGACGGATATTCGCCAGTCTGGTAATTCCTGTGGCTGATGCATATTGCTCCAGACATCCGGTATTACCACATCCGCAATGATCTGTCTCTTCATAATTCACACAGAGATGCCCGATCTCACCACCGGCACCATGCGCTCCTACCAATGGTTTTCCATCAATGATAATTCCACCGCCTACACCTGTTCCAAGCGTTACCATAACGATATTTTTGCGTCCTTTGCCGGCTCCCAGCCACATTTCTCCAAGTGCGGCTACATTGGCATCATTACCGATCTCGGCTCTCATGCCGGAAAGCTCTTCCATCTCTCTTTTTACTTCTTTATATCCCCATCCGAGGTTTGCAGTGTTCTGTACCACACCTTCTGTATTCACCGGTGCCGGAACTCCGACTCCGATTCCTTCCACCTCATCTCTGCCAATCTTCTTTTCTTCAAGCTTTTCCCTTAACGCCTCTGCGATATCCGGAAGAACTGCCTCTCCCTGATTCTCTGTACGGGTCTTAATCTCCCACTTATCTACAATCTCCCCATCGGTCGTAAACAAACCTAATTTTACTGTTGTTCCCCCGATATCTACACCAAAACAATATTTCATTTTCCTACTCTCCTATTTTTTTGTTAGATTCTGCTGTACACGCTTGTACAGTTCCTGTGCTGCATTATATCCCATCTGTTTCTGTCTGTGGTTAACGGCCGCTGTCTCAACGATAATCGCCAGATTACGTCCAGGACGTATTGGAAGATGATGACACACCACTTTATTTCCAAGGAATTCTGTATACTCTTCTTCCAGTCCGAGACGGTCATATTCTTTGTTCTTATTCCACTCTTCAAGCGTGATAACAAGGTCAATATTCTGTGTCTCCCTGACACTCAGTACACCGAACAATGCTTTTACATCTACAATACCGATACCACGCAATTCAATGAAATGTCTTGTGATATCCGGTGCCGATCCAACCAGTGTCTCATCACTGACTCTGCGGATCTCTACGACATCATCACTGACAAGACGGTGTCCACGCTTGATCAGTTCCAGTGCGGCTTCACTCTTACCGATTCCACTTTCACCCATGATCAGCACACCAACACCGTATACATCAACCAGCACACCATGAATAGAAATGCATGGCGCAAGTTCCACATTCAGCCATCGGATGATCTCTGCTGTAAATTCCGATGTCTTCTTCTCTGTCTGGAATACAGGGATATTTGCCTTTTCTGCCATCTCCAGAAGCATCTTTTCCGGTGGAAGATTCCTACAGAAGATCAGACAAGGGATCTTATAAGAAAGCAGTGTCTCATAAATCCGCTTTTTCTTATCTTCATCTGTCATCTTCTCCAGAAATGTATATTCTACATAACCAATGATCTGTACACGTTCTGAATCAAAATGTTCAAAAAATCCTGTAAGCTGCAGTGCCGGTCTGTTAATATCTGGTATCTCTACATCTTTATCAGACAGATCTACATCCGGTGTTAAATTTTTAAGATTCATTTTTTCAACAAGTGTTTTTAATTCAACTTTATTCGCCATATTCTTCTACCTCACACGTATTAAAAATCTCTTTCATTATTATACCATACTTAATGATTCTGGTGAAAAAATTTATATACTTCCTGTGCAGATTTTTCATTCATACTTGGCAGTTCTTTTAACTCTTCTACTGTTGCATTACGGATTGCATCAATATTCTCAAAGCACCGCATCAGATCTTTTCTTCTTGCAGGGCCGACTCCCGGAATATCGTCCAGCACAGAATGCACCTGCCCCTTGCTGCGCAATTGTCTGTGAAATGTAATTGCAAAACGGTGCGCTTCGTCCTGTATCCTGGTAATCAGCCGGAAACATTCCGAGTTGCGGTCAATCGGAAGTTCGGTATTATTAAAATACAGTCCTCTCGTTCTGTGATTGTCATCTTTTACCATTCCACACACAGGAATATGCAGATGAAGCTTTTCCAGTACTTCCAGTGCTATATTCACCTGCCCCCGTCCTCCGTCCATCATGATCAGATCCGGAAATATCTGAAAGCCTCCGGTTTCACTTTCTTCCTGCTGTTCACGCAATCCATGCCCGAATCTTCTGGTCAGTACTTCATTCATACTGGCATAATCATCCGGACCCTGCACAGTTTTAATTTTGAATTTGCGGTAATCGTTCCGTTTTGGTTTCCCATGTTCATAGACTACCATCGATCCGACAGAATCGAATCCGTTCGTATTGGAAATATCATATGCCTCCATGCGTATGATGCCTTTTAGTCCCAGTATCTTTTCCAGTTCTTTCACTGCACCGATCGTTCTTCCCTCTTCACGTTTCAGACGTTCTCTGTCATTCTTTAACACCATCTGCGCATTCTTTTGTGCCAGTTCTACCAGTTTTTCCTTCGTTCCCTTCTTCGGAATGCGAAGATGTACTCTGCGTTCTCTCCTTGCCGTCAGCCATTCTTCAATGATATCCTGATCTTCAATCTCTTCCGGCAGCATCAGTTCCGCAGGAATATATGGTGTGCCTGCATAAAACTGCTTGATAAAGCTTGACAATATCTCGCCTTCCGTATCATTTTCTGCGCTCTTCAGATAAAAATGATCCCGTCCGATCAGTCTTCCGCTTCGAATAAAAAATACCTGCACAACTGCATCTTCTCCCTCAGAAGCCATTGCAATAATATCTCTGTCATCTCCTGCCGTATCTGTGATTTTCTGCTTCTGAGCAACCTTCTGTACACTTGTAAGCAGTTCTCTGTATTCAATGGCTTTTTCGAACTCCAGACTATCCGATGCTGCCATCATCTTTTCTTCCAGTTCTTTTAACACCAGATCATAATGTCCATTCAGGAAACGTACAACTTCGTCTATGGATTTCCGATACTCTTCCTGAGAAATGTATCCCTGGCATGGTGCCTGGCACTGATGGATATGATAATTCAGACAAGGTCTCTCTTTCCCTATGTCTTTTGGCAGCGAACGGTTACAGCTGCGGATATGATAAAGCTTACGGATCAATTCTATCGTATCTTTCACTGCGCCTGCACTGGTATAAGGACCAAAATATTTTGCCTTGTCCTTCTTCATCTGTCTTGCCAGCATAACCCTCGGAAACGGCTCATTTACTGTAACTTTTATAAACGGATAACTCTTGTCATCCATCAGCATAGTATTATACTTCGGTCTGTGTTCCTTTATCAGATTACACTCCAACACCAGTGCTTCCAATTCAGAATCTGTCACAATGTATTCAAATCTGGAAATATGTGTCACCATCTGTTCTATCTTGGCACCTTTATTCCTGCTGCTCTGAAAATACTGACGGACACGGTTCTTAAGGCTGATTGCCTTTCCGACATAGATGATTGCATCCCTTTCATCGTGCATCAGGTATACACCCGGTTTTCCGGGCAGCTTCTTCAGTTCTTCCTGTATGTTAAAATTCTCCATATACGTCTCCTGTATATTTTTTATTTTCTAATTCTAAACATCTTCTCTGATTTTTTGAATCCTGTTATCGCTCTTTTTCCGACTCTTTTACAATCAATAAAGAATAATAGCCTGCCTGCTCCGGAACATCTTCTATTCTTTCATATATCCGCTCCTCTGGCATTCCACAGTTTTCTATCATCTTTGCATTCACATTTCCGTCTTTTTCTTCCAAAGTCCTCTTTACTTCACTTATTCCGGATGCGGACTTCATCAGAATCTTTGTACCGGAATAGTTTAGTGCCGCTTCTATCCCATAGCTGGATGGGATTACATGAAGTTCTTCTGCCCGGTCAACAAGACTGTCATCCAGTCTCGCCGCTGCAGCACAAAAGGACGGAATTCCGCTGATGATCGTTGTCTCATACCCTTTTGCTTTTACTATGCGGTGAATGTACATATAAGTCGAATAGATTGTCGGATCTCCCAACGTCAGATATGCTACATCCTTCCCTTTTTCCAGTTCTTCTATAATTCTCCCTGCTGCATTTTCATAATTCCGATCCAGAATCTGTCTGTCCTTTGTCATCGGCGTATCCAGATCCAGGAATTCTTTTTCTTCCATATTCTCTATCATCTCCGCTGCAATCCTGTAGCTGACCGCATGTTTCCTGCCTCTCGCAGGCACTGCGAGCACTTGGCATTCCTTTATGATACGTACTGCTTTATATGTCATAAGTTCCGGATCTCCCGGTCCGACTCCGACTCCGAATAATCTTCCCTTCATACTCTTTCCTCCAGAATACTCTCATCCTGCCTATTATATACCAGGCAAATATAATTGAAAAGAAAAAAGATACAGGGCTTTCTCAAACTTTACCCTGTATCTTTCCTCGTATATCTATTCTCTTTATACTTATTCTTCTTCGCAGACAACTTCCTTTATTGCTTCAACAGGTTCTTCGGCTGTATCATCTGCTGATTTCATAACAAACCCTTCACCTTCTACCGGATTCATACCGATTCTTGCTTCTTCCTTCTTCGGTGCATCCGGATCAATTCCTTCTACTTCATGGAAGATTTCCATAAATTCTTTTCCGGTGATCGTCTCTTTTTCGATTAGGAATGCCGCAATCCTATCCAGTGACTGTCTGTGATCTCTCAGCAGTTGTTTTGCTTCTTCATAAGCATCTTTCAGCATCTTCATGACTTCTTCATCAATCTCGGATGCTGTCTGCTGTCCACAGTTGCTGACCGGACGTCCGTCCAGATAACGGTTCTGAATGGATTCCAGACCGATCAGTCCGAACTTCTCACTCATACCATACTGTGTGATCATGGCTCTTGCAACGCTTGTTGCTTTCTCGATATCATTGGAAGCTCCCGTTGTAACCGTATCAAATACCACTTCTTCTGCGGCACGTCCTGCAAGCAATCCGACTAACATCGCCTGAAGTTCCTTCTTCGTATTCAGGAATTTTTCTTCCTCCGGAGTCTGCATAACATAACCAAGTGCTCCCATCGTACGTGGAACAATCGTAATCTTCTGTACCGGTTCCGCATCTTTCTGCAATGCGCTTACCAGCGCATGTCCGACTTCATGGTAGGAAACGATTCTCCGTTCTTCCTGACTCATAATCCGGTCTTTCTTCTCTTTTCCTACAAGTACTACTTCTACAGCTTCAAATAAGTCTGACTGACACACTGCATTTCTTCCATGTTTTACTGCATTGATTGCTGCCTCATTGATCATATTGGCGAGATCGGAACCAACTGCTCCTGAAGTTGCCAGTGCAATCTCTTCCAGATTAACAGTCTCATCCATCTTTACATCTTTGGAATGTACCTTCAGAACCTCTACACGTCCTTTCAGATCTGGTTTTTCCACGATGATTCGTCTGTCAAAACGTCCTGGTCTCAATAACGCAGGATCCAGGATCTCCGGTCTGTTGGTTGCTGCAAGAAGCACCAGTCCTTTATTGCTTTCAAATCCATCCATCTCCGCAAGAAGCTGGTTCAGTGTCTGCTCACGCTCATCGTTGCCGCCCATCTGATTGTCACGGCTCTTACCGATTGCATCAATCTCATCAATGAAAATGATACATGGTGCCATCTGCTGAGCCTGTTTAAACAGATCACGTACCCTGGATGCTCCTACCCCGACATACATTTCCACAAATGCTGAACCGCTCAGTGAGAAGAATGGTACCTTTGCTTCGCCGGCTACTGCTTTCGCCAAAAGTGTCTTACCGGTTCCCGGAGGACCGACTAACAACGCTCCCTTCGGAAGCTTTGCACCGACACTCGTATATTTCCCGGGATTATGCAGAAAATCTACTACTTCCTGTAAGGACTCTTTTGCTTCATCCTGACCGGCCACATCTTTAAATGTCACACCTGTCTGCTTCTCTACATACATCTTGGCATTGCTCTTACCGATTCCCATCATGCCGCCGCCTTTTGACATACGCTTTGTCATCCAGACGATCATTCCGACAAAGAATGCGATTGGCAGGAATGTTAAGATAACGTTCATTGCTACCGCGGATGTGGTATCCGGAATCTCCTGATTAAATTCTACACCGGCTTTTTCCAGACGGTTGGTCAGTTCGTCATCATTCACAACTCCGGTATAATATTCCTGTGAAATTCCACTGTCCTTATTCTTCTTTGTGACAATCATGATCTTATCACTCTGAATCTCTACTTTTTTGACCTTGCCGTCATCTACCATCTTCAGGAATTTATTATAAGTAATCTCTTTTGCAGAGGTCATTCCCTGAAACTGGAACAGTGCAACCACAAGAATCGATGTAATAACTGTGACCAATAAAATAAACGAAATACCTTGTTTATTATTCTTGTTATTCTTATTATTCTGGTTGTCCATTTTAATCCTCCTGTATAACTAATTATTATAAAGACCACTATGTTAGAAATCAATAAAAACATTATGAAAAGATTGTAAACTTCCTATGTGTTGTAGTATACTTAAAATGAAAATGCTTATGCCGGTTCCGGCAGATTTTCCACTATAAAAGATCAAATATATTTTAGATGAGGAAATGTACTTATGAAAATTGGATTCGATAATGAAAAATACCTGAAGATGCAGTCTGAACATATCCGTGAACGTATCGGACAATTTGACAACAAACTGTATCTGGAATTTGGAGGCAAACTTTTTGATGATTTCCATGCCTCCAGAGTTCTTCCTGGATTCCAGCCTGACAGCAAACTCCGTATGTTATGCGAGCTGTCCGATCAGGCCGAAATCGTCATCGTAATCAGCGCTGAAGATATTGAAAAGAATAAGATCCGTGGTGACCTTGGTATCACGTATGATTCCGATGTACTCCGCCTGATGCATATCTATCAGGAACTTGGGCTCTATGTCGGAAGTGTCGTTATTACCAAATATAACGCACAGGAAAGTGCCGAATTATTCAAAAACCGTCTGGAAAAGCTTGGCATCAAAGTGTACCGTCACTACCTGATTCCCGGATATCCGACAAATGTACCTTTTATCGTAAGTGACGATGGTTACGGAAAAAATGATTATATAGAAACAAGCCGTCCTCTGGTCGTTGTGACTGCTCCGGGACCTGGAAGTGGAAAGATGGCTGTCTGCCTGTCACAATTATATCATGAACACAAGCACGGAATCAAAGCAGGTTACGCCAAATTTGAGACATTTCCAATCTGGAATATTCCGTTAAAACATCCGGTCAACCTGGCTTACGAGGCAGCTACGGCCGACCTGAATGATATTAATATGATAGATCCGTTCCACCTGGAAGCCTATGGTGAGACAACGATCAACTATAACCGTGATGTAGAGATTTTCCCTGTATTAAATGCCATGTTCCAGCGCATCTACGGAGAAAGTCCTTACAAATCCCCAACAGATATGGGAGTAAATATGGCTGGCAACTGTATTTGCAATGATGACGTATGTAGAAACGCTTCCTGCCAGGAAATCATCCGCAGATACTATGCATCCAGGAGAAGACTTCTTCTCGGCGCATGCTCTGAAGAAGAAACTTATAAATTAGAAATGTTAATGAACCAGGCAGATATTACCGTTCATGACCGTCCGGTAGTCGATGCGGCTCTCACCGAATCCGAGCGTACAGGCGGGCCTGCAGCTGCACTGGAACTCCCAGACGGCTCGATCGTGACAGGCAAGACATCGGATCTTCTTGGCGCATGCTCTGCTCTTCTTTTGAATGCATTAAAAGAACTTGCAGGTATCGGACATGAGATCAAGATCATCTCTCCACAGGCGATCGAACCAATCCAGAGTCTGAAAACAAAATATCTGGGAAGCCGCAATCCACGCCTTCATACCGATGAAGTTCTGATTGCCCTTTCTGTAAGTGCTGCTACCAGTGAAGATGCAAAACTTGCGATGGAACAGCTTCCTAAATTAAAAGGCTGTCAGGCTCATGTATCTGTTATGCCGGGGTCTGTAGACATCAAACAATTCAAACTGCTGTCTATTCAGGCAACTTTTGAAGCAAAATATGAAAAAAACTCTGTATTTTTTAATAACAAAGGTGTATAATCTTAAAGTATTTTTTTGAACACTTTATATAACAGAGAAACTAATTTTGACTTAAGGAGGAAGTTATGGCAGTAAAATACGTATTCGTTACAGGCGGTGTAGTATCTGGATTAGGTAAGGGAATTACAGCCGCATCTCTCGGACGTCTGCTGAAAGCTCGTGGTTACACAGTTACAATGCAGAAATTCGATCCATACATCAACATTGACCCTGGTACTATGAACCCTGTACAGCATGGTGAAGTATTTGTAACTGATGATGGTGCTGAGACCGACCTTGACCTTGGACATTATGAAAGATTCATCGATGAAAGTCTGAGCAAGAATTCCAACGTAACAACCGGTAAGATTTACTGGTCTGTTCTTCAGAAGGAACGCCGTGGAGATTTTGGCGGAGGAACGGTTCAGGTTATCCCACATATTACAAATGAAATCAAATCCCGTTTTTATCGCAATCCAGCCGCTGAGAATACGGAAATTGCCATTATTGAAGTCGGCGGAACTGTTGGTGACATCGAAAGTCAGCCTTTCCTGGAAGCCATTCGTCAGTTCCAGCATGAAAAAGGACGTGAAAATGTTATCCTGATTCATGTCACACTGATTCCATATCTGAAGGCTTCTCAGGAAATGAAGACAAAACCTACCCAGGCAAGCGTTAAAGATCTTCAGGGAATGGGAATCCAGCCGGATATTCTGGTATGCCGTTCCGAATATCCACTCGGTGTCGGACTGAAAGACAAAATCGCATTATTCTGTAATGTACCGTCTAATCATGTACTGCAGAACCTGGATGTAGAATATCTGTATGAAGCTCCTCTTGCTATGGAAGAAGAGAATCTTGCAGGTGTTGTATGTGAATGTCTCCACCTCGACTGTCCGAAACCGGATTTAAAAGACTGGACAGAAATGGTCGACTACCTTAAGAATCCAAACACCGAAGTCACAGTTGCTTTGGTTGGTAAATATATTCAGCTTCATGATGCTTACATCAGTGTTGTAGAAGCATTAAAACACGGTGGAATCTTCAGCCGTGCTACTGTAAATATCAAATGGATCGATTCAGAAACCGTTACTGCCGATAATGCCGAGGAATTATTTAGTGACGTAAGTGGTATTCTGGTTCCCGGCGGATTCGGTAACCGTGGTATCGAAGGAAAAATCGAGGCGATCAAATATGCACGTACACACAATATACCATTCTTAGGTCTCTGCCTCGGAATGCAGCTTTCTATCGTAGAATTTGCAAGAGATGTCATCGGTTACAATGATGCTCACAGTGCAGAACTTGATCCAAACACCACTCATCCGGTCATCCATATCATGCCAGAGCAGATTGGCATTGAAGATATCGGCGGAACTTTAAGACTTGGGGCTTATCCTTGTGTACTTGATAAGACATCCAAAGCTTACGAAATGTACGGAACAGATCAGATCAGTGAGCGCCACCGTCATCGTTACGAAGTCAATAATGACTACCGCGAGGCTCTTACTTCTCACGGCATGAAGCTCTCCGGTCTCTCACCGGATGGAAGGATTGTTGAAATGATTGAAATTCCTGAACATCCTTGGTTCATCGCCACACAGGCACATCCGGAATTAAAATCAAGACCGAACAGACCGCATCCATTGTTCAGAGGATTTATCGAAGCTTCTCTGAAATATCAGGAAGAACATAAATAACTATTAAACGAATAAAAACAGGGAAGCTGTTGCTAACGCTTGCGTATCATGCAACAGCTTCCCTGTTTTTATCTCTGTATATAACGGATCCAATAACAGATTTTCCGTCCTTATACCGACCAGCTTACAGAACTTCCCTTGTCCGTCTTTTTCACTACAAGCTTATGATCGATCTGTTCTTTCAGTTCATTTACATGTGAAATAATTCCCACCAGTCTATCTTTATCCGCAAGATCATTCAGTACACGAATTGCCTGATCTCTCGATGCATCATCCAGAGATCCAAACCCTTCATCTATAAACATCGTATCCAGATGGATCGCACCTGCTGTATTCTGCACTATATCAGAAAGTCCCAATGCCATAGACAGCGCTGCCATAAAAGATTCTCCGCCGGATAAGGTTTTGACATCTCTGATCGTATCTGTTGCCATATGATACACATCCAGTTCCAGTCCGGCCTGTCCCTGGTTTCCCAGCTTTTCAACATCTCTGCATTGCAGAATGAATTCGCCGGATGTCATACGGATCAGCCTCTTATTTGCGGCACGTATGATCTGCCGGAAATATTGCCTCTGGATATAAGTCTCGAAGTCCAGTTTTGCACTTCCACTCAGATTTCCATTCGCCGTCTTACTCAGATTACCAATGATTTCATACTGGTTCTGCAGTCCACTGTTCTTCTCAAAATTGCGTCTCAGATTATCCCTGATTTCTCTATTCTTTTCATTGATATTATGAAGCCTCATATATTCCCTGCGGATCTGCTCCAGCACTTCAGATGCATCTTTTATTTCCTGTTTGATCTGCGCTATATCTTTCTTTTCTTTCCCCTTCAGTTGCTGTTCCAGTAATTTTCTGTTTGCTTCCAGTTCCTGAAGTTCTCTCTGATATGCTTCTGTCCACCGTTCTGCTTCTTCCAGTTCCGTCTCCTTCATGCATTTCCTATGATAACTCTCTTCATCCGCAAATCCCTGTGCCTTCATTACCTGTTCATAACGGAGTTTCTTTTTCTCTGCTTCTTTCTGAGATTGTAGAACAGATGCCTTCACGGTCTTACTACGTCCTTCCAGTTCCTTTTCTTTATTTTGCATTTCTGTCAGACGTCTGGTCACTGTCTCATAATTCTTTCTCAACTGCTCCAATGCTCCTACTGTCTGTGCCAGATGTTTTTCTGCTTCTTCTATGGTCTCATATGGCAGTTTCTCCTTCGCAGTCTGATATTCAGCCTGTACTTTTGTATATACCAGCTTTGATTCCGTCAGGCGTTGGTCCGTTTCTCGTTCTTTTCTTTCCAGTTCCACCGACTGCTCCGCAATCTGTTCCTGATTCTTCTTTAATGCTTTGTATTTTTCGGAAATCTGTTCCAGTTGTTTTAATTGTTCTTCTGTTTCTGCAAACGTCTGTCCCAGATTTTGCATAATCTTTTTCCAGTTAGTCTTAAATCCGTCTTCCGGCGCACCTTTTATGTTCATTTGAAGCGTCTGGCAAATTTCCTGTGCTGCCTGGTATCCTGCAAGACATTCTCGGAATGCAGCGACTTTTATATCTCTTGTTTTTTCTTTCCTGTCTCTTTCCTCCTTTGCAGATTCTACTTCTGCCTGTGTCGGTGCTTCGTCACTCAATAATGTAATCTGAGGATGTTCTCTGGAACCACAGACTGGACAAGGCTGTCCTGCTTCCAGTGTCAAAGCCAGTATTCCCGCCTGTTCTTTCAGAAACTTCTGATACTTCATTTCATATTCCGCCCATGCATGTTCATAATTCTTCTGTTCACATTCAGCTTCTTTCTTTGCTCTTTCGCAGTCTTCCTTTAATTGTTCTTTTCTGTTTTCCTGTCTGTCCAGTTCCTTATATTGCTGCATTTTTTCTTCTGTCTGTTGTTTTTTATTTCTGCATTCATTTATGCATATCTCAACATCTTCATGTTGCTTTAGAAATTTAATTATTTCTTCATTCTTATTCTGCAAGATTTCATTCTTTTCTTTTATTATTCTTGCATGATTTAGATATTTTTTTATTTCTTCTGCAAGTTTATTCAAAGTTTCCTGCTTTTTATTAATACTCTCATATTGCAAAATTGCATCCTGTATCCGCACTTTTTTCTCGGTCAGTACAATCTCTTTTTCTGTCTTTTCTTTCACAGCCTCTTTCTGATCTTCTGTAAGTTCCTGCAACAATTGTCTGCATTCCTGTAATTTCTTTTGAAGACTGTGATCCTGTGTTTTTAACTCTGTCAGCCTTTTTTCTTCTTCCAGATATCTCTTTTCCTCTGTTCTGACACGTTCTGCACTCTTACCGGACTGTATCTGCTCCTTCATAAGCTCATATTTTGCCTTTTCCGCTGTTTTTTCTTTCAGATGGCTCAGTACCTGTCCATACGAATCAAAGAGCTGATTCAGAAGTTCTGCTTCCTTCAGCAGACGGTTCTTATCTTCCAGAACCACCTGTGCCCCGTCTGCTTCTTTTTTGCAGGCCTTTTCCAACCGGCTTCCCTGTCCGATGATTTCTTTTAGTATCTCCGATATTCTGTCTCTGTCCGGAATATCCTGTCCGGATACTTCTTTCCATTTTCTGCTGAGCTCCGTTTCTTTTCCGTTCTCACACACCGGATACTCTGTCCTGGCCATCTCAAGCTTCATTTCCTGCAGATTCTGTTCCAGTTTGACATATAACTGTACTGCCTGTTTCTTCAATTCTTCCTGTATTCTGTAATAAAAGCGTGTCTGAAATATTCTGGAAAATATCTTTTTCCGTTCTTTTGATTCAGCCAGCAGAAGCTTCAGAAATTCTCCCTGTGCAATCATGGAAATCTGAGTAAACTGATCTGCATCCAGCCCTGTAATTTCTACTATCTTCTGATCTGTCTCTCTCTTCTTTCCTTTGAATACACTTCCATCCGGCAGTGTCAGTTCTACCTTTGGGGTCTCCTTCACATATCTCAATGACCCGTCTGCATATTTTCTTTTTCCCAGTCGTATATATTCCGGATTTCTTAGTATCTTATATTGTTTCTTTTGATATATAAACGTGTACTCAACATAAGTATCCGTTCCTTCATCCGCATACTGGCTCCGCATCATATTTCCATCTCTGGTGCCGCCGCTGGTCCTGTCATACAACGCATATGTGATTGCATCAAAGATCGTAGTCTTACCTGCACCTGTATCTCCTGTGATCAGAAACAGTCCATTGGGAATCTCTGTAAAATCAATCTCTGTTCTGCCGGCATATGATCCGAACGCTGACATAATAAGCTTAACCGGTCTCATCTACTCCACTCCCTTCACATTGTCAAAGATTTCTTTCATGATTGTCTCCTCCTGCGTATTCATCTCTCTTCCCTGCATCTCCTTATAGAATTCACAAAAAGAGGTAAACGGATCCTTCATAACAAGTTCTTCATCCATTTCTTTTAATTTGGTTCTTGTTCTCTGATTATCTACCCGGATCTCTAATATATGGGAAAATACCCGTTCCAGCTGCTCTTTCGGTTTATATGGATCGATCTCATCTGTCAGCGTAATACTGATGTAATCCTCTTTTTCTTCTTCACCGGCTTCTTTTATAATTTCTTCCAGCGTTCCTTTTTTCTTCCTGACATCTCTGAGCGGATGCAGCGGATAGCATGCAATTTCCGGCTTCTCCCCTTTTTCTTTTAAAGTCACCACAGTAAGACTTTTGGTCTGCGTGCTCTCACTGACAGAATACTTCAAAAGCGTACCGCAATACCGGATTTTTGGCCTGCTGACGTACTGTGCCCCATGAAGATGTCCAAGCGCCACATAATCAAATTCTTTCACTGCCCCGATATCTACATTATCAATCCCTCCTACGGAAAATACTTCCGAATCACAGGTTTCCGGACTTCCTTCCTTTTCTCCTACATAAAGCTGATGAGAAACCAATATATTTCTTTTATTATTATAATCTATCTCTTCTCGTTTAATGATTTCTCTCACAGCATCAGCATATGTCTCTGGGACATTGTTAACAAAAACATTTCTTACATATCCAGGTTTCATAAATGGCAACAGATAAAAATCTACCTCTCCATATGTATCCTGCAATGTTACTTTTTCAATATGCTCTTCCGGCTGCTCCGGAAGATTTCCCACAAGATAAATATGATGCCGTCTCAAAATCTCTGAAGCATAATTCAGACGATCAGGTGAATCATGATTTCCGCTGATGATCAGAATTGGAATTGCCGGTGCGATCTCTGAAAGTTCCGTCAGGAACTCATCAAATATAGTCACTGCTTCCGCTGATGGAACTGACTTATCATAAATATCCCCGGCAATCACAATTGCATCCGGACGCAATTCTTTTGCATAGGCAATGACCTCTTTTAAGATCACCTGCTGATCTTCTTTTAAATTATAACGATGAAGCTGCTTTCCGATATGCAGATCCGATAAATGGAAAAATTTCATACCTGTCCACATCCCTTCTATTTTATTTGCATCTTTCTCTATATTACACTATAATCAACTTATCTAACAAGACTATACAAAAAACTATAATCACAGATATGAGGTAATGAGTATGTTAAGAGAGATTAATCTGGATGAAATATCCGATGGGAAATTATACAGCAGCAACGATATGGCCAGGACTGACTGCAAAGGCTGTGACGGTTGCTCCGCCTGCTGTCACGGTATGGGAAGTTCCATCATCCTTGATCCACTGGATGTGTACCGGCTTTCCATCAATTTGTCAAAACCAGTGAATGAACTCCTGGCCGGTCCGCTGGAACTGAATGTGGCAGACGGGATCATTCTTCCGAATCTGAAGATGACCGGAACCAAAGAGGCCTGTTCTTTCCTTGATGTGGACGGACGGTGTACGGTTCATGCATTCCGTCCCGGAATCTGCCGCATGTTCCCTCTGGGACGTTTTTATGAAAACCATTCTTTCCAATATTTCTTACAGGTACATGAATGTCCGAAAACGGATCGTTCTAAAGTAAAGATCAAAAAATGGCTGGATACACCGAATCTGAAAACCTACGAGAAATATATTGCTGACTGGCATTTCTTTCTGAAAGGGCTTCAGGAATACGTTATGAATCTTACTTCTGATTCTTCTTCAAATTCTGATTCAACTGCCAGAACGATCAGTATGCATGTGCTGACACAGTTTTATCTGACGCCTTATGGGGAAGATGGGAATTTTTATGAGGAATTTTATGAGAGGCTGGAGAAGTCGCAGCTTTTTACTCAATCGTTTGGGATTTAATTTTGCTTGGGATTTAATTCAGGAAGGCGTTGGATACCCGGACCGGAATAAAATGGCAAGTGCGTAACCGTAGTGGCCTCCACCGGGTTACACCTCCGGGCATTTCATTTATTAACATCCGC
>OGOL01002274.1_pt1 | contig 15401 bp, 7 predicted proteins | sample 1552641 | NCBI WGS metagenome assembly OGOL01 (sample SAMEA2580140, study PRJEB22360) | human gut metagenome | biome: human gut; feature: human-associated habitat; material: faeces | place: Denmark | collected 2008/2010 | reverse complement strand
CACCGAAGCGCGAGGCCGGCCCCCTTTGCCGTTTTGCCTGATAAAACCTGCCAAAATAAATCTCTCCCCCTTTGGTAGGCCGAAGTGGATAAACCCTGCTCCCAACCGCCGAAGACACACGTAAGTGACATGTCCATGAGGGTATAATTTGCACCGTATGTCTGCACAACGCCTGTGCACGTACGGTTTTATTCGGGCTACCGTCCATTTCCGTGGAGGCACGGTTCGGCAGCCCTAACAAGAGAGGGGTTCTATGTATAAGATCCTGAAGAAGACGCAGTTCTCGGAGAAGGTGTTCAAGTTCCGCATCGAGGCGCCCGCAATCGCCAAGCATGCGCACGCTGGACAGTTCCTCATGGTTCGCGCCAACGAGACGGGCGAGCGTGTCCCGTTTACCCTGGCCGGCTGGAACGGTGACGAGGGCTGGGTCGAGTTCATCTTCATGGTGATCGGCAAGACCACCGAGATGCTTTCCACCTACGAGGCAGGCGAGTCGCTGCGCGACGTCGTGGGCCCGCTGGGCGTTCCCACCGAGATGGCCGAGGGCCCCTGCGCCGTCATTGGCGGCGGCGTCGGCCTGGCAATTGCCTTCCCGGTCGCCAAGCACCTGGTCGAGACCGGCCACGAGGTTCACGCCATCATGGGCGCCCGCACCAAGGACCTCCTGCTCATGGAGGACCAGTTCCGCGAGCTCCTCGACGAGGACCACATCCACATCACCACCGACGACGGCTCCTACGGCGAGCAGGGCGTTGTCACCGCTCCGCTGGAGCGTCTGCTGCAGGACAAGGCCGTGAGCCAGGTCTTCTGCGTCGGCCCCGTTCCGATGATGAAGTTCTCGACCCTCACCGCCCAGAAGTACGACACCCCCATCACCGCGTCCCTCAACCCCATCATGGTTGACGGCACCGGCATGTGCGGCTGCTGCCGCGTCGAGGTGGGCGGCGTGACCAAGTTCGCTTGCGTCGACGGCCCCGACTTCGATGCCACCCTGGTCGACTGGGATGACCTTCGTGCCCGCCAGGCCGCTTACCGTTCCGAAGAGGGCGAGTCCCTCAAGGCCTATGAGGAAAAGAGCTGCGCATGCCACTAGTTAACGGTCGTTTCGTTGCCGATATGAAGTCGCCCCGCACCCCCGATAACGAGGAGCCGGCTGCCGAGCGCGCCTGCGACTTCCGCCCCGTCGACAAGGGCTTCACCGAGGAGATGGCGCTGGCCGAGGCCGAGCGCTGCCTCAACTGCAAGAAGCCGTTCTGTGTTGAGGGCTGCCCCGTCAACATCAACATTCCCCGCTTTATCGAGCAGATCCGCGCGAAGGACTTCGGCGGCGCTCTCGATACCATCCGCGAGGACTCCATGCTTCCCGCCATCTGCGGCCGCGTCTGCCCGCAGGAGAACCAGTGCGAGGGCAAGTGCATCCGTGGTAAGAAGTCCGAGCCCGTGGCCATCGGCCAGCTCGAGCGCTTCCTGGGTGATCGCCCCGAGCTCGCCTCCACGCCCAAGATGGCCCCCAAGAACGGCAAGAAGGTCGCCGTCGTCGGCTCCGGCCCGTCCGGCATCACCTGCGCCGGCGAGCTCGCCCGTAACGGCTTTGACGTTACCGTCTTCGAGGCCTTCTTCACCGGCGGCGGCGTGCTGGTCTACGGCATCCCCGAGTTCCGTCTGCCCAAGGCGGTCGTCAAGCGCGAGATTGACGGCCTGGAGGACATGGGCGTCAAGTTTGAGTACAACTCCGTCGTGGGCAACATGGCCACGGCCGAGGAGCTGTTCGAGCAGGGCTTCGACGCCATCTACGTGGCGACCGGCGCTGGCCTGCCCAAGTTCCTCAACGTCCCCGGCGAGAACCTACCCAACGTCTTCTTCGCCAACGAGTACCTCACCCGCGTGAACCTGATGAAGGCCAACAAGTTCCCCGAGTACGACACCCCCACCAAGCACGGCAAGAACGTCGTCGTCTTTGGTGGCGGCAACGTGGCTATGGACGCCGTCCGTACCGCCAAGCGCCTGGGCGCCGAGCACGCCATCATCGCTTACCGCCGTACCGAGGACGAGATGCCCTGCCGTCGCGCCGAGCTGCACCATGCTAAGGCCGAGGGCGTCGAGGTTCTGCCGCTCGTCTCCCCGCTCGAGTTTGTCGCTGGCGAGGACGGCTCCGTGTGCGCCGTCAAGGTCCAGAAGATGGAGCTCGGCGAGCCCGACGAGTCCGGCCGCCGTCGTCCGGTGCCCATCGAGGGCGCCATCGAGGAGATCCCCTGCGATGTCGCGATCTCGGCTATCGGCACCAACGCCAACCCCTTCGCAAAGAAGATCGGCGGCAAGATGGAGCTCAACAAGTGGGGCTACATCGTCGCCGACGAGGAGACCGGCCAGACCACCGATCCCCGCATCTGGGCCGGCGGCGACATCGTCACCGGTGCCGCTACGGTCATTCTGGCGATGGGCGCCGGCAAGAAGGCCGCCGCTTCGATCACCAAGAGCCTGCTGGGCGAGTAATCACCATCAGCGTTAGCCACCAAACGGCAAAGTCCCCGTCGAGCGCACGCCCGGCGGGGACTTTTTCTATACCGGCCGCCCGACCACCACAAAGGGGACAGGCACCTTTGTGGTGGTCTGGGACTTGGTCGGCCAGTTTTTCTCAATCTGTAACAGTTAGGCCCTGTTGAGCATCGTAGTTGTTACAGATCGAGATATTGCGCCAGCCGCCTCCTCTTTATCTCAATCTGTAACAGTTAGAGACCAAATTCCCCGCTACGTGTTACAGATCGAGACGTTAGGCTGGCGGCCGAACAGTTCATCTCAATCTGTAACATCTAGAGCCGTTTTGGGCAGTTTGGTGTTACAGATTGAGATTTTGCTAAAGCCGAGAATGGGCGCTGTCGCCAAAACCTAACGCTTGCGACGCTTGGTCGCGGCGATGCCGGCCGCGGCAACGGTTGCGCCTGCGATGCCCAGGGCAGCGACCGTCATCGCGACGGAGTCACCCGTGCTGACGAGCTCCGTGCCGCCGGACTTCTTGCCGTTCTCGCCCTTACCCTTGGACTTGTTCGTCGTCACCGTGGTCGTCGTCGAAGTCGAACCGCCCGCAGGTACCCCGGTGCCGCCAGAGCCATCCGCACCGCCGCCCTGCTCGCCGTCGCCAGGCGTCGGGTCCGGATCGGGCGTCGGATCAGGCGCCGCCTCATCGGTCACCGTAATCGTAATGTTCAGACGCTCGGAATACTCGCTGTACGACATGCCAGGGCGCTGTGCCGCAATGCGCACATACATGTTGCTATCGAGCGCAATGGGCTCGGTGTACTTTACACGGCCTTCGTCACGGCAGGGGCAGGTGTCGTTGGTGGTGTACCAAATCGTCGCGCCATCCTCGGCAGAAAGCTCCAGCTTCGTGCCCTTGGGCACCGTAATGTAGTTCTCCTTGGGCGACCATGCACCAAACGTCGTCGCACCAATCGTCGCCACCGGTCGCGCCGGTCGCACTGCCTCGGCAGACACGCGAACGTCGACCTGCTTGGACAGCGCCGTGCCGCCCACCGCCGCCGTCAACGTCGTCAAACCGGGCAGAGCACCATGCAGCACAAACGTCGCCGCACCGTCCTCGCCCGTCACGGCCTGGGTGGCATCGACAGAGCAGATAGCCGAGGACTCCAGCCCAACATTAACCTTGGCGCCCGCAAACGGCTTGCCCGCCTTATCGGTCACGTGCGCCACCAGCTCAAAGTCACTGCCATCAAGCATGGTCACGGCCTGCTCCACGTTGAGTTTGAGTTTGTCGGCACGAACGCCCACGACAAGCTCGCCACTTGCCCAGCGCGCCATGGCCGTGCCGGCGTAGTTGCGAGCACCGTCGAGCTCAAACGCCACCGTTGAGCCCGCCTCACACGCATCGGCATAGCGAATACGCAGCACGCGCGACAGCGGCTTGCCATTGGGATCGTCCTGCTTGTCGAGCCACGTATACGTCACTTCGCCCAAGCCCTGCGCACACAATGCGGCCAGGGTATCGTCACTCGCATCCATATACTGCGCAAACTCAACCTCGACGCAATCGGTATAGGCATGGGCCGAAACCACCTCGGGCGCCGCCGTCGACACCAAGCCAATGTTCACCTCAGTCTGAATCGGCGGCACGCGCAGCCAAGCCGAACGCGCCTCCCCATACCCGTCCTTGGTCACGCGCACCTGATACCAGCCGGTCGGCGTATTCCAGTTGTACGCACCGTCCGCACCCGTTGCAAGCGGATTGTCCTGCTCATACTCCTCGGCATCCCAACGCACCGCATTGGTACCGGCCGCATCGTCGGCGCTCCACAGCTCAACCGTCGCGCCTTCAACCGTATTGGACAGCAGGCCCTCGTACACCACGCCCGCAGGGTCGGGTGCTGCCTTGGCAGGCACATTGCGATAACGCGCCTCGAAGATCGACTGCATCTTCTCGTCCGAGATCAAGCCGTCCTTGTTGGCCTTGTAGACCTCGGCATCGGTCAGCTCGCCCCAGTTGACCGTAATACGATTCTGGCACGCGCGCTCTACCTGCTCGCAGGCAACATCGTAGGCGCATTCGGCATTGGTCAGCTTAATCGCGCGCTCCGAACCTACGCTGGTCGAAGCCGCGTCATAGGCAGCGCCCACCACGGTACCCGCCGAACCGGCCGTCAGCACGCCGGCGATTGTCATAATGGAGCCCACTGCCACATCGGTGCTGTCGTGGCAGAGCTGGCGATACAGCAGATCCTCAAACGCACGCGCCTTCTCCATGGCGTCGCGCAGCGCGTAAATGCACTTCCAGTCGTCCTCGGTCTTCTCGGGCTTGGCAAGCAAGCGCGTATGCTGAAGCTCATAGCCCTCGCGCTCGCCCTTCACCTTCTGCATACGGACGTTCACGTTCTCCCAGTTCTTGCTGGCATCGTTCACGCCGTAAATGCCGGTAAAGATGCCGATGCCCTGGGTCGCCGCGGGAAACGCCTGGCCGGCCGCCTTCCATGCATCGGTCTTAAAGACCTGTCCGAACATCTCGCACTCGATCTTATAGCTCTTGAGCGAACGGATCGTGCGGATGAGCTTCATATGGGCGCTCACGTCGCCGTTGCGCTTCCAGGCCATGAGCCATCCGCGCACCTTGGAGTTGTTGAGGCTATGGACCACATTCCAGTTGTCGTACAGGTCGTCCAGAATGTCGCACTGCATGGCGATCGAGTTAAACAGAAGCGCCTGGTTCTTGTTGTTATTGGAGTTCTCGATAAATTCCGACTCGATATAGGCCGTCTGCTCGCCATCGGGCGCGGCGACCTTAAAGCCCTTGACGGTATCGTCGTCAGCCGCCTTGTAGCTCAGCGAGCTGCCGAGCGCCTGGCCCAAATCGTTAAACCCGCTCGTCGACTGGCCGTTGTACTCGCTGGCCTTAATGCCCGCACACTTGTTGAGTGCCGCAGCGGTTGCGTCATTCCAGCTTCCGTATTGGTTGAGCTGGCCGATACCCATCGACTGGCCCACCAGATCCTCGGCCCGCTGGGCAATAAACTCCGCTCGCGATGCATGGTCGACGAGCTCCTTGATGGCGGCCGCATCCGCAGCGTTCGCGCCCTGGGCCGCCGCGAGTTCCTGATACCAATCCTCGCTGGTGCCGTAAGCATCCTCAAAGATCATCTTGTCCACATTGACGCCATAGCTGTCGCCCTGCTGGGTCAGCAGCGACGCCGACCCGCCGACCGCGGCCTTGAGCTCAGCCGCAAACTGCGCGGCCTCGTCGTTGCCAGCATCATCACCCTCGCCGTCGCTGGCGGCAGGGGCGCGACGAGCCTTACGGGCGGCTCCACCTTGTGCTTCGCCCTCTTTGCCGCCCCCGTCCTCCTCGGCAAACGCATCGGCGACCATCTGGTCAATCGCGTCGTTAAAGGCCTCGTCGACATCGTTAAACGAGTTATCCATCATATACTCGTGCCACTGCTGCACGGCATTCGAGAACTCCTGCTGGCGCTCCTCGGCCGCGGCGGAATGCTTTTTGGCCGAAGCGTTGGCGTCAAAACTCAGCATGGTCATAAGTTGAGCGTTGGAGATGCGGTAGGTCTGCGGCATAAAGATTTGCTCAAAGTTGCCGCAGTTCACATAGGTCGAATCGTTTGCCTTGTTGAACTCATCGAGCAGTTTGAGATAGCCCTCGTCCACATACTCGGCCGCGTAGCGCACGCGGTTGCCCTCGCGCGACTTTTGGCTCAGCGGAATCGTCACGGTCTTGCCGTCCACGCAGTCCACGTACAGGTCGAGCGTGTCAGCAGCCTCCTCGTTGCCCGCCTCGAGCGTAATATCGAACGTCCAGTAGGCGTTCTTCTTTTGCGGCAGATGGTGGAAGGTCCACAGGCTCTTGCCGGTGTCCTTGCCGTCCTTGACCAGGTTTTGCGTACCGCCGCGATACGTCACGTCAAAGTTCCAAACCGAGGCACCCGGGATATAGCGCACGTAATTTCGGGCCGTCACATCAGCGGCAGCGGCGGCAACATCGGTCGAGCCCACGCGCGCTTCGAGCGTCACACGCTCGGCAGCAAGCGTATCCTGCGGCAGGTCGTATTCAATCTTGGCACGGCCGAGTTTATTGGTCTTGCCGGTGTACTTTGCAGCCGAGGCACCCGTCCCCACGGTGAGCTGCACGCTCTTGCCCGGCGCTGCATAAACGTAGGCCACGTTGCCCAGCAGGCTGTGAACGTCGGTGTTGTCGACCTCGATGCGCGAGGCGTTGACCTCGAGCGTCGTGCTCCCCAGTGGCAATGTCACCTCGCCCAGTGTAATAAGCGGCGAGATGGCATAGATACCCGCGGCCTTAGGCTTAAAGCGCACAAACACATCGGCGCCCTTGCCCTTCCTCATATCGAGAACGAGGTTGTCGCCCTCCCAAGCTGTGTTAGCCCACATGGCATCGGAGCTGGCGCCGGCTTCGCGAGCGCCTGCGGACACATCCTCGACGGCATCCTTGGCCAGCGGAATCTCAATCTTGGCAGCCTGGCTGTCCTTGAGCTCGTAATGAATGCGCAGCTCGGTCTCCGCGCCAACGACCGCGGACGAATCAGCGATAACCGAGCCCGCCGTCAGCCCGCGCTCGGCACGATACGTCTCCACGTCAAACGTGGGGACGTCGAGCGTCACGTCGAGCTGTTTTCCGTCCTCAATCTTCACCTGCTTTTGCGCGATATGCTTACCCACGGTCAGCCCTAGGCGGCTAAACGTGGAATAGCTCATCGCTTGGATGTCGTAGCTCGTCTTGTTAAAGGCGACGATGGTGTACGAACCGGTCTTAAGGCGCGGCGTCTCGGCCTTCATGATAGGCGTGGTGCCATCGTCCTCGTAAGCCATCAGATAGGTGACGCCGTCGGCGACCAGCTTGCCGTCGGACGTACGGAACACCAGCACGCGGTTGGCGCCCTGGTAGTCGCCCTTGGTCGTGACCGTCGCCGTGCCCCAGGGCTTCAAGTCGATATCGACCTTGCCGGCCGAAGGCTTCACCGTCGCCGTCGCCCCACCCAGCTTGAGGCTGTCTTTGGGCTCGAGCGTTATCTCCAGATCCTGGTCCGCGTCGGCAATGGCCTGCGACACCACGAGCGCTGTACCTTGGATACGGTAGTCGTTTTCCTTGTCGCCCTTGGCAGGCTTAAGCGTCTTGCCGCCGCTCTTCACCGTCAGATCGATGTTATCGAGACTATCGAGCTCAATGCGTTCGGTCTTATCCTGGCCCACAATCGGTTCAAGATAGCCCACGTTGAGCTCAATCGCGCGCGAGGCCGGAATCTTGGTAAAGTCCTCCGCCTTAATCTCTCCGATATTCCATGTGCCCGTCATCTGGTCGCCCGGGCGAGCGAGCACCATGTCATAGTAACCGCTGAGCGAAATGCGCAGGGTGGCTGCTGTCTTGGAGAGAGCGTCCGCTGTAAAGCTGCCGTCATCGCCAACCGCCAGCGGCGTGGACTGCCCCGCCTGCACGAGTGTAGCCGTCGCGCTCTGGGGAAGTTTGCCCGTCACCTGGGCCGCCTCGCCCATCCACTCAAACGTGTAGGCAGGCTTCGAGGAATCGACGGAGTCCTTGCGATCGGCCACGGCATCGGCAAGCTTTTTGACCATCGAGGGGTTGCCAGCCGAATCGGTCGCATAGGCATAGATGGTCTGGCCTTCACTAAAGGGAATCGCATACGTTACGCCATCGATTGCCACGCGCTCATTATAGTCGCCCGGATAGCCCGCCTCACCAAACTGAAGATCGGGGTTCATCACGCGCAGGGCAACGGCATTATGGTTCGTCTCGTTTCCGTATCTCGTGTTCTCAAAAGCTCCCCACTCTATCATTTCCACGCTTTTGGGTAGCACAATCTCTTTGCCGGCAATCGCAGGATCAAGAGAGGCGAACGCGAGCGCCCCGATAGATTTGACACCATCGCCGATCGTCACCGACGACACATGCGAGCACCCATCAAAGGCATAGTGCTCAATCCGCTCCACCGTGCCCGGCACGTTGATCTGCGTAAAGGTGAGTACCGTTGTGTCCGAGACATAGAACTGCGGCACGCCGCAATTGGCGAAGGCACGATAGTCGATAGTCTTAACCGAAGGCGGCAGCGTTGCCACCACATTGTCGTCAAGTTGTTCGCAGCCCTCAAAGGCCTGCTCGGGAATCGTGGTAAAGGCCGCGTTATTGGGCCAGGTCACCGTCTGAAGTGTCTTGCTTCCGGTAAACGCATTCCAGCCCAACTTCTCAACCGAATCGGGCAGTGCGATTTCCTTGATGCTGCTGCCTCCCAGGCCGCCAACGGTGCGGACATGCGAATCGGGGGCGAAGGTGACCGATGTGAGAGCGGCGTTTCCCATGCCCTTAAGGCTCACGACATTTTTGCCGTCGATGGTCGAGGGCACCTCCAACGTGGTAATGCCTGCGTCGCCATACTCGATAGAAATTTCATTGGTGAGGCTATCGATCGAGAAGTAGTACTGCGCGGGGGTCTGCTCGCCGGCCACGTAGCCATCGTCGTATTCGCCCTTTACGCCCGTGGCGCCCTTCGAGGTCATCCAGAGCCCGAGTTCCTCGTTCCAGGTTGCCTCGGCTCCGGCGGTCTCCTCTTGCTTTTGCTGCTCGGCGAGCTCCTTGCCCTCGACAAGATCGATGGCGAGCGTGCCCACGGGCGTGCTCTCGGTCTGCCCGGCGCCCGTCAGGCCCGCCGCCGATGCAATCTCGGAGGCCGGGGGCGTAGGGGTGTCATCGGCATCGAGCACTGTGGGGTCGGCAGCGCCGGCATCGGCCGCGAGGTCGGCGGAAGCCGAGCCTGACGTTTGGGCGTCAGCCGAATCGGCGGGAGCGGCGTCGGCTACTTGGCCGTTATCCGTCTGCACAAAAGCGCCGTCGGTGGTGAGCGCCTCGGCAAACGCGCCCACAGGCAACGAACCCGTCACCATGGCGAGGGTCACCGTGGCAACGGTCAGGCGGCGGCAAAGCGCTCGAACAGTAGTCCACCTCATGGTCGTTCCTTTCTTACAAACCAAAAGTCATCCAGCGTAATCGTTGCCCAAATACAAAGCGAACGGTAGGTTCATATATACGAACCTACCGTTCTACCTGCGCAAACCACCACAAAGGGGACAGGCGCCTTTGTGGTGGTTTTGGACTCGGCCGGTCGGTTTGTCTCGATCTGTAACAGCTAGAGGTCAAATTCCCCGCTTGGTGTTACAGATCGAGACGTTATGTTGGCCACCCGCCGGTTCATCTAAATCTGTAACAGATAGAGCCGTTTCTGCTGGCTAGGTGTTACAGATTGAGATCTTGCTGAGGTGGAAACGAGGGCCTCCGCCGAGACCTAGTTCTCGCGGCGCTTTGAGGCGATGCCGATGGCTGCTGCGATGGCTCCGGCGAGGCTCATGGCCGCGGCGACAAGTCCGGTGTTGTCACCCGTTGCGGCGAGGGTGGCATCGGTGGTCTTGGCAGTGGGCTTGACGACCGGAGTCTTGGTGGTCGAGACGGTCGTAGTAGTCGTGGCGGTCGTTGGTGCCTGGCCCGGCTTGGCATCTGGCTTGGGCTCGGGATCCGGTGTCGGCCTGGGGTCGGGCGTCGGCGCAGGTGTTGCTTCAGGCGTCATCGTAAGATTGGTATAGACCCACATGGTGGTCGTCTTACCGTCTCTATCGAGATTCTCCGCATCGGATTCGTTCCACCAGTAGCCATAAGTCTTGCCGTTAATTGTGACCCTAGTGTCACGAGTAAAGTAGAAACCCTCATGCGACTTGAGATAAAAACCGTAGCTGTAGGTCTTCCCAGCCTCAAACGTATCAATGTGGTTCTCGATATTTTGATCCCAGAACCATGCCGAGTTCACTCCAGCGCCATCCTCAGAATTCCAGAACTCGCACTGATACCAATAACGAGTGTCGTCGGACGTAGCGCCCGTGAACACCGGCTTATCGCCGTCTTTGAACGTGACGGTAGCGCCATTAATCTCGACCGTGTCGATTGCTTGCCACACAAGAGCCTTTTCACAGGTAAACGATGTGGTCGGCGCAAGGAACAGACCATCTTCGACTTTCTGAACACTCATGGCGTTAAGTGGCTCGCCATTGATTGCCACAGTGCAGCCGTTGGCAAACTCATACCCGTTCTTTTGGCGTAGCATGACAGAATGCATGTAGTGCTTGCCTTCTTCGAACTTGTCGATTCGCTTCATGCCCGGTGTGTACATGCCCTCGTCGGAATACCAGAAGGCGACGGGATGAAGATCCGTGGGGTCGCTGTTGTCCATCTCCTCCCAGCACTCGTAAGCAATTTCATACTTGTCGTAATCTGCGTATGGTACATGAGTGGTTGGAGCGGGAGTATCCCCAGCGCGATAGCCGATATATCCTGAACCCAAATCAACGCTATTGATTGCCTGTCCATGAGCAGCTAGCTTTACCACGGTGTTGAAGTTGTAGCGCAGGTAGTAATCGGTCCTTGTTTCATGGACAACGATTTGAGCTGGTTTATCGGAGGTGCTATCAGGATCGCCGATGAGGATGCCATCATTATAGTCGGTGCCGTCGAACGTCAACGTTGAAGTAAACGGCACATCCTCGTTGCGGATGAGTGCATAGTTTCCGTCTACAAAGTCGCCACCCGTCAGGGTCAGCGTCGCGCGCATCTGCCCTTCATATGGCGCAATGGAAATCGTCACGTTCGATTGAGACTGATCGGCGACTTCAACAAGCGCGCCAGTAGCGGCATCTGCCTTGTAATACTTAGTTTCGGATGCGTTTGATAGCTTATCCGCCACCTCATCTGGGACCGGTCCAAAATCCCATGAGAAACTACCGCCTCCGGTAAGAGAAATCTCGGGTGGAAGCTCGCATTCCCTGTAGCAGGATTAGACGTTCGTGTCGATTGTCACGCCACCCCCACCCGTCACGTCGGTCACACCGCAGGGCATAATGGCGTTGTCTGCCGGCATGGCGGCGTTGTTGCTGGAAGCGTTTTGCTCGGCGGGCATTGCATCGCCAGCCCCTTCGACGGTGTCAGCCAAAGATACCTGCTGAGTATCGGCCTCGTTCTGAGTTGCCGGAGCAGCCTCGGTTGTCGGTGTTGTCGCCGCATTCGCATCCACCGTAGCCGCCGGCGCCGCAGGAGCCGCAGCGACCTCACCCGTCGTAGCAGCAGAATCCGCACATTCGGTCGCAAGCGCCACACTCGGCAGTAACAGCTGGCCGACCATGAGCGCGCACGCACCGACGCTGACGACCCTCACGCCCGCGCAACGCCAAGTACCGTGAACGAGCGAGCAAGCGCGCTCGCGCTGCGTCTGCTTGGCAAAATGTTGTCCTTGCATGTCGTCCTCCTTAATCGAGGTTTGTTTCCATGACATCACAGTGCGGCAAACCGGGCGCCACGCCTAGGTTCGTACATGCGAACCCGCGTCCCTACCTGCGCAAACGCAAAAGCCGCCACGCGGGGACGCAAATCCCTGCGCGGCGGCTCAATCAAGCGCACCGAGGTTTTATGCCCTGCATGCCCTAGGCAAAATTGCTATTCCTCGCGACGACGCGCGGCGGCGATGCCGGCGGCTGCAACTGTCGCGCCGGCAATGCCCATGGCGGCAACGGTCAACGCGGCGCTATCGCCCGTGGCCGCAAGAGCGGAAGTCGTCGTCTTCGAAGCCGTGACGGATGCCTTGGCGGCAGCGAGCTTTACATTCACGGCCGAACCGGTCTGTGCCGAAGCTCGGCTCGGCGCCCCCGTCGTGCCCGTCGAGCCTTCGCCACCCGGCTGCGGCTTAGGAGTCGGTGCCGGATCGGGAGTAGGCATAGCACCTCCGTCGAATGCGATATGCGCGACCTTGGCGATCTTGTCCGCATCGCGATCGGCCCTCAAAACGCCTTCGCCGGGCTCGCCAATCATCTGTCCCCAAAAATCAGCATATTCAAATCGGTTGCCCAGCGCCATGGGGCGGGCACCCAGTTTTTGGTAGTCGCGCACCACGCCATTGACAGGAAGCACGACCTTCCCGCCCTCGCCGATAACAATCATGCCGGCAGGACCGTTGGCGGTCGTGTAGTTGTCAGCGACGATTGCCCCATCGTTGCCCTCGGCAACAACGGAGCCGTTTTTAATTTGGATGCTTCCGCCCTCGACCGCACTCCCCGAGCTGGTATGCAGGCCGTACGTGTCATTAGAATACCGATCTTTCGAGGCGCTGGCGATCGCAGTCACAAACGTGTTCTTTCCATCGATGATGATATCGGCAGTGGCATCGTTGCCCATTCCGGCCGCCTCGATACCCACGGCACCCCACATACCATTCGAAGCATCGGCAATTGCGGTCACGAGCGAATCGCCTGCAATTTCGACACGCGCTGCGCCGTTGTTGACACGGGACACAATTCCCTGAGACTCCAGAGTGGATTCGGCCTTGACCGTCACCGTTGAGCCGGAGCCGATCGATACGCGGCCGCCTTTGTTGCTCTGCCCGTCATGTTCCCATGCAAACTCGCCGTCTTCCCCAGGTGCACCGTTAGTGGCATAGATGCCCGTCACGTAACCGTAATACCCGTCACCGGACCCCGCCGCGCGCCCTGCCTTCACATCGACAGTCGCACCGTTTTTAATGGTCACGTCTCCGCCAAACGCAGTTATGGCCTCGGCGTTCTCGCACTCCTCGCCATTTGCATCCGTACCCGTCGCCGTCACGTTGACCGTGGCCCCGTCGACGGTGACGTCGCCACCGGTAATACCGTTACCCGCGGCCGTGATGACATCGGTCTGGCCCGTCGCATTGAGTGTGCCGTCGCCCGTGATGGAAAGGTTGCCGCCTGAGACCTCGATGGCGCTCTGACCGGCATCGGCCGTAACGGTGTTGGTGTTGGTCACACCGATGTTGAGGTTGCCCTCGGCGCTGATGCCGCCGCCGTTATAGCCATTGAGCTGCATGTCGTCGGCGCCGTTCCAGGACCACGTGCCCGCCTCGTCGCCGACGGCAACACCCCCGTTGTACTGCGTGCCACCCACGTTGATCCAATCTGCTGCCAAGGCAACGCTTGGCAGCAGCAGCTGACCGACCATGAGCGCACACGCTCCGACGCACGCCAGCCTGGCACCCGCCCGTTTCCACGAACCGTGAACCAGCGAGCAAGTGCGCTCGCGCTGCGTTTGCTTGGCAAAATGACTTCCGTTCATAGGTGCCTCCCTCGGTCGATGGACCATACCATCACAAAGGTGCCTGTCCCCTTCGTGGTGGTCCTGTACCACCAAGATGTGCCAAATGACTCCGTATGCCTAGGTTCGCAGATGCGAACCTAGGTCTCTACCTGCGGTTTAATTCAATATGATTTCGTTGTCGTCACACGCGTCCCAGGGACGCTACAATCGAGAACACGACTATTCCGTCCACCCAAAGGACTGTCCTTGAATCTGAGTAAGCCTAAAATCAACGCGCTTTTGGCACTTGCGCTCTTTACCTTTGTCTTTCTTGCTGCCGAGTTTCGATTCGACATTAATGTCGGGCTGCTCACCGGTGCCGAGCGTGTTGTGATTGCGCAGGGCTTCATCCTCGGCGCCAGCGTGATCGGCTTTATCGGATATGCGCCGCTGCTCGGGCTCGCACAGCGCAAAGGCCACTCACTGGCAGCCGCCAACGCCGCTGTTCCCATCGCCATCCTGGGATTGACCCAGATCCAGTCCCCCACGGCCCCGCTTGCCCTCGAGATTCTGGGCTGCCTCGCATTCCTCGGACTCGGCCTGTTAGGCGCCGCAGCGCACCACGCCTTTTCGTTGGCATTCCAAGATGATCCCAAGCTCGCCACCGGTGCGGGAGCGGCCTATGCCGCGGGCATCCTGATGCAGTTCGCCGTCAACCTGCTCAATTGCGGTGGCATCGTCGAGCTCATCGTCCTTGGCGCAGCGACTATCGCCATCTCCGCCCTCAGCGTCGTTCCCCAAAACGCCGCCGAGAGCTCCAACTCCGCCATCAATCCCTTTATTGAGCCCTCTCATGCCCTCGCCAAACAGGCATGCTGGAGCATCGCGCTCGTCATGATTCTCGCCTGCTTGTTCTCGACCCTCGACAACGTGGTCACACTCTCCAACGCCCACGGCACCATTGCCGTGCAAACCTGGCCGCGCCTCTTTTTTGCGGCAAGCGGCCTTGCCGCCGGTCTTATCTTTGACCTTGCCGAGCGCCGCTACATGGGACTTGTCATGCTCGGCATCGCCGTGCTCTCGACCATTTCCATCCTGGCCGTGGAGGCCGGCGCCGATCCCAACCTGGGCCTTGTCGTCTTTTATCTGAGTTCGGGCTTTTTTGTCACGTTCTTTACCGCCACCTTTACACAGCTGGCACCGCGCATGCATGCGCCCGCCCTCTGGGCCGGCATGGGACGCGCCGCCAACAATGTATGCGCATTCACTACATCGGGCATCTCGCTTGCTCTCGTAACCTCGGACAACGTTGCCCTCATTATGATCGGCGCGCTCGTTTTGCTCGTCGCCGCCTGCGCGGCATTCGTGGCAGCCGGCCTGTTTCGCCTGCCCCAAACCGAGCAGGAGCGCGAGCGCGAGCAACTGGCAAAGGAAGCACTCGCCGCCCCCACCATCGAAGAGCAACGTCAGGCCTTCATCGCCGACCACGCTCTCACCCCGCGCGAAGTCGACGTGCTCATAGCCGTGACCCAGGATGAACGCCCGCTCAAGCAGGTCGCCGAGGAACTCGGCATCTCGATGCGCATGGTACAGCGCCACCTGAGCTCTATCTACCAAAAGACCGACACGCAGACGCGCGCCGGTCTCGCCAAAGCCTTCCCCTCTGCCTAAAATCAAAACCACCCCTAAAAGGGGTGGTTTGCTCTTAGGGTATAACCCTTGGATTTCCGGCACGCGTCTAAAGGCGCCGGCCCTCACGGGGTTCGGGCCGCACCGC
>OGOL01002262.1_pt1 | contig 15442 bp, 10 predicted proteins | sample 1552641 | NCBI WGS metagenome assembly OGOL01 (sample SAMEA2580140, study PRJEB22360) | human gut metagenome | biome: human gut; feature: human-associated habitat; material: faeces | place: Denmark | collected 2008/2010 | reverse complement strand
TCTCTTCCTTGCGGAAACGGGTGTTCTGCAGCAGAACGACATCGCCGTTGTTCATAGCAGCCACAGCAGCCTTTGCGTTCTCGCCCACAACGTTGTCGTCGTCGGCAAACACAACGGTCTTGCCCAGCTTTGCGCTCAGAGCCACAGCAACGGGAGCCAGGCTGAACTTAGCCTCGGGGCCGTTCTTGGGCTTGCCCAGATGGCTGCACAGGATGACCTTAGCGCCATCGTTGACCAGCTTCTGGATGGTGGGCAGAGCTGCATTGATGCGGTTCTCGTTGGTGATGACACCGTCCTTCATCGGGACGTTGAAATCGCAGCGGACAAGCACCTTCTTGCCGCAGTAGTTCTGATCGTCGATCGTCTTCTTACCTAAACCCATGGTAAAAACTCCTCTCAAATTATAATTCTGAACCAGAGTCTCGCTCACAATCGGGGCGTTGCCCCGTACAGTTACTATTATAAACAAAAACTGTGTGTATTGCAAGGATAAGAGATAGATAATTGTTTAACAAACATTTACCGTTGTTGCACGGAAATGTGTCTATTTTGCCCGAAGTGCGGTTTTTTCCGGCCGCAGACGCCGGAAATGCCGTTTTCCGTTCCGTTCTCTTCCGTGAAAAAAGCTTCCGAAAAGTCCGCAGACTTTTCGGAAGCTCAAATAAAAAAATAAAATTCCTTGAATTATGCCCAGAGTGCAACGACGACGACCGCCGCCAGTGGCGGAAACAGGGAGGAGTTGTTGGGGCAGCGGCCAGCAAGACGCGAGTGCCGCCCAAGGCACGAAGCGGATGCTGGGTGCCGCAACCCGTAAAAAGCGGAGCGCATTTCAAATCGTCCCGCGCTGCGGCTTAAAGCTCTGCCAGAATGGCATCGCCCATGGCAGTGCAGCCAAGGCAGGTGCAGCCGTCGCTCATGTTGTCGGCAGTGCGCAGACCCTTGTCCAGCACACAGCTCACGGCATTCTCAATGGCATCGGCTTCTGCTGCCATGCCAAAGGAGTACCGCAGCATCATGGCGGCAGAAAGGATACAGGCGGTGGGGTTTACGATGTCCTTGCCTGCAATGTCCGGGGCAGAGCCGTGGATGGGCTCGTACAGACCCCGGGTGCCGTCACCAAGGCTGGAGGACGGGATCATGCCGATAGAGCCGGTGATCATGGAAGCTTCGTCCGACAGGATATCGCCGAACATATTCTCGGTAACGATGACGTCAAACTGGGCGGGGTTCTTCACGATCTGCATGGCGCAGTTGTCCACGAACATCTCGCTGTACTCCACGTCCGGGTACTCGGCCTGCAGCCGGTGCATCACGGTGCGCCACAAACGGCTGGTGTCCAGCACGTTGGCCTTGTCCACGCAGCACAGCTTTTTGCGGCGCTTGCGGGCGGTCTCGAAGCCAATGCGGCCAATGCGCTCGATCTCGTGCTCTGCATAGGGCATGGTATCCACGGCCTGCTTTTCGCCGTTTTCCAGCGTGTGGGTCTCGTGATTGCCGAAGTACACGCCGCCGATCAGTTCCCGCACGATGATAAAATCAATGCCCTGTGCCACGATCTCGGGCTTCAGGGGGCTGGCAGGCGCCAGCTGCGGCCAGATCTTCGCCGGGCGGTTGTTGGCGTACAGTCCCATCCCGGCGCGCAGCCGCAGCAGACCTTTTTCCGGCCGCTGCTCCCCGGGCAGACCCTCCCACTTGGGGCCGCCTACCGCGCCCAGCAGCACGCTGTCGGCGGCAAGGCACTTGTCCAGCTCGTGCTGGGGCAGCGGGTCGCCATATTTATCAATGGCTTCGCCGCCCATGGCGGCAGCGGTGTAATGGAAGGTGTGGCCGTACTTTTCAGCCACCTTATCCAGCACCCGGAGGGTCTGCTTTACGATCTCCGGGCTGGAGCAATCGCCCCAGATGACAGCAATATTTTTTTCCATGAGGTACTCCTTCTATGCTCAAAACGCCCCTGATAGCCCCACTCTCTCAAAGCCTTACGCCCTCTTTGGGGGATGGACGATTTAAAATGCGCTCCGCGTTGCTCTGCGCATAATCAGCGGAATTTTTATTTATATTTCGTGTTTGTCGCGGCCTGCGGAGCTTGTCAGGGCGAAGGCCCTTCCATCTGCTAACGCAGACCGCTCTGCCGCTTAAAAGCCCCACTGGGGCTTTCCTTGCTGCGCAAACGCGGGTCGCTCCAAACACATTTTCACGGATGGGGATGGGCTTATTTCTGGATGGCCTTCATCAGGCCGCCGGCGGAGATGATGTTCTGGATAAAGGGCGGGAAGGGCTCGGCGTGGAACACTTTGCCGTTGGTCTCGTCGGTGATGACACCGGTGTCAAAGTCCACCCGAACGGTGTCCCCTGCTTCAATGGCGTCCACAGCCTCCGGGCACTCCATGATGGGCAGGCCGATGTTGATGCTGTTGCGGTAGAAGATGCGGGCAAAGCTTTTGGCAATGACCACCGCGATACCGGCGGTCTTGATGCACAGGGGCGCGTGCTCGCGGGAAGAGCCGCAGCCAAAGTTCCAGCCGCCCACCATGATATCACCGGGCTGCACCCGGTTCACAAAGTCCTTGTCGATATCCTCCATGCAGTGGCTGGCAAGTTCCTTGGCATCCTGCGTGTTCAGGTGGCGTGCCGGGATGATGACGTCGGTATCCACGTTATCCGGGTATTTGAAAACAGAACCTCTTGCGTTCATGCTCATGCTCCTTTCGGGTCAGACCGTGCGCGGGTCGGTGATGTAGCCGGTCAGGGCGCTGGCGGCGGCGGTGGCGGGAGAGGCCAGATAGACCTCGCTGTCCACATGACCCATGCGTCCCACAAAGTTGCGGTTGGTGGTGGAAACGCAGCGTTCGCCCGCTGCCAGAATGCCCATATAGCCGCCCAGACAGGGGCCGCAGGTGGGGGTGGATACGATGCAGCCTGCGTCGATAAAGGCGGTGGTCCAGCCCCGCAGGATGCACTCCTTATAGACTGCCATGGTGGCGGGAATGATGATGCCGCGCACGCCCTTGGCGATGTGCTTGCCCTTGAGGATGTTGTATGCGGCTTCCATGTCCTCCAAACGGCCGTTGGTGCAGCTGCCGATGACCACCTGATCGATCTTGATGTCCTTGCCCTCGCTGGCAACATGGGTGTTCTCGGGCAGATGGGGGTAGCTGACGGTGGGCTCCAGTGCGCCGAGGTCGATCTCGATGGTCTTTTCGTACACGGCATCAGGATCGGCTTCGTAGAACACCGGCGGGCGCTGGCTGCGGCCTGCAAGATAAGCCTTGGTCACCTCATCCACCGGGAAGATGCCGTTCTTGGCACCGGCTTCAATCGCCATGTTGCAGATGCACAGGCGATCGTCCATGGTAAGGCTTTCCACGCCCGGGCCGGTGAACTCCATGGATTTATACAGTGCGCCGTCCACACCGATCATGCCGATGATGTGCAAAATCAGGTCCTTGCCGGACACCCGGGGATTGAATTTGCCGGTGAGCACGAACTTGATGGCAGAGGGCACCTTGAACCATGCCATGCCGGTGGCCATGCCTGCGGCCATATCGGTAGAGCCTACGCCGGTGGAGAAGGCACCCAGTGCACCATAGGTGCAGGTGTGGCTGTCCGCGCCGATCACGCAGTCGCCGGCGGTGACGATGCCTTTTTCCGGCAGCAGGGCGTGCTCAATGCCCATCTGGCCTACATCGTAGAAGTTGAGGATATCGTATTTATTGGCAAATTCCCGGCACTGCTTGGACTGGGTAGCGCTCTTGATATCCTTATTGGGCACAAAGTGATCCAGCACGATGGCGATATGCTCTTTATCAAACACGCGGTCAAAACCGGCGCGCTCAAACTCGTTGATGGCCACCGGGGTGGTGATATCGTTGCCCAGCACAATGTCCAACTTTGCGTTGATCAGCTGGCCTGCCTTGACCTCCGGCAGTCCGGCGTGTGCGGCAAGGATCTTCTGCGTCAGGGTCATTCCCATGGTAGTTTTCTCCTTTTTACTTTCAAAACATGAGTACGCTGTCCAAACTCCCTCAGTCAGCACCTGACGGTGCTGCCAGCTCCCTCGGTGAGGGAGCCTCTGGCGAGAAGGAAAACTTTCTGGTTTTGCCAAAGGCCCCATCCCAGAGGGGGCTGTCTGCGTAGCAGACTGGGGGAGTTTTCCTTATCGATTATTGATCGCACTGACGAGGGCACGGATACCGGCCACAATGATGTCGGTGTCGGTACCGGCACCCCATGTGACCGTGTTGTCGCCCCAGACAAGCCCCACATAGGAGGCCGCGCGGGAGGTAGAGCCTTCATCCAGACTGTGCTCAGAGTAGTTTTCCAGATGGAAGTCCATGCCGGTGGCGCTCTGGATGGCGTTGGCTACAGCATCCAGACGGCCGTTGCCCACCGAGGTGACCACCTTGCGCTGGCCGTTCAGTTCCAGCGTGACCGTGGCGGTAATGCCGTTTACCTGTGCAAAGTGGGCTTCCACCACGTTCAGCGGCTTTGCGCGGTTGAGGTAGGTATCCTCGAAGATGTGCAGCACCTCGGCGGCGCTCAGCTCCTTGTGGCTGTGGTCGGACACACTCTTGACCTTGTAGCCCAGTGCCTCCCGCATCTTGGGGGGCAGGTTGTAGCCGTAGTTCTGTTCCAGCACAAAGCCGATGCCGCCCTTGCCGCTCTGGCTGTTGATGCGGATGACGTCGGCGTCGTAGGTGCGGCCGATGTCGTGGGGGTCCACCGGGATGTAGGGGCAGGTCCAGCGGTGCTCGCCGGTCTGCTTGCGGTACGCCATACCCTTGGCAATGGCATCCTGATGGCTGCCGGAAAAGGCGGCAAATACCAGCTGCCCGGCGTAGGGGGTGCGCTCGTAGATGTGCATCCGGGTCACCCGCTCGTAGGTAGCGCAGATGGCGGGCATATCTGAGAAGTCCAGCTTGGGGTCTACGCCGTGGCTGTACATATTCATGGCCAGCGTTACGGCGTCCACATTGCCGGTGCGCTCGCCGTTGCCGAACAGGCAGCACTCCACGGGCTGTCCCCCCGCCAGCACTGCCAGCTCGGCACAGGCTACGCCGGTGCCGCGGTCGTTGTGGGGGTGGGTAGAGATGATCACGCTGTCGCGGTACTTCAGGTGCTTGTCGCAATACTCGATCTGGTTGGCGTACACATGGGGCATACTCATCTCCACGGTCACCGGCAGATTGATGATCATGGGGCGCTCCGGGGTGGGCTGCATGATATCCAGCACGGCGTTGCACACCTCTACGGCGTAGTCCACCTCGGTGCCGGTAAAGCTTTCGGGGCTGTACTCAAACAGGAAATTGCCCTCGTACTCCTCGCTGAGCTGCTTTACCAGCTTTGCGCCGTCCACAGCGATCTGCTTGATCTCCTCCTTGGACTTGTGGAACACCTGTTCCCGCTGCGCCACGGAAGTGGAGTTGTAGAAGTGGATCACCGCCCGGGGTGCGCCCTTGACTGCCTCGAAGGTGCGGCGGATGATGTGGTCGCGGCACTGGGTCAGCACCTGCACCGTGACATCGGCGGGGATCATGTCCTTTTCGATCAGGGTGCGCAGGAACTCGTACTCGGTCTCACTGGCGGCGGGGAAGCCCACCTCGATCTCCTTGAAGCCGATCTTCACCAGCATCTGGAAGAACTCCAGCTTTTCTGCAAGGCTCATGGGCACGATCAGCGCCTGATTGCCGTCCCGCAGATCCACGCTGCACCATGCGGGAGCCTTTTCTATATGGTCCTTTTTTACCCAGCTGTCATAACCGGCGGGTACCGGGTAGTACCCCGGTGCGTACTTGGTAGCGTCCATCATCCTGTTGTCCTCCTGATGTTGTGGTGCATAAAAATGCACCCCTTCCGTCTGCTCGTTTCACTCGCATCCACCTTCCCCAAGGGGACGGCTTTCCGGAATGCGGTAAAGTTTGCGGCATTGCCAAAGGCGCCCCCGAGAGGGCCGACTTCCCCCGCTCCGGGGGAAGATGTCACCGTAGGTGACAAAAAGGGGAATCTGGCATCGCGTAGCGATGCCTGAAGGGGTATCCGCATACAAAAAGGCTCCCGTCTTTCAAGGCGAAAACCTTGAGAGACGAGAGCCTGTAAATTGCTTTTACAGGGCACCCGTGGTACCACTCTCCTTGCTGTACGGTCAGGTACAGCCACTTTGCACGATCGGCCAAAACGGCGAATCGCTGCCCCTGTAACGGTGGGCGTCCGTCAGAACCTACTTGTCCGTTCAGTTCTGCCGCTCAGGGGCCAGTATCCGAAGTTCTCTGCACCCGCCTTGCACCACCCGGCGGCTCTCTGCACGCAGAAAAAAGATCGTTTTATCCCCGTCAACGCATTTGCACTTTGTTGAAAGTGAGATAATTTTAGCACGCCTGCCAGAAAGTGTCAAGAAGTTTCGTTCAGGATAAAGATGAAAGCATTTCATAATATCATAGGGAAAATCATGCAGAATTGGGGATTCTCCCCTCTTTGTTAAGAAACTGCTAAGTTTTTGCAAAGTTGCCCTCGCTGCGCTGTTGCCGGGCGGCAGGATGTGGTATACTGGACGCAGCAAACGGGTGGAAGCCCACCTTATAAGGAGGAACATCCCATGAAAGAAGTCAAGCCATCCAGAAAGCCGTTGGCCATCTACTATGCCATCGTGCTGCTGGTGCTGCTGGTCATCAACCTTGTGGTCATGCCGTGGCTGGCCGAGCGTCAGGTGCAGGAGGTAGACTACGGCACCTTTATGAGCATGACCGAGCAGGAAAACATCGGCAAGGTGGATATCCAGTCCAACCAGATCATTTTTACGGATAAGGACAACAAGCAGATCTACAAGACCGGCCTGATGAACGACCCCGGCCTGACCGAGCGCCTGTACGATGCCGGTGCGCAATTCTCCAGCGAGATCGTGGAGCAGGGTTCGCCGGTGCTCAGCTTTCTGCTGTGGTTCGTGCTGCCCATTCTGCTGTTCAGCTTCATCGGCAACCAGATGAACAAAAAGCTGATGGAAAAGGCAGGCGGCGGCCCGGGTGCCATGATGTTCGGCGGCGCGGGCAAATCCAACGCAAAGGTCTATGTGCAGTCCACCCACGGCATCCGCTTTGCGGACGTTGCCGGTGAGGACGAGGCCAAGGAGAACCTGCAGGAGATCGTCAATTATCTGCACGACCCCAAGAAGTATGAAGAGATCGGCGCTTCCATGCCCAAGGGCATTCTGCTGGTAGGCCCTCCGGGCACCGGCAAGACCATGCTGGCCAAGGCCGTGGCAGGCGAATCCAACGTTCCCTTCTTCTCCATCTCCGGTTCGGAGTTCGTGGAAATGTTCGTGGGCATGGGTGCTTCCAAGGTGCGCGACCTGTTTAAGCAGGCCAAGGAAAAAGCGCCCTGCATCGTATTCATTGATGAAATCGACGCCATTGGTCAGAAGCGCAACAGCGGCCAGTTTGGCGGCAACGATGAGCGCGAGCAGACCCTGAACCAGCTGCTTACCGAGATGGACGGCTTTGAGGGCAACACCGGCGTCATCATTCTGGCGGCTACCAACCGCCCGGATTCCCTTGACCCTGCCCTGACCCGTCCCGGCCGGTTCGACCGCCGTGTGCCCGTGGAGCTGCCCGATCTGAAGGGCCGCGAGGAGATCTTGAAAGTACACGCCAAAAAGGTAAAGATCGCCCCGGGTGTGGACTTCAACACCGTGGCACGCATGGCCTCCGGTGCCTCCGGCGCAGAGCTGGCCAACATTGTGAACGAAGCCGCCCTGCGTGCCGTGCGGGCGGGCCGCAAGAGCGTGACCCAGGCCGACCTTGAGGAGAGCATCGAGGTGGTCATTGCCGGCTACCAGAAGAAGAACTCCATTCTGACCGACCACGAAAAGTGCATCGTAGCCTACCACGAGATCGGCCACGCCCTTGTGGCAGCCAAGCAGTCCAACTCTGCCCCGGTGCAGAAGATCACCATCATCCCCCGCACCTCCGGCGCACTGGGCTACACCATGCAGGTGGACGAGGGCAACCACTACCTGATGAACAAGGCCGAGCTGGAAAACAAGATCGCCACCCTGACCGGCGGCCGCGCTGCCGAGGAGGTGGCCTTCAACTCCATCACCACCGGCGCGTCCAATGATATCGAGCAGGCTACAAAGCTTGCCCGTGCCATGCTGACCCGCTACGGCATGAGTGATGAATTTGACATGGTGGCACTGGAAACCGTGAACAACCAGTATCTGGGCGGCGATACCTCGCTGGCCTGCAGTGCCCAGACCCAGTGCGAGATCGACCGGAAGGTGGTAGAGCTGGTCAAGACCCAGCACGAAAAGGCCATCCGCATCCTGACCGAGAACCGCGCAAAGCTGGACGAGCTGGCACAGTATCTGTACCAGAAGGAGACCATCACCGGCGAGGAGTTCATGGATATCCTCAACCGCGACAGCGCAGAAAACAAACCGGAAAATTCCTGAAAATAAAAATTTTTGAATCTCTTGCAATAATCCGGCCGCCGTATCCGTTTATAGAGCAGATACGGCGGTTTTCCATTGTGGATGCGCCGCAGCTGAACCATGGTTTAAAAAACGATTATGATGCAAAAAACAAAGGCAGTCCCTGCGGCTGCCGTTTTCAGGAGGTATTTCCTATGAAGATGCTGAACAAAAAGTTTGTCCGTACCCTAAGCTGTGCCGCTGTGGCGGTGTGCGCTGCTGCCATGCTGAGCGTGGGCGCATTTGCCGCCGAGGTGGATCCTACCTGCGTGGAGGGCTATCTGCCCCCGCAGGAGCAGATGGTGCAGGGCGACATTGCACTGCACAGTGCCGACGTTGCCGTGGGGGAAAAGGACCCCAGCTACGGCGGCTACGGTGCCCCGGAGGGCAACCCCATTCAGGGCAACATCATGCTGATCTCCGGTGACGAGCTGGCCGACACCGCAAAGACCGAAGCGCGCTACACCGTCAAGGGTCTGCTGGGCAAGCAGCTGCTGTACACCGCCCGCCAGAAGGGCGGCGTGCTGACGCTGGACGTGCCCGCCGAGGTGGCTACCTTCCGCACCACCATCGAGGATATGCAGGCGCTGCAGGCCAGCGGCGTGAAAACGCTGGTGCTGGTGACCGAGAAGAACACCACCACCCTGAACCTCTCGCTGCTGTGCGAGGGACAGAAGTCCGGTACCCGCGTCACCCTGCGGCATCTGGGCAGCAGCGCCACCCTCTCTGTGGGTCTGCGCTGCCGCCGCGACCTGCTGATCGGCCGCTAATCGGAAAAACGGCAGTATAATTTGTGGTTCAGAAACGCCCACAGGCGTTTCTGAACCACTTTTTTTATGATGACAAGACCCCCGGCGGGCAGCCGGGGGTCTTGTCGTACGCTTATGGAGGCTTGGACAGGAATAAAAGGAAGATCACACTCCCCTTGCGGGAAAGAGAATCGCTAGTTACTTGCCGCGGACGGCTGCGAAGCCGGCTTCCAGATCGGCAAGGATGTCATCGATGTGCTCGGTGCCGATGGACAGGCGGATGGTGTTCTGGTAGATCTGCTGCTCGGCCAGCTCGGCATCGGTCAGCTGGCTGTGGGTGGTGGAGGCCGGGTGGATAACAAGGCTCTTCACGTCCGCCACGTTGGCCAGCAGAGAGAAGATCTTCAGGTTGTCGATGAAGGTAAAGGCTTCCTCGCGGCCGCCCTTGATGTTAAAGGTAAAGATGGATGCGCCGCCGTTGGGGAAATACTTCTGGTACAGAGCGTGATCCGGATGATCCGGCAGCGAGGGGTGGTTCACCTTTTCCACCTGCGGGTGGTTGGCAAGGAACTCCACCACCTTTTTTGTGTTCTCCACATGACGCTCGATGCGCAGGCTCAACGTCTCGGTGCCCTGCAGCAGCAGGAATGCGTTGAAGGGGGAGATGGTAGCGCCGGTATCACGCAGCAGAATGGCGCGGATGTAGGTGACAAAGGCGGCAGGGCCTGCGGCATCTGCAAAGGAGACGCCGTGGTAGCTGGGGTTGGGGGCAGCAATGTTGGGGTAACGACCGCTGGCCTTCCAGTCGAAGTTGCCGCTGTCCACGATGATGCCGCCCAGCGTGGTGCCATGGCCGCCGATAAACTTGGTGGCAGAGTGCACCACGATGTCTGCGCCGTGCTCGATGGGACGGATGAGGTACGGGGTGCCGAAGGTGTTATCAATGACCAGCGGCAGGCCGTGCTTGTGGGCGATGGCTGCAATGGCGTCGATATCCGGGATGTCGCTGTTGGGGTTGCCCAGCGTTTCCAGATACACAGCCTTGGTATTGGGCTGGATGGCTGCTTCCACCTGTGCAAGGTCGTGGGCATCCACGAAGGTGGTGTTGACGCCGAACTGGGTCAGGGTGTGTGCCAGCAGGTTGTAGCTGCCGCCGTAGATGGTCTTTTGTGCCACGATGTGGTCACCGGCCTGTGCCAGTGCCTGAATGGTGTAGGTGATGGCAGCTGCACCGGAAGCGGTAGCCAGTGCTGCCACGCCGCCCTCCAGCGCTGCAATGCGCTTTTCGAACACATCCTGCGTGGAGTTGGTCAGACGGCCGTAGATGTTGCCTGCATCGGCCAGACCAAAGCGGTCTGCGGCGTGCTGGCTGTTGCGGAATACATAAGACGTGGTCTGGTAGATGGGCACCGCACGGGCATCGGTGGCGGGGTCGGCCTGCTCCTGACCGACATGAAGCTGCAGGGTCTCAAATTTATATTCAGACATTGTTATTTACCTCTCTTTATATACCAATAGTATTATTATTGTGTGTAAAAAATCCCGATGCGTTTTCAAAGGCGCACCGGGCAGTGTGGTCTACCGGAGCTGCTGTCACATTCGGGTACACATTCGCGCAGCCGAGGGCAACATACAGTACACATCCGATGCCGGTGCCCGGTGGGTATGCATTCGCCCACAGCGATAATTCGCGTGCAGCAGTTCTTTCCAGATCAGCTTCATCTTTGTGCCCTCCTTCCGGTAAAACTTTTCCATCCCTCTATGTACCACCCGCCGGGGAACCTCTGTTTCATTTCCCTACAAGACTGGTGGATTGGATGTTTGCATTATATCCCGTTCTACCTAGTTTGTCAATAGGTTAATTCCACTTTTTTCGAGGATGTATTTTTTGCATGATATATCCGCCTGTGCTGCCCGTATTTTTTGCACAGTTTGGCAAAAACGATCTCCTCTGCCGGTGCACTGCAGACGTATCCTACACGCAAAAGACCGCGTCTCATCTGCTGGTTCAGACAAGGCGCGGCCTTTTGCGGTATTTGGTTTGGGGTATAGGAGGAATCATGTCCCTGAGAGGGGGCTTGCGGCTCTCCCCCTCCCGGTGATTTTATGATACCCGAAAATTTCTACGAAATTATGCTTATTTCATGAATGCGCTGTAAACATTACTCCGGGGCCTTCATGCTTTCCACCATGCTGATGCGCCGGACGTGCCGCCGCATCACAAAGCAGACCACCACGGTAAACACCATGGTCAGCGCCACCGCCAGCAGGTAGCTGCGGGGAGCAATGGTGCGGATGAACATGAGCTGATCCATCTCCACGGTCAGGATGATGAACTTGTGCAGCGGCACACCCAGCGCCAGACCCACGCCGGAGCCGATGAGTGCCAGCAGCTCGATCTCGCGGAAGATGTAGCGGTACACCTCCTGATCGTAGAAGCCCAACACCTTGATGGTCGCCAGCTCCTTTTTGCGCTCCCCAAGGTTGACGCTGATGAGGTTATACAGCACCACAGCCGCCAGCGCCGCCGCGCAGATGATGATCAGCACCACCACATAGCCCAGACTGACGATGAGGTTATCGAACAGCTCGGTGGTGTCCTCGGTAAAGCTGATGCTGCTGACATAGTTGCAGTCCAGCAGGTCGGTGCGCAGGGCGTTGTACCCGGCAGCATCGGTGCAACTTGTCTGACCGTAGACCGTGTTCCACGGGATCTCCGCCGTGCCCAGCAGGCTTTCCAGCTGTGCGCGGGGGAGGTACAGCCGGGTGAACATATAGTTCTCCGTGATGCCGGTCAGGGTCAGTTCCACCCGGGTGCCCTCGGCGTTTTCCACCCAGAAGGTATCGCCGGTGTGCAGACCCAGATTCTCGGCGGTCTTTTCGGTCAGGATGGCGCTGCCGCTGTCAAAGCTGATGGCCTTGTGTCCCTTGCGGGTGCGGAAGGTAACGTAGCGGGTCAGGTCGCTGTCCTTGGCGGCAGCCACGATACTCACGCTGGCGCTCTCGCCTTCGGCATTGTAGATGGTGGTGGATTTGGTATACACCGCGCCCCAGTTCTGCACAGCGCTGTTGCCGTCCAGCTCCTCTGCCAGCCCCTGCTCCATGGTCAGGGCTTTGGGGTCGCTGAGGGTGATGGACATATCGTTGTGGGTCAGCTCGGTGGACTGCTTCGTGACGATGGGCAGCAGAGAATCCTGAATGCCAAAGCCGATGAGCAGCAGCGCGGTGCAGCCCGCCACGCCCAGCACGGTCATGAAGAACCGCTTTTTATACCGGAACAGGTTGCGGGCAGTGGTCTTTTGGGAGAAGGACATCCGCTGCCACAGCGGGGTGATGCGCTCCATCAGGATGCGTTTGCCCGCCACCGGGGCCCGGGGCAGCAGCAGAGCTGCGGTCTTTTCGGCCAGACTGGAACGGCAGGCGTACCATGTGGCAAAGCCGATGACGGCGGCGCTGATGCCCACGCTGGCAGCTGCCATGCCCGGGTAGAAGTGCAGGGTGAAGGTGGGCAGGCTGAACACCAGCTGATAGGCGTTCCAGATAATGATGGGGAACACCACAAAGCCCACCACCATGCCGACGATGCTGCCCAGAATGGTAGCCAGCAGCGCGTAGAACAAATACTTGCCCGCGATGCTGAGGTTGGAGTAGCCCAGCGCCTTTAAAGTGCCCATCTGCAGGCGGTTCTCGTCCACCATGCGGGTCATGGTGGTGGTAGCCACCAGCGCCGCCACAAGGAAGAAGAACACCGGGAACACCCGGGCAATGGCGTCCATGCGGTCGGCGTACTGGGCAAAGGTGACGCAGCTCATGGTGGAGGTGCGGTCCAGCACATACCACTCGCCCTTTTTGATCTGGCTCACCTGCTCCTCGGCATCGTTCAGCTGGGCAAGGCCGTCTGCCAGTTTCTGCTGTGCATCGGCCTTCTGGTTCTCGTACTCGGTGCGGGATTCTTCCAGCTGAGTCAGCCCGGCGTTATACTCTGCCCAGCCCTCTTCCAGCTGCTTTTGTGCGGCATCAAACTGGGTGTAAGCGCTGGCAGTGCCGGTGGTCAGCTGCAACTGTCCCTGCAAAAGCTGCAATTTCATCTTGCGCAGCGCAGCCTTGGCTTCGGTCACCAGCTGGTCGTTGGAAAGGTTTGGCGAGGAGATCAGCCCCTGCTTGTACATCTGCCGCTTGCCCGCGTCCAGCTGCTGCTGATAGCCTTGCAGCTGGTTATAGATGTTGTCGTAAGCGGCCTGCGCCTTGGCCAGCGCATCCCGCAGTTCAATATAATCCTCGTCCTCCGGCTCGGCTTCGTCCAGCGCCTTTTCGGCGTTGCGCAGGGCGGCTTCCGCGTAGGTCAGCAAGGGGTCGGCCACCTTTTTCAGATTGACCAGCAGTTCTATCTGCTGTAACTGTTCCTCAAATTCCAGCACCTGCTCCTCGCTGCTCACCAGCTGGTCGGCACCGCTCTGCATGGTGTCCGGCAGGGCAGCCTTCTGGGCGGCAAGCTCCTTTTCCCCGGCTTCCAGCTGCGCCTTGGCGGCATCCAGCTGCTGCTGCGCATCTGCCAGCTTTGTCTCGGCTTCGGCAAACTGGCGCTCGGCTTCGGCCTTCTGGCTGTCGTACTCTGCGCGTGCTTCGGTCAGCTTGTCGTTGGCGGTGTCCATCAGTTCTTCCCGCCGGGCGGTACACTGCACGCTCTGGATGGCCTTGAGCTTTTCCGCTACGGCATCCACTGCGGCCTGATATTCATCGGAATAATTATCATACAGTCCGGCGTTTTTTGTCTTGATATAGCACACCGTATAATAATCTGCAGTCAAAGTGCCCTCCGGCACAAACAGGATGCAGTCCAGCTGACCATCACCCACGGTGCTGCTCTCGGAATCGGAGGAAAAATGCAGCGGGTCCTGCACCGTGCCCACCACCGTGAACACCTGCCCGCTGACCCCCTCGGTCTCTTCCGGCAGGGTCAATTGGGTGCCCAGTTCCACGGGGCTGCCGTGACCCATCACATGCACCACGCACTCCCCGGCAGCTTCCGGCATCCGGCCGGACAGCAGCACCGGACGGTTCATGTTCTCCGGCGTATCGGCCTGCGGGTCGGCAGGCAGCTGATACAGCCGCGCCACCGTGGTCTGCTCGTCCCCTGTCCAGTGTCCTTCCACGTCCTGATACTTCACGGCCTGCACGGCGTCCACACCGTCCACAGCGGCAATGGCATCGATATCGCTCTGACTGAGGCCAAGGGTGGACAGCACCCGCAGGTCGAACACATTCTGCTGCACATAGTACTTCTGGGCAGCAGAGCGCATATCGGGGGCAATGCACATCAGGCCGGTAAGCATCATCACCCCCAGCGCCACGATGCCAAACAAGGACACCACCCGGCTGATGCTGCTTTTCATCTCGCGCAGGATATTTTTGCGGTAACTTTTCTGCACAGTACTCACCACTCGATCTGTTCCACCGGCACCGGGTGCTCGTTGACCTGATTGGACACGATGCGGCCGCTGCGCACCTGAATGATACGGTCAGCCATACCGGTCAGTGCCGTGTTGTGGGTAATAACGATGACGGTGCGTCCGGTCTTGCGGCAGGTATCCTGCAAAAGACCCAGCACCTGCTTGCCGGTGCGGTAGTCCAGCGCACCGGTGGGCTCGTCGCAGAGCAGCAGCTTTGGGTTTTTGGCCAGTGCGCGGGCAATGGACACCCGCTGCTGCTCGCCGCCGGAAAGCTGCGCCGGGAAGTTGTTCAGCCGCTCGCCCAGACCCACGCTGCGCAAGGTCTCGGCGGGGTCCAGCGGGTCGCGGCAGATCTCGCTGGCAAGCTCCACGTTTTCCAGCGCGGTCAGGTTCTGCACCAAGTTGTAGAACTGGAACACAAAGCCCACATCGTACCGGCGGTAGGTGGTCAGTTCCCGGGCAGAAAAACGGCTCACGTTGCGGCCGTCCAGCCAGACGTTGCCCTCGTCGCAGTTGTCCATGCCGCCCAGAATGTTCAGCAATGTGGTCTTGCCCGCGCCGGAGGGACCCACGATGATGCAGAACTCGCCCTTGTCCACATAGAAATTCAGGTGGTCTGCAGCAGCGATCTTCACACTGCCGGTCTGGTAATATTTACAGACATCTTCAAACTCCACAAAATGCTCCATGGCGTTTTTCCTTTCTGTCAGAATACAAAATATTTGTGATAATCATTTAATAGATTTCTAATTATCTCTTTAGATGTTCTTATATGCCGGTAT
>OGOL01002253.1_pt1 | contig 15492 bp, 10 predicted proteins | sample 1552641 | NCBI WGS metagenome assembly OGOL01 (sample SAMEA2580140, study PRJEB22360) | human gut metagenome | biome: human gut; feature: human-associated habitat; material: faeces | place: Denmark | collected 2008/2010 | reverse complement strand
CCCCTACTGACAAGAAGTAAGCACCGCCGGGTTTTGCTCGGCAATCAGCCTTCGCAAAGATACCGGCTGGGGATTAAAACAAATTCTGTCATACTATATATGAGGAAGTTAGTGCGAATCGGAAGTAACGTAAAAAGTCCGGGAGATTCGCACTACAAAAACAAAAAATATTGTTCTTGCTTTTCTAAAAAATAGAAATGCAAAGGATGACAATGCCTAATTTTTGTATAAACTTTCTAAATAAAGTAGCGAAATTGTTATCAATTTCATACGATTTTGCTGTCGCACCCTCCTCGGATGCGTGGATTAAAACATACTATAAGGGAAGGGATAATATCCCTTTGTTTGCGGGGCAGGCAACGGTCCAGTCTGTCCCGTATACTACCAATTAAACAAATCTTTTGCAGAGCAGGAATATTGAAAGGAGAATGCTAAGTGTTAAAACAGTATTTTTTAGACATCATGAGGAAGGAGCGCAATGGATTATATCTTTGTGAAGTGCCGACTGGAATTGGAAAAAGTTATCAAGCTGCCCATACCATGGAAGAATATGTAAAAGAGATAAGGGAAGAATATGCAAAAGCCATGAGGCAGTGTGCTAGAACGATAACAGATGAACGAAAACTTATTTATCTGACCCCGTTAAGAAAAAATGTTGGAGAGGAGGAAGAAGAGCTTAAAAAGGCATATGAAAATGAAGAGTTGTTTGAAAAAGAAGTGCTGCATATAAAATCGAATGTAGATAACATTATAGAAAATCTCGGGAAAGTAACAATACCGCAGGACAAGCAGCCATTTAATTACGATGAATTGAAAAAGCAGGTAAAGGCATATAATGGAGAGTCTAGTCCGGAGATTAAAAAGATATGGGAAGATAAGGTGGAAGAAGAAGAAAGGAAATTTCGAAAAGAAATTAAAAATACACTTTCTGTCATTCCAGCAAGAGAGCGATTAGAAAGGATAAAAAATGATAAACAGTATCAATGGATTGGACAATTGTACCCGGTCGTATTTATAAAGGAAAAGAAGATTATCCTTATGACGATCAGCAAGTTTTTGTCTAAAAACATATCTTTAGTTGATAAGAGCGTCACATTTTTTGATTCAGATATTAGCAAGAATGCGGTGATTTTTATGGATGAATTTGATTCGACAAAGGAATTTGTTAGAAATCATATTATTCAAAATTCTTTTAAGTCTAATGATGACTATCTGGATGTATTTCGGCAGATTGCCAGTAATATGGATTTAACAAACTTTGACCGTTATGTTACAGAAGCAGAAACAAGGATCGATGAGGATGGGACAAAATATAAAAAGTTTTGTGATCGAGCGAAGAAAATCATGGAAGATTACAAACTTTATCTAAATTATAAAACAGTATTAGAACAGGATGATTTAAAACAGCTTTTTATTTTCCACGATGGACAGATTAATACGATCTGCAAGAAAAATTTTTCTGTTGTAGGAATAGAGAACATGGTTAAAAATAGGATAGATATTCAGCAGGTAGATGAAAAAGAGGAAATCAATGAGGCAATTTCTATCAGTGCATTATTGAAAGATATTCATGATTTTCTTCGTGATTTTCGTTTTTTCTTACTAAAGTGGGCAGAACAGTATGCAACAGTAGTCAATATATACCGCCAAAAGACTGAGACTCCTATGGATATTTTACAAGAAGATAATGCTCTTAGCTCATTGATGGGGTGTTTTAAGTTGAATGTGGATCAGCAGAAACTGGTGTACGATGAGGCAGATAAGGTTAAAATAGAATTAAAATCTAAAAAAGAAGATTTTTACCAGACAGGTTTTGAATATTATCGTTTTGTCGATGCGGATAGGCATAACCATAAAACAGATATTAATTTTGTGAGTATAAGAACAACACCCGAAAAGATATTACTCACTATGGCACGGAAGGCTTCTGTTATTGGGATGTCTGCCAGTGCAGAATTTAAGACAGTACTAAATAATTATAATCTTGACTATCTAAAAGAAGAATTAGGTCCAGATTATCATATGACAGAATCTGCATTAAAGACCGAAATAGCTGCGGAATTAGTTAAGCGTAATATCCCTTATAAAAATAAAGAAATAAAATGTCATGGTTTTAGAATCAGTGCAGAAAGAAATTATTTTGAAAACAAGGAATGTGAAAAAAAATTGGTTCAAAAAATAAAAAATGAAACATCTGATAGTTATAAACAAAATCGGTATTCGGCTATTGCCAATGTTTTCCACATATTTTGCACAAGTAATATGAGAACTCTTTTGTGTCTCGAAAATATCTTAGCGGAAGAGGGTAAAGAAAAGTGGGATACTACAGTTTTAAATAAACTTTTAGAGTTGGCTAAAAAAGATACTGATTATAGAGGTGATGATATTGAAATCATAGTTATGAATTCGAAAAATTTTAAAAACAAGAAAAAAGAATTCAAAGAAAAATTAAATAAACATAAAAGAGTGATTATCATATCCTCTTATAAGACACTTGCTGAAGGACAAAATTTACAATATAACGTAAAAGATACGGAAGGACTTATACGGCTGCCAGGTAAGAGAAAGGGAAAAGAGAAAGATTTGGATGGAATCTATCTAGGTGAAATTACGCATATCATTCGAAGAAGTATTGACTCTGGGCAGCCTTTTGACAGAAATGAACGAAATAAAAATATATCAGAGCAGATATTCCAAGCAGAAGATTTATTTGTACAATCAGAGATTGGAAAGACAGATAAAGATAAATGGATTAAGGAAGCTTTTTTGGGAGAAAATAAAAGCAAGCAGTACAATCTTAAGTCTATTGGTGTCTCTATTACACGGACAGTACTGCAGGCTGTTGGACGGCTTTGCAGGACCACACTTAAATCACCAGATATTTACATATTGGTAAATGAGAATGTTTTAAAGAAAATGAATGTTGATGATCTAAATATAAAGGAAAGCCAGTGCCTTTTTCCACCAGAGATGCTAAAAATACTAGAATTAAAAGAAGAATATAACCGAGATAAAGAAAGAGCGAAAGAAGATTCTATAAAAGAGGCATGGGAAGAAGCACGGGAAGAGGCGAATAAATCGTCTTTCCGTAGTTTGGATTGGATTAATGATTTTTTAGAAAATTGTTGGAAACTTATAGAGCAACGGAATTGGATTGAGATGCGTGAATGGGTATTAAAATATCCGACTCTTTATGATGAAGCAAAATTGCCAGACAACATTTTAAACGAATTTTATTTCCATATTCCAGACAGAAAAAAGAAATATTATTTTAAAGCATATAACGATTTTCAAGATGGAGTTGAAGTCAGTTTTGCGGATAAGAGTAATTGTTGTGGTTGGAGTGAAATGAGTGAAAAAGCAGCAAAACTGCCATATATCCTTAAATATAAAGGTATGAAAGAGTATTTTAAAAAGAAAGGATATGTAACCAGTTTTAAGATGCTGCCAAGAATTTTAAACCCGGTTATGTTTCGTAATATCTATAAAGGTGCGTTAGGTGAGGTTGCAGGTCGGTTTATAATTGAGAATGAGTTGGGTATCAAACTGGTAGACATTACAGAACCAGAAAAGTTTGAGAAATTTGATTTCCGGCTGAACGAAGAAGTATATGTTGATTTTAAGAATTGGGATGAATCTATGCAGGTAGAGCGGGAGAATGAATTAAAGAAGATACGGCAAAAAATGAGAATGGTTGGAGCAAAACGTGTCTATATCATCAATATTGTTGTGGAAGATAGCACAAAGTATGAGATAAAAGAAAGCACGGACGGGATTATTGAGATACCAGGACTTATTACAAAAAACGGTGATATTATCACGAAACCTATTGAAAAATTAGCAAAGGAGGTCAAATGATGAGAGAATATCAAACGAATAAGTTGCACTTGAAATTTGACTATGAAACAATTGAGCGTGATTTTGATATTTACCAGATTAAACAGAAAGCAGAAGAAAAGAAATATATTAGTCAGGAGGTTCTGGACAACGTATCGGAAGAGCAGTATATCACTGCGGTACAATGGATATATGGAAATACTGCTTTGGTCTTATTAGAAAAAGATAAAATAAGTACCTATGCGTTTAAAAAGAAAATGAGGGAAAGATTTCCGAATATAACTGTCTGCCAGATAAAAGGATTATTTGATGAAAAAGTGAGGGAAAAGTATTTTGGAGAAGGAGATATTCAACTAGCAAGATTACTATTTAATTCTCTCAGTCCTTACAAAAGTGAGATATTTCACAGGAATAATATCATGGGAAAACTTTTTTACCAGAACCCAAAATGGAAAAGCAAAGATACAGTATATTTCGTCCAGATACATCTTGATTATTCATTTCATCTGATACTAAAAATTGTTACTTTTACAAAAGATACAGGAGATTCAGGTGGCTATGTTTTCGATAAATCGACAGGCAACTTCCGCCGGGCTTTAAAAACAGACAAAGGTACAAAATATATAAAGAAAAATAAGAATACAAAGTCAACTGTTCCATTTTTAAATATAGAAAACATGGAAAAGTTTGAAGCTAGTAAGATGGGGGTATTAAAACAGTTTGTTGAAGATGTGAGAACCTATCTTCGGGATTACATTGAAATAAACTTTGAAACAATGGAAGAAATGATGTCTCATGATAAAAAATGGGAAAAATACAGCATCAAAGTCAAAGAAAATAAGTCAAAAGTTTATGAAAAAGAAGCTGCAAAGCGGTTATCTTCACATAAGATAGAAATTGTAGATGAATGCAATACGGAAACATCAAAAAAAATTGCAGTTGATTTTCAAGCATTTCTTAAAAAAGTGTATGGCGTTGGTTCAAAGCTAGGTGATTCTGTTTCTAGTGGCACATATAATCTTCGTATCATACATAATAAAGACTATTATAAAGGAATAAATGATCTGCATGACGAGATCTTTAACAAGTGTATTGTTCAGCATATTACAGTTGAAAACTATAAAAAATGTGATTTAGAGAAAAATCCAGAATTTTATGCGATCATACAAGAACTTTTTATCAAAGAAGATATCGTTAATAAACAGTTAACCACGTTTAATTGGTCAGAAACATTAGGTAAATCAGGAAAAACATGGGCGTTTGTGTCCTTTAAAAAAGATGATACAGATAAGAATACGAAGAAAAAAGACCAATATACATATTACCGTGTTTTTATTGCACCGGACGGAAAACTTTCTTTTGATTCTTGTGCAGGAAGAAGCTGGATGAGAAGGAAAGATGAATGGAAAAATATTATAGGGTATCATCAGGAATTGATCGATAAAAGGAAATCTGAAAAGAGATATGATGAAAATATAGAAGGTTTTTTCTATACGGATATCAATAATATATGTACGATTTACAAGACAAATGTTTGCGTGTATCCACGATTTGACGACATAGAAGCGGAACTTCTTTTACTCAAAGCTGACAAAGAATTAGATAAAGAACAGATGATAGATGCCTTGCTGCATTTCAAAGAGGATTCTCCTGAGTTAGTCAAAAAAAACAAAGAAGATTTCGAAAAATTTCTTAATAATCTGAAAAATAAAGAAGAAGAATATGTAGACAAAAAGGCTTTTTATAAAGATATTGGAAGAGGAAAATTAAGAGAAGGCTTCAATGAATATCTTCGTGCAGAATATAGAATCCTGCTTAATTTTTCAAAAAGCAAAGAAAATCTTCCTCTATATGATCTGGATGCAATGACAGATATCCATTATTCTATTTCTGGCGATTCGTCTGGTGAACTTGTCAAATATTTTGTGGGTTCCGCCAAAGCTCTCAATGGGAGTGTTGCAAGAAGCAATCCTATTCGAAAGATTATTGGAAAAACCTTAAAAGCAGAAGAAATTCTGCCAATGCTAACAGCAACATTTGTAAGAAATGAACAGTATACGGTTATTCCATTTCCATATAAATACATTCGGGAATACTTTCAGATATCATGAAGTCTGAACGATTTTATTACAAAACAAAGAGGAATAGGAAAATGGAAAGGAAAAGAATATGAAATGGAGATATGAAAGCATTATATGAGATTGCAACCAGGTCCATTTGCGGACATAAAAAACGAAAGTAAACAAATGGAATATCGTTTATATGATAAGAAAAAGTCTCGGATACAAAAAATACAAAATATGAAAGAGAAGAAAATATTGGGGAGATAGTTGCTCTTTGTGATTTTGATGAACAACCCACCGCCTATGATGTGGACAAGGTTATTGAGCAGATTGAATATAGAAGAGCAAATTTTGATTGTAAATTATGTAAATACAATGATGATGAAAAAACAATATGTAGTGAAGATTGTTCAGATGCACTTATTGATGGATTAATCGAAATCGTGAAAGGTGGTGGAGTTGAATGAGAGAAATTCTTTTCAAGGCAAAGCAGGTTGGAGACGATGAATGGGTCGAGGGATATTACCAGAAAAGATATAACTTTTTAGGAAACGAAGAACATTTAATCTTCCATGTAGATAGTCATACGGTATGGGAATACACGGAAATTAATCTAGAAACCCTCTGCCAGTTCACGGGACTTTGTGACAGATATGGGAATAAGATATGGGAAAATGATATTTTAAAAACGTGGTCTGGTGAATATGCACAGGTTAAATTTGGATTCTATAATACAGGTTTTTCAATCGGTAATTACAATCAAGGATTTTACGCAGCATTTTCAGAAGATTCTTATTATCGACATGAGCTTGGTTTTTGGTGTAAAAAAGCTTATGTCAGAGGAAACATTTTCGACAATAAAGAATTATTACAGAAGAATAAATAATGAATAAATCATGATTATTGACCTCACATACGCTTGTAAAATGGGATGCAGTCATTGCATATCTGACTGTAAACCCGAAGGAGAAAATATGTCTCTTCAACAACTAAGTTTTTCTTATAAAAATGTTTCTCTTCTAAAGTATCCCCTACTGACAAGAAGTAAGCACCGCCGGGTTTTGCTCGGCAATCAGCCTTCGCAAGATACCGGCTGGGGATTAAAACAACGAAATGGTAATGACACATTATTATCAAAAGGGAAGATGTGCGTTCCTGTCATTGCACCGGACGGTTCCATCAAACTGGGGGAATCCGCCCTTTGCCCGCCAGTTGCATCCATATATGATCGAAGATGTGATCATTGATAAGATAAAGCATTTTCACTGTAGGCAATGCAAAATAGCATGGCAAAAGTTAAAAGAAAACATCCCAATAGCCTATCAGAAATTAACAGATTAGATTTTATATATTAAGACTCATACCCCCAAGGTATGAGTCTTTTTCTTCCTTTGGAATTCGATTCTTTTATTTTCTGAAATCTGATAAATGCTATGTATCCATATTAGATATGTAAAATTTCAAGATAAGGAGGAAAAATATCATGAAAATGGAAACAACAAAAAGATGGGGATTAATGCTTACGAATATGTGTTATCTTCCTTATTTCTTTTTCTCACCAAGCGAAGCTGCTGATTTCTTAAATGTGCATTCTGAGTATAAAGAACGAAAAATACGAGTCGTTCCTGTACAGGAAATCCATATGGTTGAAGACAAACAGACATTTTATGAGGAATTGCAGCAAATGCGCAATCGGGTATTGACAGGTAACTGCTAGAAAGGAAAGGAAAATGGCTACATTTAACGGAAGATTACGACAATTAATGAAAGAAAATGGCTTCACGCAGCATAAACTGGCAGAAGCGGTTGATGTATCTGAGCCAAGTGTTTACTCTTACTATCATGGATTCACTACACCAAGATTGGATGTTCTTGTTGCAATCGCAAAAGTCTTTGATGTTACAACGGACTATCTATTGGGTTTAGAAGATTTTAACGCAAAAGAAAGATTCGTAGATGGTATTGCGGTTACAAAAACCGGTTGGGATGCAGACGATGAAATTTGCTGTCCTGTCTGTGGATATGGTGTAGCCAGAAATGATGGTTGGGGTATATTACCAAAACATTGCCCGGACTGTGGTACCAAGTTGGTATACTAAAAGGAGGATTAATTGATGTCTATTTTATTATTCATCTTATTTGGCAGTATCACATTAAGTTTTTGGAGTGTGTGTATTGCCTCCGGCAGAGCTGATAAAAAGTTAGAATATTTACATTTACAAAAGGAAAAAGGAGAACACTATGTCCGATAGATTAACTACAGAATATGCAGACCTTGTGAATATTTATAACAAAGAACAAAATTTTATACGACAAAACGACTCAATCTTACCAGTTATTCATATAGCCTGGTTGTATAACAAAAATGTTGAGATTATTGATGCTCCAGCAAGCGAATATAAGCTGCCCGAAGTCATCAATACACATTTTGATGAGCTGTTTTCTTCTTATCAAACTTCTGAGGTATATGATAATATAAATATACGTGTTGATGATTGGAAGCTTAACAGTGAGAAAAATCTATTTCAGATTTTTTCAGGCAGAACAACTTATTATAAGTCATTAGTTACAAACCGCGCTATGGATTATGTGTTAAGTAACGGAGCAAGTGTCCGTAAAATGTTAGAAGGCGGACCAGTAATTCATTCTTTGAAAGGCTCTTCTCTTTCTAATCACTTAGGATTCAATGGATTTATTGAAACTTCTGATGAAAAGTTTATGTTTGTTTTTCGAAAAAAAGGCGTATCTATTGGTGAGGGCACTTACTCTAATAGTGTCGCAGCAAGCCTTAAAACAAAATACGCTTTAAATCCTTCCTCGCAATTCACAATGACTGGACTTGAGAATGGGATTATCCGGGAAATTGAAGATGAATTAGGAATTCCTCCGGAAACACTTTTAAGAGATAAAAATAATATTCTCTCGGGTCCTATCAAATTAATCGCAGCTTACAGAGACTTACTTGAAGGCGGAAAGCCGCAATTATTATTTTATGCAATGACTTCAATGGACTCCAAGCAGGTAACAGAGGTTTTTAATGCAAAAAACAATCATCTGCTCAATAATGAAAGTGATAGCGTAACTGGAAAGGAACAGGTAATGTCTACAGATGGAAATCATCTTTTCTGGGTTTCAAGAGACGAATTAATATCTGGCTTGCTTTCTTCTGGTGGTACAATCCATCATGAACTACCAATGCTTCCGTCTGCTTCAGCATGTGTTTCTATGTTGCAGCAATTTTTAAAGATAACTATGATTTTACCAGAAGAAATTGTAGATATTTTAGAAAATAACGGATTTTCTTGCAATGGAAAAATCTCCAAACAAAGCGGAGAATATTATGTAGAAATTTCTCAGGGCACTCCTCTTGGGGAGGATTGGTCTGAAATCATCTGGTTTGACGGTTCTAAAGAAGGATTTGTCGAAGCAGTTAGAAAACGGGCAAACGGTTTCGATGTAGACGAGGAAGTAGAAGTCTATATACCCTGTCGCGGAGAAAACGGCTGTCCTAGCAGTATCGAAGATTTGGTAAATGATGCCAAATGGAAAAAAGAACAGATAGAAAAATTAGCAGATGCTTTGGAAGGACTCAATCGTCCAATACCGGCTGAGAAAAAAGCGATTTTGCGTGTCGTTGTAAATTACGCTGGAACGGAGTTTTTCACAAAAGAGGACGATGGTTGTTTCAAACAGCATGAATCATTAGAATCTGCCAGAGACTACATCATCCATGAATATGGAGCAGATGTAGAAATCGAGACAGAAACTGACGTAAGATTCAGCTATTAATCAAATTAACACATAAGGAGATATTACAATGAAAAAAGAAATTAAGGTTGCTGATTTAGATTATCCAATAAACTTAGGTGAAACAAAAACCCCAAATTTAGAAGAGTGGTTTTGCAAATGTGATGTGATTCAGAATATGTTTGAATCTGGAAAAGCTTCAGTAGTTGAAATCAAACAAGATTCCGGCTTCGTAAAAAGAGTTGTTACTAGTTTATCAGATGAACAAAAAAAGTTATGTAAGAAGTCTTCATTATGCGGTCCATTAATTGAAAAAATGCAAACAGGAGCTTATGCTTACAATTTAGATGATAACGAGGAAGATAATATTCAAGCTGCTTTTCATGATGGTAGTTATTTACCATATGAAGGAAAGCATCGAGCTTGTTGTGCGAAAAATTTCTTATCTCCAGATTGTACGATTTGTGTAAAAGATATAACAAAATACTAATATCACAGATCAATATAATAATCAGTTTTTTCATATTCGTATAAAAAGAGTCAATTATTTGGCTCTTTTTTTCTTTTACCTTTTCTTTCGGTCCTTCTTTTTTACATATTATATTTGGGTTTGAGAGGTTTGTAATTTTATATGGTTGTCAAACAGCATCTCATCTCCAATTTTGCGATTTGAGAGGTGTGTAATTTTTTATGGTTGTCAAACGGGACAACGCTTTGGCCCGGCAAATCTATGGTTTGAGAGGTGTGTAATTTTTTATGGCAAACAAGCGTGTGGGGAGATTGCGGCGGCTTGCCAAATAGTTTGAGAAGTATGTAATTTTGTATGGTAAACAAGCCCATATTATATAGAAATGCACTCATTTGCGGTTTGAGAAGTATGTATTTTTGTATGGTAAACAAGCTCAAGTAAACCGGTTAGCCAATGACGGTTAGTTTGAGAAGTATGTAATTTTGTATGGTAAACAAGCTGCAGCCTTTCTTGCTTTGGCAGCCTGCCGGTTTGAGAAGTATGTAATTTTGTATGGTAAACAAGCTGGAAAGAAGTAGATAGCCGTTTAGACGAGGTTTGAGAAGTATGTAATTTTGTATGGTAAACAAGCTTCTAAGTATCCGTATTATTATTTTCATGTGTTTGAGAAGTATGTAATTTTGTATGGTAAACAAGCGGGCAAAGTCCATTCTGGCGCAGATATACAGTTTGAGAAGTATGTAATTTTGTATGGTAAACAAGCCTCAAAACTGCTCAGAAAATTAAGAGGCATATTTGAGAGGCATATGGTTGTAAACCTGACAGCAGGATTACCAGCTCTGCGACGGGTTTGAGAGATGTGTAGTTTTATATGGTCCCAAAGCCTGCCTGTTGAGATTGGTACTCTAGGAGTTTGAGATGTGTGTAGTTTTATATGGTGGTAAACCTCCTGAAAGTTGACACAAACGCTTGTGGCAGTTTGAGATGTGTGTAGTTTTATATGGTGGTAAACCGTGCCAAAGCGTTGTCTCGGCAAATCTATGGTTTGAGAAGAATGTTTGAGAGGTATGTGATTTTGAAAATTTCAAATAAAAAAATACATAAAAAAAAGAATCAGATTCTTTCTGATTCTCAAAGTTCGGTTACCATATAAAATTGTCATCCTCTCAAATCCGCTACCGTGCGGAACTCTTTCGAGTGTTTACAAAAATTCTTTTTTTGAACATGGCATGTAATCTATATGGTGTTTTTAATTATAAACATCATTTGATATTTTGTCAAGAGCTTAAAGCTATGTTTTTCATAATTTATACAGGAGGAAGATAAATGCAAAAATACTATTTAGGGTTGGATATTGGCACTAACTCTGTAGGTTGGGCAGTAACTGATGAAAATTACAACCTTTGCAAATTTGGTGGAAAGAGAATGTGGGGTATCCGATTATTTGATGGCGCACAGACGGCAGAAGAAAGAAGACTGAATCGTTCGAACCGCCGCAGGCTGTCCAGGCAAAAACAGAGGATTGATTTACTACAGGAATTGTTTGCAAAAGAAATTGCAAAAGTAGACCCTACTTTTTTCATCCGATTAAATGAAAGCCGGCTGTACATGGAAGATAAATCGACCGGGGCAAAATTTCCACTATTTGCTGATCCAGGTTACACAGACAAAGAATATTACAAAGAATATCCAACAATCTATCATCTGCGGCAGGAACTGATAAAAAATCCAGAATCACATGATATACGGCTAGTATATCTAGCTTGTCACCATATCTTAAAAAACAGAGGACATTTCCTGATCAATGGAAGTTTTAGTGATCTAAAAAATCTATCTTTTGTCTGCCGGGAAATGCTGGATGCTTTCAATGAGCTCTCCAAATACCAGCTTATGATAAGCGATATAGATGCTTTAGAAAAAATATTAAGTGACCGGAAGCAGCAAAAATCCGCTAAAGTAAAAGAACTTGTCCAAATATTTGAATGTGGTCCTCGTGAGGATAAATCTGATGCAAAAATATGTAAGGGAATCCTTTCTAATTTATGTAAGTTTTTAGTTGGAGCTAAAGGAAATATCACCCGTTTATTTGATACAGACTTTGACGAGATGGAGACTAGCAGCTTTTCATTTGGAGACTCTAAATATGAAGACAGCCTCCTTCCTAGCCTGGAAGAAAACTATCCAGATTACGCAAATGTAATCCAAAAGATAAAAGCGATGTATGACTGGAGTGTTTTAGTTGAGATTATGGCAGGAGAGAATTACCTTTCGTTTGCAAAAGTAAATGCCTATAAAAAGCACAAAGAAAATCTGTCCATACTGAAAAGTCTCATGAAAAAATATTGTACACCAGATGTTTATCAGCGATTTTTTTATAAAACAGACGAAAAGAGCAATTACGGCAATTACATAGGTGCTATTCATAATAACGGGCATAGTTATACAATGAAAAAATGTGACGAGGAAACCTTTTATAAATCACTCAGCAAAATCCTCGACAAACTTGTTGTGCAAAAAACAGACCAAAATACATTAGAAATTTTGAAAAAAGAAGCCGAAAACCAGACATTACTACCGCTTGCCAGAACAAAAGCAAATGGGGTAATTCCAAATCAAATACATATCCAAGAGTTAAGGGCAATCTTAGATAATGCAAAAACATATCTGCCATTTTTAAATGAAGCAGACGAGTACGGAACAATCGCAGAAAAAATCATCCGTATCGCCAAATTTAAAATCCCGTATTATGCCGGTCCACTTAGTACCCGCCATAAGGAACAAGGAGCGAATACTTGGATTGTCCGTAAGCAGGAGGGGAGAATTTATCCATGGAACTTTGAAGAAATGGTAGATTTGGAGCAGTCAAATAACGAATTTATCCGGAGAATGACAAATAAATGCACCTATCTTATCGGAGAAGATGTCTTACCCAAAAATTCGCTATTATACTCGAAATTTATGGTATTAAATGAGCTGAATAATCTGAAAATCAGAGGGCATAAGATTTCTGTGGAATTAAAACAGGAACTTTACAAAGAGTTGTTCTGTAAAAAAGCCAAAGTTACAGGTAAAGCTCTTCTTGTTTATCTAAAGAAAAAGGATGCCGAATTAACTTTAGAAGACATCAGTGGTTTTGATGCTGATTTTAAGTCATCGTTATCTATCTATATCGATTTTAAGAATCATATTCTAAGAGAACAGATAGACGATGGTAAATACCAGAGTATTGTAGAAAATATCATCAAATGGAAAACGATTTTCGATGCTGATTCCAAAATGTTAGAGGGAATGATAGCGAGAGAATACCCAAACATGTTCAGCAGCGAACAGATTAAGAAAATCTGCAGGCTTAAATGTAGAGGATGGGGTAATTTTTCTTCACGCTTCTTAAATGGAATTCAGGGCGAAAATACTGAAACAAAAGAATGTTTTACAATCATAGAAGCTTTATGGAAAACAAATTACAATCTCATGCAGCTTTTAAGCAAGCAGTTTACTTTTAAAGACGCGATTGACTGTATTAATGCAGATAAAGTAGGAAAAATAGATAAGGTTACCTACGAAAATACAGTAAAAGACTTAGTGGTATCTCCTGCTAATAAACGTGCGATATGGCAGACGGTTCAGATCACAGAAGAGATTAAAAAAGTCATGAAATGTGAGCCAGAAAAAATCTTTGTTGAGATGGCGCGAGGAGGAGAAAAAGAGAAAAAACGGACGATTTCCAGAAAAGAACGGTTGTTGAAATTGTATATGGATTACAAAGATGAGAACCGAGACTGGATAAAAGAGATTGAAAGTCGAGATGAACAGGATTTTACAAACCGAAAACTTTATCTTTATTATACGCAGATAGGAAGATGTATGTATTCTGGTGAGGAAATTAGCTTAGAAGAGTTAATGCAGAAAAACTCCAAATGGGATAAAGATCATATTTACCCGCAATCAAAGATAAAAGATGACAGCTTGGATAATCTGGTATTAGCAAGAAAAGATATAAATAACAATAAATCCAATAAGCTGTTACCTACAGGTATCCAGGATAAAATGAAGAAATATTGGAAAATGTTATTGAAGTATGGTTTTATCTCGAAGAAAAAATATGACCGTTTAATGCGAACAGAAGATTTCTCTGATGAAGAACTGTCGGGATTTATCGAGCGGCAGATAGTGGAAACAAGGCAGTCCTCGAAAGCTGTAGCAGAGCTATTGGAGCATTTAAACGAACACACAGAAATAGTTTATGTTAAAGCAGAGTTGGTTTCAGATTTCAGACATGATAATAATATGCTGAAATCCAGAAGGATTAATGACTATCACCATGCCAAAGATGCATTTTTAAATATTGTGGTTGGAAATGTCTATAATGCAAAATTCACAGCAAATCCTAGAAACTGGATCAAAAAGAACAGAAATACGAATTACAGTATCCGGCGAGTATTTGACTATACTGTAAAACGTGGGAGCACCATTGTCTGGCAGGGAGTAAAAGATGGTGGACATAGTATTGATGCGATAAAAAAGACGATGGCTCGAAATGACATTTTATATACGGAGCGAACCTATTGTGAGCAAGGAGAACTTTTTAATGCAACGCTGATAAAAAAAGGAAATCCAAATGCCATAGGTTTAAAGAAGGGGCTTGACCCGATGAAGTATGGCGGCTATAGCAGTCCGAAAACTTCTGCTTTTGCTTTCATTGAGTTTGATGGGAAAAAGGGACGGCAAAATCATCTCGTTGAGATTCCCGTATATATCGCTAATATTGCTGCAAGGCAGCCAGAATATATCAAAAATTATTTAGAAGAGAAAAAAGGATATCAAAATGTTATCGTAAAAAAATATCCTATCCAAAAGAATGCCCTAATAAAGCTAGATGGATATCCAGCAAGATTAAGAGGTGCCAATGAGAAAAGCATCACATTGAAAAATGCTGTGCAGTTAGTGTTAAAACCTGAGTATTACGAAACAATACGGAATGTAGAAAAATATTTAGAATACATTGATAAAGATGAATCTGTTTCTAAAGCTGCGCGTTTTTCGCATACTGAGCTAGATAAGCTGTACGATGAACTGTGTTTTAAGGCGGAAAACAGTATTTATAAAAAGCGACCAGCCAGTCAAGCAGCAACTTTAAAAAATGGACAAAAAACTTTTCTTGCAATAACGAATTTAAAAGAAAAAGCACAAGTTATCAACAATATAATCACAATGTTCCGATGTGATGCAACAACGACAACAAACTTAAAAACAATCGGAGGTTCGGCAAATGCAGGTGGTATGCAGGTGAACAAAAACACGCTGACGTCCCAAAAGGTAGTGTTGGTTCATCAATCTATTACCGGATTATTCGGCACGGAGGAAGAATTATTATAA
>OGOL01002247.1_pt1 | contig 15507 bp, 8 predicted proteins | sample 1552641 | NCBI WGS metagenome assembly OGOL01 (sample SAMEA2580140, study PRJEB22360) | human gut metagenome | biome: human gut; feature: human-associated habitat; material: faeces | place: Denmark | collected 2008/2010 | reverse complement strand
CCAAAATCGCGGAAGCGGTCCATAATCAACTCAGCGATGGGCTGCTCCCCTACCGGGATCAGCGGTTTGGGCAAAATTTTGGTGTAGGGGTACAACCGGGTGCCAAGACCGCCTGCCATCATAACGACGGGGATGTCGGCGCGTTTGCGGTTGTCCCACGCATCGGGCTGGGCGACGACCTGCTCGCCCTCGAAATCCTGGGAGGCATCGCCGCTCTGTGTCACGGTGACGACGACCGGATCGCAGCCCGGGGCGGTGAAGGTAAGCGTCGCGGAGCGTTTCGACGACTCGTTTGCGGTCGCCGTGACCGCGAACGACGTGGAGGTTTTGCCCGATGTGAGGGCCGGTGTGCACCATGCGGTATTGTCGCTCTGCGTCAGCGACCACGCGCCCGCATCGGTGCGCAGGTCGAGCAGCCGGCTGCCGCCTGCGGCTTCGAATTCTATCTCCGTGGGGGTCACGGAGAGCATACTGCCGCCGGTATCGCCGGTCTTGTCGTCGCTGCACGACACGGATACGGAAAGTACGAGTGCCAGCAGCAGGAAAAGAAATTTTTTCATAGCGGAATCTCGGTTAAAGTTCGTTTCGGGGCCTGCCGTCCGGTCAGGGACGGCAGGCCAGAAACGGGACGGCAACCTCTGTGTGCCGTCCCGTGAAAGGGTGGCCGTTATTCGGCCTCTGCCGGGGTCTTGCCCTCGGACATGATGTATATCTGCGAATTCGCGAGGTCGAAATAGATGTCGTAGGTGCCGTCGAGCTGGACTTTCATGTTCTGCGAACCGCCGCTGGTGATGATGTCTACGGCCTTGTTGATGTCGACCGCACCGCCCGACGCCGTGCCGTAGTTCTTGGAGTCGTCCCAGGCGTTGTTGAAGCGGATCTTGAATTCGCTGGCGGTGGTCAGGGCTACGCCTTTGCGAACGAGGTAGGCGCCCTCCTCGCTCATGGAGAAATCGCCCAGGTCACCCCATCCGGTGATGTTGCCGACCAGTCCCCATGTGTCGGCGACCAGCTCGGGCTTGGCGCCTGCGGCCATCACGTAGGCGCGTCCCGCCTCGGGCAGCAGCCAGTAGTCGTACGTGCCGGCTTCGGCGATCACGGCATTGACCTTGTCGGCGGAAACCTTGAAGGCCGAGCCGATCGTGCAGGTGTAGGGGCTGCTGCCGGCGAATGCGGCGTCGGCCCCGATCCACTGCGACTCGTCGCCGCTCTTGAAGAGGAATTCCGAGTTGGCGGCTACCTCGACCCCTGCGGCCTTGTAGGCCACGATGTTCGAGCTGGCGCTCTCCATGGCCGTCGGGCCCCAGTCGGGGGTTGCGACGGTCTGGCCGTGGATGTACCAGTCGGCCTTTTCCGGCCCCGGGTCGGGTTCTTCGCCGCCGCCCGTGCCGTAGTCGCCGGCATTGAGTTCGTAGGTGATCTCCGCAGAGTTGTTCAGGGTTGCGTATACGCGGTAGTTGCCCGCCGTGGCCTTGATGTTGTCGCCGTTCTGCGAAAGGCGTCCGTCCGCCCCGCCGAAGTTTATCGCCCAGTCGTTGTCCGCACGGAATTTGAATTCCCCGGCGGTCAGTGTGACGTCGACCCAGAAACGCTGTTTTTGGGTGTCGAAATTCATCTCCGTGTCGGTGTCCCAGCCGCCCGGAGTGGCATCGCCGATAATACCCATCGAGTTGAACGACAGCTTATTGCTTAACGTTAATGTCGAACGGTCGAATACGAAGCGGTAGAAGCGCTTGGAATAGACCATGATGTTTCCGGAACCGCTGCTGGAGATCAGCGTGATCGACGGGGCTTCCGTTTCCGGAGCCGCAGCATCATCGTCGGTGCCCCAGTTGCAGGCATCGTTCCAACCGGCTTCGCCGCTCAGTTTGAAGCCGTTGGCGGCTTTTTCGCCCAAGTCAACGATAGCTTCGTAGGTGACCTCGTCGCCGGAGAAACAGAACAGTCCCTGTGCGTTGTCGAAATTCCAGCCGCAGTAATCGCCGATTACCCAGACCTGGGGATAGGTACGCTCGGCCGTTGTCACGGTCATGCGGACGGTGGCGGGGGCGGAGTAGAATTTCTCGAAGTCGGTGCCGATCGTGGCGCTGATGTAGAAATCCACGTCTGTAGGTTCGCCCGAGGGAACCCCCAGGCCGCCGTCTTCCACGGACAGCGCAAGGATGTTGTTGAGGCTTTCATAGGTCTGTTCCGACGAGGTGCCGTTCATACCCGTGAAGAGCACCAGTTTCGCACCGTCGTTGTACGAGGCTTCGATCGAGTAGTTGATCTGGGTGCGGACGCCGAAGTCGGCGGCGTCCCAGGTGAAGGTCTGCGTCGAGCCCATGTTGTCGGGCGTAATGACGATCTCCCCGGGCAGCGCATGCAGCACGGGCGCCACGACCTTGTCGGGGTCGTAGGCCTTTACCTCGTCGAGCTTTTGGCAGGCGGAGAGGAGCCCCGTCGCAGCCGCCAGCATCATCGCATATCGTGTAATTTTCATAGTCGTACGATTTTTAGGGTTGGTTATTTATCGGTTGCGTTTCCGTAGCCGGGATTCTGGTGCAGTTCGGGGTTGGAAGCGAGCTCCGACGAAGGGATGGCAAAGATTTTCATGTAATCATCGAACCCCTGTCCGGTGAAGGTGCCGCCCTTGTATGTCCAGAGGAACGACGGGGTGGTGAACTTGCCGTAGCGGATCAGGTCGGTGCGGCGGTGCCCCTCCCACATCAGCTCGCGGGCACGCTCCTCGAGTAGGTAGTCGGCCGTGACCGACGAGGGGGCCGATACCCCGGCACGGTTGCTCAGCTCCTGGAGTTTCGGCAGCGCGGTGTTGGCCTGTCCCAGGTTCATGCAGGCCTCGGCGTAGATCAGGTAGATCTCGCCCAGGCGGATCATCGGGAAGTCGATGTCGCTGTATGCCTTCGATGCAGCCGTGGCAAGGAATTCGTCGTTGGTCATGTCGTGGGGGATATTGTTGAACTTGAGGCAAGTCCACCCGTTGAGGAAGACATAGAGCGCATCGTTCATTGACTCCTGGCGGCCTTTGATGTAGAACATTCCGCCGCGTTTGTCACTGACCGTATATTCGCCCGTGGTGTAGTCCGCGTTGCGGGCGTTGAAATATTTCTGCACGTATTCGTAGGGTACGCGGATGCCGGCCCAGCCGTTGTTCACGCCGTTGATCTTCTGTTCGGCCGTCACGTCGGTGGCGGCGATGGCTGCCACCGTCAGGTACGACGTGCCGCCGTAGGACTGCGTCTGCTCGGCGTCGTATGCCACGCCGAAGATGATCTCCTTCAGGGCGTCGGCGTTCTCGCCGTTGTCGCCGCGGAAGAGGTCGGAATACTCCGGGCAGAGCGAGTAGCCCATGCCGAAGATCGCTTCGCAGGCGGATTTGGCCTCCGTCCACATCGGGGTGCCGGCATAAACCTCGGCATTGAGGTACATGCGGGCCAGCAGGCCGTTGACCGCACCCTTGTCGGCACGCGGGTAGTTCGAGCGTGCGGCAGGCATCGCGCTTTCGTCCGAAGCCAGGTCGGTCAGCTCCGAGATGCAGTAGTCGAAGACATCCTTGCGCGAGGCCTGTTTGGGGTTCACACCGCCGCCGAAGGGCGAGGTCTCGGTCGTGAACGGCACGTCGCCGAACACGTCGAGGGCGATCCAGTAGAAATAGGCGCGCAGGAAACGGGCCTCGGCGCGGAAGCTCTGGATCCTGGCGGCCAGTTCGCTGCTCACGCCGCGGTCGGAGAGTTTGTCCGAGGCGGTCTGGCGCAGGTACTCGTTCACGTAGGCGATGCCCTGCAACGTACGTACGTAGACGGCGTAGGTCGCGTCGTTGTCGGCGTCGGACCACGTGTCGGTATTCATGGCGCGTACCCAGGCGTCGTTCTCCCAGGCGCATTTGCAGGCGTCGGCCGTAACCTCCTGGATCGTCCAGAATGCGCGGATGAGCTCCGAGGCGCCGCCGTCGCTGACCTGCAGGTCGGTGGTGTCGTTCGAGACGAAATTGAAATAGAGTTTGGTGAGCCCGGCCAGGTAGCCGTTCTCGTCTTTCCCGTAGACGGTCTCCGAGGTCGAGTCGGACGGGTTGAGGGGCAGGGTGTCGAGATCCCCGATGCACGAAGTGAGCAGCATCGTTGCGCCTGCCGCCGCCAAGGCGAAATGTTTTATGTCGATTTTCATGGTTCGTTCGTTTTTAGAAGTTTACATTCAGACGCAGCGAATAGGTGCGCGGGCGCGGCCAGATCGAGCCGTCGATGCCGTTGACGCCCGGTATTTCGGGGTCTACGCCGCTGTAATCGGTGATGACGAATACGTTCTGCACGCCGAAGGCGACGCGCATCGAACCCTTCCAGTTGCCGATCTTGTTGAACGTGTAGCCGAGGTTGATGTCGTCCATGCGGAAGAACGAGGCGTTTTCGAGGAACATGTCCGAATACCACTGCTCGCCGCTGTTGGCCTTCGTAAAGCCGGTCTTCTTGACCAGCCGTGCGAAGTTGGGCAGGTTGCCGGCGTTGATGTCGATGTTGGACGTCGAGTTGGCCGAGGCGAAGTCGTTGAAGACCCAGTTGCCCGCCGAACCGTGGCCGTTGAAGCCGAAGTCCCAGTTCTTGTAGCTCAGCTTGAGGCTGATGCCGTAGAAGAAGTCGGGGTTGGGGCTCTTGTCGGTCACGTAACGGTCGGCCTGTGTGATCTTGCCGTCCTTGTCACGGTCGACCAGCGCGTTCTGGATCGGATTGCCGTCCTGGTCGTATACCTGCTGGAAACAGTAGAAAGTGTAGGGCGCATAGCCTACCTTGTGGATCTGGAGCAGGTTACCCGTGCCCTTGGTGATGCTTCCCGTCTGGATGTTGTAGTCGGGGTCGTCGGTGTTGTTGAGCTTGGTGAACTCGGTGTGTTGGAACGTGCCGTTGAAGCCGACCGTGAGGTTCCAGTCCTTGGTCTGCACGGGGATGAAATTCAGGTTGAATTCCACGCCCTTGTTCTCCATCGAGCCAATGTTGGTGAGCACCGTGTTGCCGAAGTTCGAGCCCATGGGGGTGATGACGCTGTTCAGAAGGTCGTCCGTCTGGCGCAGGTACCAGTCGACGCTACCGTTGATGCGGCCGCCGAGGAACCCGAAGTCGAGTCCGACGTTGTAGGTCGTCGTGGTCTCCCATTTGATGTTGGGGTCGTAGGCGCCCGGCGTGAGGTAGAACATGTGGCCGGCGCTGCCCATGTAGTAGGTCTTGTAGACGTCGGTCGACATGTAGTAACGCGCCAGGTAGGGGTAGTTGGAACCGATCTCCTGCTGGCCGGTCTGTCCGACGCCGACGCGCAGCTTGAGGGCCGAGACGGCACGCGAATCCTTCAGGAAATTCTCCTCGGCGATGTTCCACGCAAAGGCGCCCGAAGGGAAGAGGCCCCAGCGGGTATCCTTCGAGAAACGCGAAGAGGCGTCGTCGCGCAGCGTGAAGGTGAAGAGGTATTTCGAGGCGATCGAATAGTTCAGGCGTCCGTAGAACGAGAGCAGGTAGTTCTCCTGGCGGTTGAACGGGTAGCGCGAATCCTCGCCCTTCTGCTCGTGCGTCTCGTTGAAATAGGATACCGAGTGGTCGGAGCTGTAGAAATGCTGCCACGAATAACCGGCCATCACGTCGAGGTGGTGGATGCCCCACTCCTTGTTGAAGTTGGCGTAGAATTCGAGCAGCTGGTTGCGGCGGAAGTTCGTCGTCCACGAATACTGTCCCCAGCCGCGGGCCTCGGTGTCGGTGTATGCCTGGAACGAGCCGGGGTTCACGCCGTCGTAGGTCTTGGCGCTCGATACGTCGAGGCCGAGGTTGAGGTTGAAACGCAGCGCTTCGAAGCCGTGAACCTTATAGTCGATCTGGGCGTTGCCGATGAAACGCTTGGCACGCGCCGTATTGTCGCGGTCGTAGAGCTGCGAGAGCGGGCCCGCACCCAGCAGGGGGTTGGGCGTGAAGTCCTCGCCGCGGCCCGATCCGTAGTTCCAGTATCCGTTGGTGGTCGTGTAGTCGATCGAGCCGTCGTCGTTGCGGAAGTAGGGGTCGATCGTGGGGTTGAAGAAGGCAGCCGAACCCACCACGCCGCCCGAAGCGTAGCGCTGCGACGTGACGACGCCCTTGGCGTTGAGGTTGACCGTGAGGTGCTTGTCGAAGAAGTTGGGCGAGAGGCTCAGGTCGAGCGTCCCGCGTTCGTATTTCGACGTTTCGAGCGTACCCTGCTGGTTGGTGTAGCCCACCGATGCACGGTAGGGCATGCGGTCGTTGATGTTGCCGATCAGGCTGACGTTGTGGTCATGCGAAATGGCGGTGCGGAAGACCAGATCCTGCCAGTTGGTGTTCTTGTCGCCGAGCATCGACTGTACCTTGTCGCCCGTGGTCGTACCTGCGGGATACACCTGGTCGATGTAGGTGCGGAACTCGCCGGGGGACATCACGGGCAGCTCGTCGGAGTTGGTCTGGACGCTCACGCTGCCGCTGTACGATACGCGGGGCGTGTTGCCGCGCCCCTTCTTGGTGGTGACGAGGATGACGCCGTTCGAAGCACGCGAACCGTAGATGGCCGCCGCCGAAGCGTCCTTGAGCACGGTGAAGGATTCGATGTCGTTGGGGTTGATCGTCTCCAGCGGGTTGGCCATACCCTTGCCGCCGTCGACTGCGATGGGTACCCCGTCGATCACGATCAGCGGGTCGTTCGAGGCGTTGAGCGAAGCCGCACCGCGCACGCGGATGGTGGCGCTCGATCCGGGGCCGCCGTCGCCGGGGATGATGTGTACGCCCGGAACCTTGCCCTTGAGCATGTCCTGCGTGGAGACCACGGCTCCGCGGTTGAACTCTTCGGCCTTGATTGCCACGACCGAACCGGTCATGTCGTTCTTCTTGACCGAACCGTAGCCGATCACCACCACGTCGTCGATGCCCATGGCATCCTCTTCGAGCGTGAGGTGTGCCAGCAGCGACGAACTGGCCACCAGGCTGACGGTCTTGTAACCGACATAGCTGACTTCGATGACCGATTCGGGGCCGGCGGCGCGGATGGCATAGTCGCCGTCGATGCCCGTCGAGACGCCGTTGGTCGTGCCCTTTTCGACGACGGTAGCGCCCAGGATCGGCATTCCGGACTTGTCGACAACTACGCCTTTAACCTCATAACCAGCGTTTTGCGCCAGCGTGAGGGGGGGGGTAAATTGACATATGAGCAAGATACCCGCACACATAGTTAAAAATCGTTTCATAAGAATTTTGGTTAGTTTATAAGTTGATTTTATGGATTGTAGGTCATTGGGCCTTGTGTTCTTTGACCAGGAAGACCGACACGGCGGCCAGCAGCATGAAGACCCCGGCGAGCGCCAGCATGTCGGCCGCGTCGGAGGCGAAGCAGTACTTGACGATGGCACCGCCGGTCAGTCCGATGACGATCTGGGGGACGGTGATCGTGAAATTGAAGATACCCATGTATACGCCCATGCGGCGTGGCTCGACTGCGCGCGACAGGATGGCGTAGGGCATGGCGAGGATGCCCGCCCAGGCGATGCCGATCCCCACCATCGGGAGCATCAGCGCGTACTGGTCGTGCAGCAGGCACAACCCCGCTAAGCCCAGCGCCCCGGCGAGCAGGCAGGCCGCGTAGACGGGTTTGTTGCCGTAGCGCGCGGCGACGCGCCCGAGGAACAGGGCGGCGATGCAGGCGGGGATGGGGTAGGTGCCGTTGAGCACGCCGACCCATGTCTGCGTGGCGCCGGCCGAGAGCACTTCGCCCGTGGCATGGTCGGTGACTACACCCGTGATGGCGGGCTTGAGGTAAGTCCACATCAGGAAGAGCGCCGCCCACGAGAAGAACTGCGTGACGCCCAGCCGCACCATCACGCCGGGGACGTTGCGCATGAGGCCGACGAAGCTCACCGGTTTGGCGTCCTCCTCGGAGAGGTTGTTGTAGCGGGCGAACTCCCCGGGCGGATATTCCCGTGTCTTGAACGAGGTGACGAGCACCGTGAGCAGCAGGATCGCGCCCCCGGCATAGTAGGAGTAGGCGATGTGCGGCGAAACATGCCCCGGAGCGGCCTCGTCCGACACGCCGAGCCATGTCATGACGAGCGGCAGGATAGCGCCGACGACCGCACCGAGGTTTATCAGGAAGGTTTGTACCACGTAGCCCTGTGTCTTCTGCGAATCGTCGAGCATGTCGGCCACCAGCGCTCGGAAGGGCTGCATCGTGACGTTGAACGACAAATCCATGAACAGCAGGATGAAAGCCCCCATGGCGAGTGGGGCGAAGGCGAGCAGTTTGGGGCAGTTGGGCATGAGCACTAGCGCCAGCGCCGAGATCAGCGACCCGCCCAGGATGTAGGGGATGCGGCGGCCCCAGCGCGTCCAGGTGCCGTCGGAAAAAAGCCCCACGATGGGCTGGACGATCATGCCGGCCAGCGGTGCCGCCAGCCAGAAGTAGCTCAGGTGGCTGACATCTGCCCCCAGCGATTCGAAGATGCTCGACGTGTTGGAATTCTGGAGCGAATATCCGATCTGCACGCCGAGGAAGCCGAAGCTGAGGTTCCAAATCTGCCAAAATGAGAGTTTAGGTTTGGTCATTTCGGTTTTTCGGTTGGTTTTCAGGTTATACAAATTTTAATAAAAAAATCCGGATGGCGAACCGCCGGGCGACGAACGGAGGGATCAGCCGGATGAACGGGCGGATTTTTACGACGAACGGTAGCCCGAGGGGGACGATTTGGAATTTACGCGGAAAAACACTACCTTTATTCATAAATAAACGAAACCCGTATATACTTAATACAGCCTCAGTCAGCCTATATGCGATCGCTCAAAGTGTCCGGAATTATCCACCTGTTCGCCGTGCTCCATGCCGTGGTCGCCCTTTCATGCCATCTGGCGGGGATCAACGACGAGTTGGTGCTGACGCTGCTGACGATCGTGCTGATCGTGCTGATCTGCCTAAAACGGGGCCTGAACGTGGAGTTCACCGCTGCCAGCGTGATCGTCGTCAACGTGATCGGCTACCTGCTGGGTACGGGCGGTGCGCAGCTGATCGAGCTGTTATTGCACGCCCCGCCCGTGGTGCATGCCGTGTCGACTTTCATAACCACCGAGATTCTGGGCTGGAGCATCGTGTGGTTCACCAAGTTGTTCCGCCGCGGCGACGACACGGCGAGCCGCTCCTCGGCCTGGACGCCCCGCATCGGGTTGCTGCTGCTGGCCGTGGGGGTGATTTTCGTGCTGAGGCTGGCCTATGTCGAGCTCTTCTCATCGCCTTCCTTCTCCACAGACCGCCTTTACCACATGGCCGACTTGCTGGCTTCGAACTCCGCGGCACTGATTATCCTGCTGTGCGTCAATATCATCTATGTCCGGCATACGCGCAGGCGTGAAACCCGGCACGGTCTGATCGCCGAAATCGCGGCGTTCCTCCTGTTCGTGCTGTTCACGTCGGCCTGCGTGGCGCTCATTACGGGGTTGCACCTGCCGTTCGCCTTCGACCGCTCGTTCTCCGCACGGGAGTTCCTGCAACTGTGGATCGTCACCCTGCTGGTCGAGGTGACCCTCTATTCGGTCGTATTTATGGTCGATTACGCCCTAGTCGCGCGTGCCGTGCTGCGTGCCGAGCGCGGCAAGGCGCACCAGGCGCAGTTCCGTTACATGAAACTCAAACAGCAGGTCAACCCCCATTTCCTGTTCAACTCGCTCAATATCCTCGACTGCCTGGTCTGCGAGCAGCGCACGGAGCAGGCCAGCGCCTACATCCATAAACTGGCGGGCATCTACCGTTACATGCTCCAGAACGAGGAGGAGACGCTCGTGCGCCTGCGCGAGGAGATGGCTTTCGTGGGGATGTACGTCGACTTGTTGCAGGTGCGTTTCCCCGAGGGGTTTCGCGTGGAGACCGACATTCCGGACGAGGCCATGAACCGCCATGTCCTGCCCTGCTCGGTGCAGCTGCTGATCGAAAACGCCATCAAGCATAACTCGGTGGGGGCCGACCGGCCGCTGGTGATCCGCATCGTCGCCGGGGCCGGAGCCGTGACGGTGTCGAACAACCTTCAGCTGAAGGTATCCGGCACTACCTCGACCCGTGTGGGGCTGAACTACATCCGCCAGCAATACCTCGACCTGTCGGGCATCCCGATCGGGATACGCCGTACCGATACCGAATATTGTGTCACCTTACCGTTGCTGTAATATGAACGTACTGATCGTAGAAGACGAAATGATGGCCCAGGCAAACCTGGCGCGAGCGCTGACCCAGCATTTTCCCGACGTACGGATCGTCGGGACGACCGGCTCGGTCAGGGAGACGGTGCTCTGGCTGCGCACGCCGGGGAACAGTGCCGATGTGATTTTCATGGACGTGGAGCTCTCCGACGGGGATTGCTTCGAGATATTCCGCCAGGCGGATGTGACGGCGCGGGTCATCATGACCACCGCATATGACAATTACGCCGTGCGGGCGTTCGAGGTCAACAGCATCGACTACCTGCTCAAACCGATCGACCCCGCGGCGCTGCGGCGTGCCGTGGAGCGCTGCCGGGTGCGGAGCGGGGGTATCGACCCCGACGTATTGCTGAACGCGATCCGCAGCCCGCGCGAATACAAACAGCGCTATGTCGTGCGTTTCAACGACCGGATCGTTCCGGTACAAACCACCGACATCGCCTATTTCTACTCGGAAGAGAAAAACACCTACCTTGTCACGAGCGATAACAACCGCTATGTTGTGGATCAGTCGCTCGACGTCCTTTCGGACGAACTGGATCCCGGGCGGTTTTTCCGCATATCGCGCAGTTGCATCATCGCCATGCCGGCGATCGTCAGCATCGTGAAATATCTGGGCAACCGGCTGAAGATCACGGCACGTCCGCGTCCTGAGTTCGAGATGGTGGTGAGCCGGTCGCGGGTCGACGACTTCCTGAAGTGGTTGGAGGGGAATGGCTGAGCCTTCGTCGCGGCTGCATGATAAAAAGGGGTACCCATCGGAGTACCCCTTTTTTGTAGCCGGGAGCGGCGGTGCCGCAGTACGCCCGTCAGCGGCGCCCGCTGCAGGCGATCATGTCGTGCAGCGATTCGTTGAAGGTCTCCTTGCGGAGCAACTCCTCGAGCGGGAGGTGCATCCGGTAGCGCCAGTGGTAGCGGGGGATGGACGGGACGTTGATGCGTTCCTTGGCCGGGTCGGGGTAGCGCAGCTCCCCGTCGGTCGAAAGCCAGTCCTGTAACGGCAGGATGGTGAGCATCGCCGGGGAATTGAGGTGCATGTCGAGGATGCGCCGGCATATCCACGGCTCGCAGAAATAGGGAACGTCGCCCCCGATGCCGAGTGCTTCGTGGTAGAAGCGCGCCGTGAGTTCGCGGTCTTCCTCCCACCATGCCCGCAACGGGTTCATGTCGTGCGTCGAAGTGGTGCAGACCGAGAAATAGGGGTAGTGCGCCGGGTCGGCGAAGAGTTCCCCCGGCGTCTTGGGCATGCGCTGGATTTCGAGCGAGAGGATTTGCAGTTCGTGCATCGTCTCGGGGACGCTGTCGGGGATCATGCCCAGGTCTTCGCCGCAGGTCAGCATCTCGGTCGCCGAGAGGAGTACCGGGAGCTTGCGCAGGGCGGATTCCTGCCAGAAACGGTTGTGCCGGTGGTAGAAGAAGTCGGTATAGAGCCGGTCGAAAGCTGCACGGCGCTCTCCGTCGAGCCGGCGGTAGGCGTGCGTCGAGTGGGGGGCGATGCGGGGGTGGAAATAGCCCTTGCGGCGCGGGTCTTCGATGAAGAGCACGTCGTCGAGCAATGCCATGAGCCCTTCCCGCAGCCGGGTCTGGCGTTCGTCGTCGCCCGGGAAGCGGGCTGCGACCTTGCGCTGGGTGGCATAGGCGGGCAGTAACCGCCCCTCCTTCATGCAGGTGGCGCGGACTTCGCCGGCCAGGTCGCCGAACAGTTCCCCGAGCATGTGTTCGTCGGGCGCCGGGGTGGTGTAGCGTCCGTCCTGCGTGTCGAAGCCCATGCCGCGCAGTTCATCTGCGGAATAGGGCAGGGCGGGGTTGAAATAGCCCAGCAACCCGTGTACGGCATGCGTGGGAATCTCCCAGATGCGGAAGAACCCGAGGATGTGGTCGATGCGGAAGGCGTCGAAGTATTCGGCCATCTTGGCCATGCGTGCCCGCCACCAGGCGTAGCCGTCGCGTGCCATGCGTTCCCAGTTGTAAGTCGGGAATCCCCAGTTCTGCCCGACGGCCGAGAATGCGTCGGGCGGAGCCCCGGCCTGCGAGTCCATGTGGAACAGGTGCGGGTAGAGCCATGCGTCGACGCTCGTGCGGCTGATGCCGATGGGCAGGTCGCCCTTGAGGACGATGCCGTGGTCGCGGGCGTAGGCGCAGACCTCGGACAGTTGCGTATGCAGGTGGTATTGGACATAGCAGTGGAATGCGATGTCGCGGCTGTGGCTGCGGCAATAGGCGTCGACGGCTTTGCGGTCATAGCGGGCGAAACCGCCCCAGCGGGTGAAGTCGGGCGTGCCCGTTTCGTCGCGCAGCGTGCAGAAGGCGGCATAGGGGATGAGCCAGTGTCTGTTGGCGGCGATGAAGGCCTTGTAGTCGCGGCGTGCCGCGGTGCGGGCGCCGTGGCGTTCGAACGCCCGGCGGAGCAGCCGCAGTTTGTGCCGGTTGACCCGTTCGTAGTCTATTTCGGAGAGGGCGTTCAGTTCGTTGCGCAGGGTGCGGTACTCGTCGTCCTCCACGACGCCCGCGGCGGGCAGCCGGATGAACTGCGGGTGCAGGGCGAAGGTCGAATTGGCGTTGTAGGGGTAGGAGTCTTCCCATGTGCCGGTCATGGTGGTATCGTTGATCGGCAGTACTTGGATGACACGCTGCCCGGTGGCGGCCGCCCAGTCGATGAGCCGTTTCAGGTCGTAGAACTCGCCGACGCCGAAATCCTCTTCCGTACGGAGCGAGAAGACCGGGATCGCCGTCCCGGCGCCCCGCCACCTGCGCTCGGGGAAACGCGGGGATGCCGCGGCGTCGAGGGCGTGTTCGCCAGCGCCGGGCAACTCGCCCCAGGTGCGGTTGGCACCCTCCTCCCACAGGATGGGGGTGAGGGTCTTGCGGTCGGCGATCAGGAATTTGTATTCGAACCGGTGTGCGGTATGCAGCGTGAGTTCCCATTCCGGGAAGCGGCTGTCGTCCATCGGGACGATCCGTTTCCAGTCGCCCAGTTCACGGCCGCTGCCGGCGACGGCGAGCGTTTTGTCCGGCCGCAGGGTGGGCAGCACGACGCGCAGCGTGATGTTGCCGGCCGCTTTCTTCGGATTGCCGGTTTTCCCGCGGCCGAAGATGCCCCGGGTGAATGCCGAGGAGTAGAACGGCGTGTCGGAGGGCATCTCCTGCCAGCGGTCGCGGATGCGCAGCGTGCGCACCCCCTCCCGGGCGGGGAGCCGCAGCGTGTGCGGCCTCCATTCGCTGCGGATGCACGCGCCGTCGCGTTCGATTTCATAGCGGTATTCGGTATCTTCACTCTGGGTATAGCGTTCGATGGCGCCTGTCCAGACGCCTCCGTCGGCGTATTGCAGCGCAATGCGCCGTTTGCCGATCCGCATGACGAGCTGTTCGCCCCAGCGGGTACGGTATTCGATGCTGATCAGGAGTTTCATGGTTCGGTATGTCGTTTGGTTCGGAATCGGTTTATACAAAATTAAAAAAATAATCCGGTTTTGTCTTTCCGGCAGGGAAAAATCAGAGCCCCCGGATGAATTGCGTAACGACGGCCACGAGGTCGGGGTCGATCGGTAGCGTGCTGTCGCCGTAGGCTCCCGTCTGGTCGATGCGCATGCGTCCCGTGCATTTTTTGAGCGGGTGGGTCATCCCTGCGATGATTGCCTTCCGGGCCCGGGGCTGTGCCTTTGCCAGCGCCTCGGCATTGTCTGGTGGCACCTGCAGGTCGTTGTCCCCGCCCACGACGAGTATCGGAACCCGCACCTTGCGGATCTCCTCGCGCGGGTCGTAGCGCAGGCTGGAGATCCAGAACGTCTGTACCGAAGGGTGGAACAGCGCTTCGAGCTGCGGCGGGCAGGATTCGACCCGTTCGCCCCGTTTGAGGGCGGCGGTGATCGCGTTGGCCTGCAAGAGCAGATCCATGTTGTCGGGCAGGAGTTGTGAGGCCAATTGCAACTGGAGTATCTCGTCGAGCGGGTAGCCGGCGCCGGCCAGCGAAACGACGGCGGCGACTTTCGGGGTTTGCTGCGCCGCGCAGAAGGCGATCAGCGCCCCTTCGCTGTGGCCGATCAGTACGACGCGGCGGAAACCTTCGCCGGCGAGGTAGTCGGCCCATGCCGCGGCGTCGCCGATGAAATCCCCCAGTACGGCGTCGGCCATTTTTTCCGGCTCCGTGAACCGGCTCGCACCGATGCCGCGTTTGTCGTAGCGCAGCGAGGCGATGCCTGCCTTTTCGAGCGCCTGCGCCAGGTAGAGATAGCTGTTTACATTGCCGTTGCGCGGAGTGGGCCCCGAACCGGCGATGATGACGGCCACGGTTTCCGTACCTGCATCGGGGGTGAGCAGCGTGCCGTAAAGCGTTCCGAAATCGCGTTCGAGCGAGACGTTCCTTTCGCCGGCGGCGGTATGCGCGAAGGCCAGCAGGAGGATGGCTGTCAGCAGGTGTTTCATGGCTTATGGGTTTCAGGTTGTTCTCAGTCGGTGTTTTTTTGCCTGTGCGGCGTGCCCTTCCGGTTCGTTTACCGGCGTTTTGTTCCTGCGTATCGTGCCTGTACCGGGTTGGTGCCCGGCGGGTCGTGGCGGCGGGGCTACAGCTCCCCGACCGCTTTTTCCAGTCCGATGCCGCGCGAACCCTTGATCAGCACCAGCGCGTTGTCCACGGGGTGTGTGCGGAGCGCCGCGATGAGGTGTTCCCGATCGGCGAAGAGCGTGATCCGGGCGGGTTGCGGCTCCATGTCGGCACGGGCCTTGGCGAATTCCTGTCCGACGAGCATCACCTCCGTCTGCGGAGCCTGTGCTGCGAGGCGGATGACAGCGGCGTGTTCCTCCGCCGACCAGGCGCCCAGTTCGAGCATGTCGCCCAGGATCAGCAGGCGGCGGGTGCGCATGCCGGGCGGCTCGGCGAGGAAATTCGCGACCGATGCCCGCATACTCGAGGGGTTGGCGTTGTAACAGTCCACGATGAGCGTGTTGCGCCCCGTCTCGGTGCGCTGCGAGCGGTTGTTGTCGGGGACATAGCTGCCGACAGCATGGCGGATACGCTCGTCGGCGACGTCGAAATAACGTCCGACGGCCACGGCTGCGGCGATGTTGAACCGGTTGTAATGCCCTTCGAGGTGGTTTTCGAGGTCCTCGGCCAGCGTGATGCTGTAATACTCCGCGGCCAGCCCGTCGCGTTCGGCGGCCATGTTCGTCAGCATCTCGTCCTCGCGGGGTACGAAGGCGCGGCCGCCGTTCGCGGCCAGGTAGTCGAACAGCTCGCCCTTGCCGCGGCGCACCCCCTCCGGGCCGCCGAAGCCTTCGAGGTGCGCACGGCCGATGTTGGTCA
>OGOL01002239.1_pt1 | contig 15543 bp, 15 predicted proteins | sample 1552641 | NCBI WGS metagenome assembly OGOL01 (sample SAMEA2580140, study PRJEB22360) | human gut metagenome | biome: human gut; feature: human-associated habitat; material: faeces | place: Denmark | collected 2008/2010 | reverse complement strand
GGCGTGCGATACTCGGCAGCGCGTATCTAGCCACGGTCGCCACCGCCATGGCCGAAGTCCTGGGCGGTGCGATCGCGCTTCAAATGCTCTTTGGCCTGCCCGTGCGCGCGGGCTGCGTCATCGTGGCGGCGGCATCGATTGCCATGCTCATGACAAGCTCCTACAAACGCGCCGAACGCTGGATCATCGCCTTCGTGGGCGTGGTGGGACTTTCGTTTTTAGCCGAGCTTGCACTAGTCAAGGTCGACTGGCCGCAAGCCGCCACAAGCTGGATCACACCCCGTATGCTCACCGGTTCGGCCACGATTATCGTAAGTATCCTAGGCGCGGTCGTTATGCCCCACAACCTCTTCCTGCACTCCGAGGTCATCCAATCCATGCACTTCGAAGGCCAAGGCGAGCGGGTTATCGAAGAACGCCTTCGCTACGAGCTCTTCGACACGCTCTTTTCGATGGGCGTGGGCTGGGCAATCAACTCGGCCATGGTCATCCTGGCCGCAACGACCTTCTTTGCGCACGGCATTGTCGTAGACGACCTCACCGTCGCAGCGGCCACGCTCTCCCCCATCTTGGGCCCGGCGAGCTCGACTATCTTTGCGGTGGCACTGCTGTTTGCGGGCCTATCGAGTAGTGTGACGGCGGGCATGGCGGCGGGCACCATCACCGCGGGCATGTTCGATGAGGAATACGACATCCACGACCGACATTCCTCGATCGGGGTGGCGACCTGTTTCGTCGGCGCAGTGGCGGCGTGCCTGGTCGTCCCGAATCCTTTTGAGGGTCTCATTTGGAGTCAGGCAATGCTGTCGCTTCAGCTGCCGATTACGGTCTTTGTGCTCATACGGCTCACCAGCTCACGCCGTGTCATGGGCAAATACGCCAACTCGCGCCCGCTCAACGCGTTGCTCGTAGGAATCGGCGTCATCGTAACGGTTCTCGACATCGTGCTGCTAACGGGGATGTAATTGGGATGGCGTGACTGTCCAGATATAACGTCTCAATCTGTAACACGTAAGGCAGTTTTAAACCGTCAGATAAATCAAAAGGGCCCCGGCCGAGAATTCGACCGGGACCCTTGGACAGAGCTATGTGTTGCTGCAAGTCGTGTGTCTACGAGCTACTCCTCGACGAGCTCAAACTGATCGGGACCGACGCCGCACACCGGGCACACGTAGTCCTCGGGTAGCTCGGGCGTGTCGACCTCAACCTCGTAACCGCAAACGACGCACACGAACTTATACGTCTTTTTCTCCTCAGCCATGATGTTCTCCTCTCGAACGCGACTGGTGATGTACTTCGTCTATTAGTATAGATTCTCAATAATATAATGCAAGTATTTTTAGAACATTTCTAGCCTTGATACGACGAGGCTTTGGGCGGCGTCTTGCCCTTCAGAACCTTGTGATAGTAGTCGTACGTCAACGGAGCCTCGTCGCTCAGGCGCTCGGCATCCTCGACCTCGCCGATAAACAGCAGATGCGTGCCCACATCCACAGTGTCGATCAAACGGCAGCTAAACAGGGCCGCCGCGTGCTCGGGCACATAGGGCATGCCCAGAGCCGTCTCGCGGGTCTCGTATTTGGCAAACTTGTCATAATCGCTGCTGGTGCGGAACCCAAAGTTACCGATGTAGAGCATGTCGGCGGTCTGATCGATCACGGTCAGCGCGAACGCTTTGGCCGAGGCGATGACGCCCGAGGTGACATTGTCCTTGTTCACGGCAACCGAAATACGCGGCGGGGCGGACGTCACCTGCACCGCTGTGTTGATAACGCAGCCGGCACGCAGCCCGTCGGCCGCGGCACTCACCACATACAGGCCACTCGGCATCGTAAAGAACGCAGTTTTGTCCATAACGATCACTCCCCTAGCTCAGGTTGGAACCTCATGGATGTATGTACCCACAAAAAAAGGCGGCACCCATAACGGACGCCGCCTTTGAGACATATGTGCCAGAACAGTAAGAAAGATGAGACACCCACAGTTGCGGTGAAATAGAGACTGAATAGTCCCTCAAACAGGCAAAACAGTCCGTATTCCACCGCAACTTATACAGAGTGCCTAGCGGTTGCGTTCCTTAAGGGCGCGGTCGATCTCGCGTTGGACATCACGCTTGGCCATATCCTCGCGCTTGTCGTAGAGCTTCTTGCCGCGACCCAGACCCAGCAGCAGCTTTACGCGGCCGTCGGTATTAAAGTAGAGTTCCAACGGAACCAGCGCATAACCACGGTTGCGAAGTTTGCCGTCAAGAAAGTCGATCTCCTTGCGGTGCAGCAGCAGACGACGCCGACGGTCAGGATCGCGATTCCACACGCCACCATGGCTATAAGGGTGGATATGCAGGCCGACGAGCCAGCACTCCCCGCCGCGGATCAGCGCGAAGGTATCGGTTATCTGGCAGGCGCGCTCGCGAATCGACTTGACCTCGGTGCCACTCAGTTCAATACCGCATTCGAACGTCTCATCGATAAAGTACTCGTGATGTGCCGAGCGATTCTTGGAAATGAGCTTGCGCTCGCGCTTACTGGGCATCGCCGGCCTCCTTGGCGCCATCGGCGTTTGAGCCCGCAGCCTCGCGCTTTGCCTTGCGCTCGGCATTGAGCTCAGCATCGCTCTCGCGCACCAGCTTGATAATCGCCGCGCAGGCCTCCTCGCCCACAAGGTCGCGGGCGCGCACCGTCAGGCGCGTCGCCTCCTGTTTGTCGCCGTCGCTTGCAGCATCGGTCGCGCACATAATCAGGCAGATGGCAATCTCGGCCGAAGGTGAGGTCGGAACGCCCTGCAACGCCAGCTCGCCCATCACATGCTCGTCGCTCTCCTCGGCGGCATCCGGATAGGTAGTATGGATCTTGTTGAGCAGGCGCGTCGTATGCGCATCGTTGGGCGCCAGGCGCAGCGCCAGACGTGCGCAGCCCACGGCAGCCGAAATGTTCTCGGTCTCGGGCTCCAAGAAGTACTGACCCAGATTGGCGTAAGCGCGGGCGGCGCACTTGCCATCGCTTGCACGCTCCAGCACCGAGAACGAGAGCGATGCCCATTCCTGCTTGTCTTCGAGTGCGCGGAACAGCTCGGCCAAATCCAAGCGATAGTTGCAGTTCATGGGGTCCCAACGCACGGCCTGCATCAGGGCATTGCGAGCGCTCACATAATCCTGCTGGCGAATGTAGGCAAACGCCATGTCAGAGTACAGGCGGTCAAACGGCACCTCGACCTGCACGAGCTCGCGCGGATCCTTCTCCACGCGGCGATAGGCCAAGCGCTCAAACTTGCTATCGAAGCTAAAGTATTGGCGCTTCTCCTCCGTCTTGCACTCAGCGTCGATATACTCCTCGGCGAGCTCCACCAGACGCTCCAGCAGCGGCGTCGCCGTAGCCAGGTCGCCCTGCGCCAGATAGTTCTCGGCATACGTGATGTCTTGCAAGCTGATGGGCAGGTCCATGGCTACTCCTCGATCTGAGCGAAACACGGCAGGCGCCGTATATACGGTCAATACACAAAACCCGGGTCTCTTACGAGGCCCGGGCGTTCAATTTTGGTAGCCCGTACCAGATTCGAACTGGTGATCTCCGCCTTGAGAGGGCGGCGTCCTAAACCGCTAGACGAACGGGCCATATGTAGCAAATGCAATGGCTGGGATGGAGGGAGTCGAACCCCCATTGACGGAACCAGAATCCGCTGTCCTGCCATTAGACGACATCCCAATGACTGCATCGCTGCGCTCGGCTGTGCCTTTGCGCAAGAAAGAAATATACGGGAAGTCTCGCCGTGACGCAAGCCCCAATTTTGACTTTTTTGAAATTCAGTCAAATTGGCCTAATTTAGTCCAACCCGTGAAGGACCTGTGAAGCCAACCGCTGTACACGAAGGGCAAAACGCCGCGAGCGGTAGCCGTCAACCGTTGGCAGATTCTACCGTGAAAACGATAGCACCAGGCAACACAATCGAAGTATCAATGATCGCGTAGATATCGAGGCGCCATGGACGAAGAGCTTGATTACCTATGGGAGACCCTGGGGCTCGAGATCACTGCCGACCTTTGGCCCGAACGGGACAAAATTCACCCCACGTTACGCCCCGCCATCACGGTGATGCAGGCAAAATACCGCCGCGCCTCGTTTTTGATCATGCGGACGACATGGCACGCAGGGCTCCCCGACCTCAAGCGCATCCAGGCAAGCTTGGTCGAGCTGTCCGGCATGCCGACCGTCATATCCGAGGCGCATCTGGAGCAGCGCCAGCGCGAGCGACTGCAGCAGCAGCGGATTCCCTTTATCTGCCCCGGCGTTCAGGCATATCTGCCCTTTATGGACGAGGAGTACTGGAGCGGCAAGCCCAACAAGCACGTAAAGGTCTACGATCCGCACGAATGGGCGCAGCTGGCGGACTGACTGAGGCAGGCCCGCCGGCGGAAAGTGCGTCCCAGACCTCAAGCTCAAACTGGTCCCCACTTTCCCGTCGAGCCCTCAAACGGAAACCGTGTCCCACAATCGAAGCTCAGAATGGGACGTGCTTTCCGCAACCGGCCACTTTGGGAAAGTGCATCCCATTCTGGAAGCGAATTCCGGGTCGCACTTTCCGCAGCCGCTACAGCAACGCCTCGGCCCAAGCCGCTTCCCTAAAGCCGGGAATCGCAAAGTCGTCGCCCACCAGCAGCGGACGCTTGACCAGCATGCCGTCGGTCGCCAGCAGCTCGTAGCACTCCCGATCCGTCATGCCCGCATCCAGACGCGCCTTCAGGCCCAGCTCTCGATATTTCATGCCCGACGAATTAAAGAAGCGCCGCACCGGCAGCCCCGAACGAGCAATCCAGGTCGCAAGCTCATCAGCCGTGGGATTGTCCAAAACGATATCGCGATCGATATACTCTACCCCATGTTCGTCCAGCCATGCCTTGGCCTTCTTACAGGTCGAACACTTGGGATATTCAACAAACAGTACAGTCATGGGAATCCTCCGAATATAGATCGGCCAACGCAGGCACACGCCACACGAGACGCCTTCGTATGATGGGCCAATTGTAGCCCACGGGTCACACGCTAAACGAACCGTACCCCGAATCCGCGTTTGATGAACGGCAGCAGCTCCATTGCCTCGGGCGTGATATGGCCCGCAACGTTCATGCGCTCGTCACCGGGAAGATCGACCCGCGCAATCTCAAGCTCGCCTTCGTAGCGCCCATATCCGCTATTGCTCACAGCGATCGACCCCGCCTTTCGCGGCAGGCCGGCTCCGGCATCCGTCGGCACGGAATCCGGCTTATGCGTCGTACGTGACTCCTGAGACCTAAAGATGAGGACGCTCGAGTCGGGCCGGTCGTGATGAAGCTGCCCGCGCACATAGGCATAACCGGGCTCAAGCTCGCATTGCAGATCCACGTATCCGGCGGAAACTTGAGCAAACTGCGCCCAGCCCGCATCGGAAAGATCGGGGTCGCCGACCAACACAATGTCGCAATCGGCGCCATGTGCAAGCTCAAGCATATTGAGAGCAACCTTTGACGCGCGACCGCGCTGCGCCTCGACCGTCGGCAGTCCCTCGAATACCGGCCCGCGAACGTTAGCATCACCCGGCACAAAAGCCATGATTTCGAATCCAAGCGCCGCAAGACGAAGATTCGTCCGAGCAACATCTTCAAGAGCTAAACCGGTATAAGGCTTGGGGTAAAAATTGTGGCAGGCGGCAAAACGAGTCACATCGGCACCGGCCTCACGCCACGATGCGATTTCATCAGAACTCACCGTCGATGCATTGACCACAATGCGAAATACACCGGACAGCTCCGCGACCCGCTGGGCGCTAAAGCCATAGTCCAAACGAAGGTATTCCAACCCCAGATCGCGCAGGTCCTCGATACGCTCAAGCCCGAGCAAATCGCACGTACGCGGCCCCACATCGGCAATGAGCGCAATGCCGCGGGCGGAAAGCAGCGACAGCACATGACGGACCTTATCGGCATACGTCGCTCCCCCATCCTCGGGAATATGCAGTGAGGTAAACGCATAGCGCGCACCCGCCTCGGCACCACGCTCAATCGTCCGCTCAATATCCCGCAAAGGGCTGGAAAGATAAATCGAAATACCCGTTTTCACGCTTCAACGCTCCTTTAAAAAAGGCCGGCGGAGCAGTTAGCCCCGCCGGCACAACCATAGCATCAAGAAATCTGCCGCGCGCCGCGAGCCCCGAGCAACACGGCTCGCGATATCAAACTACTCGCCAAAGAACTCGTTGATCTTCTGCTCGTCGACGCCAAAGAACCACGTCAGGACAAAGCCGGCGGCATAGGCAAGCAGCATGGCGGCAACGTAGCCGAGCTGCTGGCCAGGAACGACGATCAGCAGGCCAAACAGACCGGAAACGCCCTGAGAAACCGTGCCGATGTGAAGCAGCGCCGCGAGCGCGCCGCCAAATCCGGCACCCAGGCAGGCCGTCACAAACGGACGAACGAGCGGCAGCGTAACAGCATACATCAGAGGCTCGCCCACACCCAGGATTCCAACGGGAATGGACTCTGCGACGTACTTCTTGAGCTTGGCGTTCTTGGTCTTAAAGTACAGCGCCAGACCGGCACCGACCTGGCCGCCGCCAGCCATCATAAGGATGGGAAGCAGGTAATTGATGCCCTTGGTAGCGCCGTCGGGATCGTTGAGCATAGCGTGGATCGGCGTGAGCGCCTGATGCAGGCCGACGGACACCAGCGGCAAGAAGCCTGCCGACAGGATATAGCCGCCCAGGACGCCCAGCTTCTCGAAGATAAAGGTCAAAACGCTAAAGATGGCAGTCGTCAGCCATGCGCCAACCGGCTGGATGACGAGCATCAGAGCAAAGGCGCCGATGATGAGCACCAGCAGCGGGGACAAGAACGTGTCGAGTGCGTTGGGCATAACCTTGCGAATCTGACGCTCCATCCAGGCAAAAAATGCGCCAGCGATGAGAGCCGCGATCATGCCGCCCGCTGCGGGGTTGTACTGCGCACTGGTGAGCGGCAGCAGAATGGCAGGATCAGCCGCGCCAGGCGCAAGCAGGGGCATGGCGCTGTTGGCGATACACATCATGCCGGCGATGCCGCCCAGCGCAGCAGAGCCACCAAACTCACGTGCCGCGTTATAGCCCACCAAGATGGGCAGATAGGCAAACAGGGCCCAGCCCATGGAACGAATGCCCTGGTACCACCACTCGCCTGCAAGCGCACCTGCCGTCGAGACGTTAATGACGTTGCAGATACCGTTGATGAGGCCAGCCGCAATGATGCCGGGAAGCAGGGCGACGAAGACGTTGGAAATCTTCTTAAGGAAGGCCTGAACCGGTTTGGACTCGTACTTGGCCTTCTGCGCGGCCTTGTTTGTGGCCGCAGCGTCAACCACGCTCCCATCAGCAACGCCTTTCGCAAGGCCGGTGAGCTTGGAGAACTCCTCGAGCACCTTATTCACCTTGCCCGGACCCAGCACGATCTGCATCGTGTCGTACTCGACCAGGCCCATCACGCCGTCGAGTGCCTTAATACCCTCCGTGTCGACGTTGCCCGTGTCTTTGACGGTCACGCGCAGGCGCGTCATGCACGCCGCGTTTGCGAGCACGTTGTCTTTACCGCCCAAAAGGTCCAACAGCTTTTGGGCCAGCTCTTTGTTCGTCATAACTCCTCCTTGTATTGGGTATCTCGTCTGGATGTCATATCAGCTCACGCCGCGCACCTATTGGGCGTCGGCATTGCTCTTCTCATGGCCACTCACCGCAGCACGGACATGGCCTCGTGCCCGCTCAAGAGCCACCGCAGCCTGCTCGGCATCGCAGTCCAGCAGTATCGAGACAATAGCGGTTTTTACATGGCCGCCGGCATCTGCAAGCGCCTGAACAGCGCGCTCGCGCGTGCAGCCGGTCGCCTCCATCACGATGTTCTGGCCGCGCACCACCAACTTCTCGTTCGTCTGCTGCACATCGACCATCAGGTTTTGGTATACCTTGCCGATCTTGACCATGGCACCGGTCGAAATCATGTTGAGAATGAGCTTTTGAACCGTTCCCGCCTTGAGCCTCGTTGAGCCGGTCAGCACCTCGGGACCGGGCACGGGCTCAATGGCAAGATCTGCGCTCTCCCCGATCTTCGACCCTTGGTTGCAGGCAATTGCAATGGTCTTGCACCCAGCTGCCTTGGCGTACGCAAGGCCGCCCACCACATAAGGAGTACGACCGCTTGCCGCCAGGCCAACGACAAGATCCTTGTTCGAGAGTCCACGCTCTCGCAGGTCGCTCGCGCCAAGCTCCTCGCTGTCTTCGGCACCTTCGACAGCCTTGATAAACGCCGTCTCGCCTCCAGCAATGAGCCCGACAATCAGGTCGGGTGACACGCCAAACGTGGGCGGACACTCCGAAGCGTCGAGTACGCCCAGACGACCGCTGGTGCCTGCGCCCATGTAAAAGACGCGCCCGCCGCGCTCGAGTGCCTCAGCAGCCCAGTCGATTGCTGTGGCAACCTGGGGCAACACTTTCGTGACCGACTGGACGGCACGAAGATCCTCATCGTTCATCGTCGTGACGATTTGCAGCGATGTCATCGTATCGAGGTCCATTGACCTTTGATTACGCTGTTCGGTCGTGAATTTTGTTAAATCGAGCATTTCATTCACCTCATCTTTCCTGTTTCTCGATGTAGTTTTGCTTAATGACATGCGTCGCCCGTTCGTAGTCACTGGCAACGTAAGCAGCGTACAGGGCATCGACAACCATAAGCTGGGCCATACGCGAAGCCATGGCACCGCTGCGGACCAAGGGTTCACTCGCAGCGACGCCGAGCACGGCATCGGCCATGGTGGCAAGCTTGGATGATCCATCTACTTTGGTAACGGCCACGACGGGACAGTTGTGACGTTGAGCCTCGGCGGTGCAGTCCAGCACCTCTTGCGTCAAGCCCGAGTAGCTAAAGGCGATTGCCATATCGCCCTCATGCATGTTCTTGGCACACAAGAGCTGATCATGCCAGTCGTCGTACAGATGGCACTCTTTGTCGACACGCATGAGCTTTTGCGCCAGATCGTGCGCGACCAAACGAGAGGCACCAATACCGAACAGATTGACCGCGCGTGCCCGCTTAAGACGGGTCGCGCATCGCTCCAAGACGGTGTAATCGAGCGTTCGCGCCGTCGCCTCGATCGTGCGCACGTTGCTTTTCATCACCTTCCCCACGATACGTTCGACGCTGTCATCCATGGAGATGTCCTCGAGGGCTACGTCTTTCTTGTCACCTAAGAGCGCCAGCTCGGCAATCAGTTCGCGCTGGAACTCCTTGTAGCCCGCAAAACCCAAACGCTTGCAAAAGCGCAAAATGCTCGAGGGCGAGGAGAACGTGACATCGGCAAGACCGCGGACGGACAGCCCGACTACCTCGTGCGGATGAGCGCTTACATATGCGATGACATTGCGTTCCGCCGGGCTCGCGCTGAGCTCACGCTCGCGAAGCCGCAAAAGCAATCCGTTTGCCATCTCAAACACCTCCGTTGAGAAGAATTAAAGACCAACGAACGATTCGTACCGGATACAAACAGCTTTTGCGGTACATTGTGCCGCATCGTGGCGCACAAAGGGCGAGCGTTCTACCGCTCGCCCCTCAAATCCGACCGCTCGGAAATACGCACGACACAAAATAATTCAACGAGGTCGCATTATCAGAAACGGGTTTGTTACCGGCTAGCGCCTCGCATGGGCGCCGATCGGCCGAGTCGCATGGCGCACCAACGCCGCCGTCAACAATACCAACAGCATGGCGGTGACATAGCCCGCAGCATCGAATCCTAAATCGATAACGTCGAAATGCCTGCCGGGAACAAAGATCTTATGTACCTGATCGCCAACGGAGCAGGCGGCGCAAAAGAGCAATACGGGCACGCAACGGGAGCATACGCTCCACGGACGCCTGGAAAAGCAAACCACGACCACCGAGGCGAACAATCCGACGAAGAAAAACTCTACGGTATGGGCAACGCGACGGACGTTTGTGCCCACCCAGATGCGAATGGAAGCAAGTCGGCCAGACCGGACATTCGAGGCAGCCGAATCGGTGCCCCCGGTCATTCCGTTCTCCGCCTGGGCTTCACCCGTGGCACCGGCAGCCTGAACGCCCGTGGCCTGACCCTCCACCACACGCGCGGTGGACTCGCTCAGCAACGACGTCTCCACCGCATTTTGCTCCGTCAGCACCCAGATGCCCGCCAGCGTTGCAGCGAACAGAATGATCGCGGTCCATCCGATTATTTGTTTTATGCGCGCCAAGGGCCAACCTCCTTTTTTGAATATCAGCGAGTGTAGCCCCAAATGACATCGTCACCGTATCAAAATTTGAATCGCAACAGGAAGCGACAAAGCGACGCAAACCCCTACCCCGCCTCGCGCATCCAGCGATCGAACGTCCCCACGCACACGCCCAAGCACTTTGCTGCCTGGCTGCGGGTAATATCGCCCGCCTCATAGCTATCGCGCACCAGCTCAAACTGAGGAGGGCACGGCTTGCGAGGTCGACCGAAACGGACCCCTCGCGCCCGCGCCGCTGCAATTCCCTCCGCCTGGCGCCGATGGATATTCTCGCGCTCCACCTGCGCCACGTAACTCAGCAGTTGCAGCACAATATCGGCAATCAGGGTGTTGGTCACATCCGGCGCGCCGCTGGCCCTGACGCGCGTGTCAAGCAATGGCATATCCAACACCACAATGGCAACCCCGAGCTCCTTGGTAATGCGTCGCCATTCCTCAAGAATCTCGGAGTAATTACGACCAAGTCGATCGATAGAAAGCACCACCAGCACGTCCCCGTCTCCCAGGACGTGTAACAGCTCGCGATAACGCGGTCGATCGAAGTCCTTGCCGCTCGCATGGTCAGCATAAATATTCGCTGAGCCCACGCCATAGGCGCCCAGCGCATCCAGCTGCCGATTAAGGTTCTGATCGCGCGAACTCACCCGCGCATAACCGTACACCGTCGCCATCTCATCCCCGCTTTCTTGTATACCTGCCAAAAAGGGACAGGTTTATTTTGGTAGGTTTTACCTCTCAAATAGCAGGTAAGCGGGCAGCCGAGCAGACGGCAAGGTAGCCACGATTCAAATGCGGAGGGCGGCCCCGAAAGACCGCCCTCCGCTCTCCCGCCACGAGTCGGAATTTAGCTAATGGATAAGCTTAAAGTCCAAGTGTCCACGCGTGGTATTGACGCGCGAGACCTCGATAATCACGCGCTGGCCCAGTTCATAGCGAGTCCCCGTGTCGGCGCCCGTCAGCGTAAGCGCGTCCTCGTCGAACTCGAACCACTCGTTGCCCAGGCTCTTAATTGAAACCAGGCCCTCGACCTGCGTCAAATCCAGGCGTACGAACAGGCCCATACTGCTAACCCACGAGACGGTTCCGGCATAGCGCTCGCCCAGACGGTCCTCATAGTACTGGGCAATCTTAATCTTTTGCGTCGCATGGCTGGCGGCATCTGCCGCGCGCTCGGCATCGCTGCATGCGCGGCAGATCTGCGGCAGAATGCGCGGCAGCGACTCGCGCCCCTTGCCGATCAGCCGCGGCGTACGGACCAAGGCGTCCTTGCCGCCGAGCTGCTCATAGGCCAACTGCAGTTTGAGCACGCGGTGCACCACCAGATCGGGGTAGCGACGGATGGGACTCGTAAAGTGACAGTAGCACGGCGCGGCGAGCGCAAAGTGGCCCTCGTTGCGCGGCTTGTACAGCGCGCGCTGCATGCTGCGCAGAAGCAGCGTGTTGACGAGCGGTGCGTTGGCCGTACCGGCGGCAGCATCAACTGCAGCCTGCAGCTCATCGGGGCTCCCCAGGGCAATACCGGCAGCACGGCGATCGTCAATGATGCCTAGCTGCGCCAGCGCAACGGCGGCACCGTGCAGGCTATCGGGGCTCGGATCCTCATGCACGCGATAGCAGGCCTCGATATCACGGTCTGCCAGCCACTCTGCAACGCACTCGTTGGCGAGCAGCATGGCTTCCTCGATAAGCGACGTGGCACACGAACGCTCACGCGCCACAATCTGCACGGGCACTCCGTCCTCATCCAATAGAGCGCGAATCTCGGCCGTGTCAAAATCGACTGAGCCTCGGGCGCGACGAATACGACGGCGAAGTTCGGCGAGCTCGTTGGCGGCGACAAGGAAATCGCCGAGGTCGACGCTGTAGCCGCGGGCGGCCTCCTCGCACGCAAGACCGCGCTCAAGCGCTTCCTCGCGCGAGGCCTCGGCAGCCGCAACATCCTCGGCCTCCAGCACCGAATACTCAACCGCGCCGGCACGCACCAGCAGCGCCTCGGCGCCGTCATAGTCCATACGCACACGCGAGCGAATCACGCTGGGGTACGGATCGTAATGCCGCACGCGGCCCTGCGCATCGAGCTCGATATCGACGGTAAACGCAAGACGGTCCTCGTCAGGGCGAAGTGAGCACAGGTCACAGGACAGGCGTTCGGGCAGCATGGGAAGCACGCGATCGGCCAGGTACACCGATGTCGTACGATGGCGAGCCTCAAGATCGATATGCCCGTCCCAAGCCACATAGTGTGAAACGTCGGCGATATGCACACCCAGCTTGTAGCCACCCTCGGGCGTGCGCTCCAGCGAAATGGCGTCGTCAAAGTCGCGCGCGTCGACTGGGTCGATCGTGATGACAAAGCGGTCGCGCAGATCGCGGCGGAGCGGGTCCTTAAGCGCCGCGGACACATCGAGCGATAGCCCCTCGGCCTCGTCCAGCGCGACCTCGGGATAGCTATCGGTATAGCCGTAACGCGCCATCACATATTGAACGCCCAAATCGGGCGCGTCATCTCCGCCAATGCGGCGCTCGATCGTCACGGTGCCCGATTCCAGGCGCGTCGGGTAGGTCAAAATGCGCGCGACAACGGCATCACCCGGGTGGACGCCCAAGCGATCCGCCGAGGTATCCTCGGGCAGAATGAAGAAGTCGGCCTTCAGGCGCGAATCGAGCGGCTCGATCACACCGAGCGGACCGGCGGTCTGGTACGTGCCCACCACGCTTATGGCTGCACGCTCAACCACGCCCTCGATCACGGCGCGACGCTCGCCGTGCGGGCTGTTCTTAATGCTCACGGCAACGGTATCGCCGTCCATGATCTCACGCTTGCCGCGACCCATGACCTTGTAGTCGCCGTTTTCGGTTACAACGTAGGCACTGTGCTCATGGAGCTGCACGCGCCCGGTCAGGCTCGGACGGCGTTCGCTGCGCACCGGCCCGCGCTTATTGCGAGCTCCACGCTTATGCTTGTTATTGCGCCCCATGGCGCCTCCTAACTATCGATTGCCGTTTACATCCCAAGAGTCTACCCAAATGATCCCTAGGGGACGGCAGGATTGCGGGTCACATAGATAGACCAGCGCCGCGATGATCCGCAATCCTGCCGTCCCCAAGGGATCAAAAAACGGGCCGCCCCCAAAAGAGACGACCCGTTGAAGGAACGAATTCCAAGCACGCCTACACGCGCAGATAGCGGCGCATGGCGATGGCGGAACCAAAGAGACCGATAATGACGCCGACCAGAATCAGCGCGGCGTAGGTCACCAGGTAGTACTGCATCGGCAACGCAAACGACATCCAGCGGATGCTCTCCTGCAGACGCGGAACCATCAGGTTACGCAGCAGCTCCAGCACGCCGATGGAAAGCAGCGAGCCCAAAATGGCCTGCAGCACGCCCTCGGTAATGAACGGCCCGCGAATGAAGCCGTTGCTGGCGCCCACCAGACGCATGATCGCGATCTCGCGACGACGCGCCGTAATGGACAGGCGGATCGTGTTGTTAATGAAAATGAACGCGATAAAGGTCAGCAGACCGACGAGCACCACAGCGGCGATACGGATGTAGTTCGTCACCTGGAACAGGCGGCTCACTTCCTCCTTGCCGTACAGAACGCTCGCGTTAACGTCGCCGTCATCCGCGATCTTCTGAAAATCGGCGTTCTTCTTGAGCTTCTGGGCCGTGCTCTCGACCATGGACGGATCGTCCATCTCGATGGCAAACGAAGCCGGCAGCGGGTTCTGACCGTCGAGCGCGCTCATGGTAGCGTCGGCGTTACCCGACATTTTGCTCGTGTACTCGGCCAGCGCGTCGTCCTTGTCCTTGTACGTCACGGACTTGACGTTGCTCCACGTCTTGAGCTCGGCCTCAAAGGCCTGAACATCTGCCTGGTCGGCGTCATCGCTAATAAAGGCGTTGATGACGACCTGATCCTCGACGGTGCCGATCACGGAGTTCAGCATCGCGGAACCCATAATGAACAGGCCGATGATAAACAGCGAAAGGAAAATCGTGATGACGGCGCCGAGCGAGGTAGTCCAGTTACGGAAGAAGTGGCTGATTGCCTCTTTGAAGGAGTAGCCTACGTTAGTTGGTGCCATAGTTGCCGTAACCTCCCCTCTCCTGGTCGCGGATAACGTGGCCGCCCTCGAGGGCGATCACGCGACGGTGCATGCTATCGACCATCTCGCGATCGTGCGTAGCGACGATCACGGTGGTACCGGTGCGGTTAATGCGCTCGAGCAGCTTCATGATGCCCAGCGAAATCGCCGGGTCGAGGTTGCCCGTGGGCTCGTCGCAGATCAGCAGCGGCGGGCGGTTGACCATAGCGCGGGCGACGGCAACGCGCTGCTGCTCGCCACCGGAAAGCTGGTCGGGCAGCGAGTCCATCTGATCGGCTAGACCGACCAGACGCAGCACCTCGGGCACCTGGCTGCGAATGACGCCCTTGGGCTTGCCGATGCACTGCAGGGCAAACGCCACGTTTTCGTAGGCGGTCTTTTGCGGCAGAAGCTTAAAGTCCTGGAACACGGCGCCAATCTGGCGGCGCAGGAACGGAACCTTGCGGTTCTTGATCTTCATGAGGTCCTGACCGGCAACCAGGATGCGGCCGCTCGTCGGCTTGACGTCGCGGTTGAGCGTCGACAGCAGCGTGGTCTTACCCGAGCCGGAGTGACCGACCAGGAAGACGAACTCGCCCGGATAGATCTCGATGTTGATGTCGTCGAGTGCAGGCTTGTTGGGCTGTGCCGGATAGATCTTGGTGACATGCTCCATAAGGATGACGGGCTCGACACCGGCCTGCTTGGCCATCTTCTTGCGGCTGGCCTGCGGATCGATGGGCGCAAACACCGACGTAAAATCGGGGTTGTTGAGCGCGTTATCGAGGCTTGCGACCTCGGCGGCCTGATCGCTCTCGACCACCGGGGCAGCAGGCCGCGTGGGATCGGGAATAGCAGCAAAGAGACCGGACTGCGCAGGCTGAGGAGCCGGCGTCGCAGGGGCCATGGGGTCGGGAATGCCGGCCATGGTAGGCTGCGGCGTGGCGGCGCCAGCCTGAGGCTGCTCCACGCGAGCGGTCACGGCCTGAACGGGCTCAAAACCCGCCGTGCCGGAAAGCGCGACATCGCTGGTTGGATTGTAGGCAAAGGGATCGGTGTGCAATGCAGGGCTTTTGGCCTTGCGGTACAGATGTTTCATCTGTATCCCACATGGGGAACGCACAAAAATCAATTACAAGTACAGGATAGCAC
>OGOL01002205.1_pt1 | contig 15697 bp, 10 predicted proteins | sample 1552641 | NCBI WGS metagenome assembly OGOL01 (sample SAMEA2580140, study PRJEB22360) | human gut metagenome | biome: human gut; feature: human-associated habitat; material: faeces | place: Denmark | collected 2008/2010 | reverse complement strand
TATTGTTGTTACATGGGATGTGGTAAAATAAGGTAGCTTGTAAAGGAGCGCTTCCGCACCCTTTACACCCCGCAAATCCTGTGGCGGCAAGCGCATTTTAAGCCGTTTTTGTTAAGTATTTTCGTAGTTTACGAAAACCTTTTCGCTGGCTTGTACTTTATAGTTTGGGAGTTTGGACATACATGGCAGATCGTGAACTGCGGCGGATGCACCGCGCTGAACTGATAGAGATTATTTATGCATTGAAGCAGAGCGAGGATCAGCTCAAGGCACAGAACGCCGCGCTTACCGCGCAGCTGCAGGACCGGCAGCTCCGGCTGGAAAAGGCCGGCTCCATCGCGCAGGCTGCGCTGGAGCTGAACAACGTGTTCGCCGCCGCGCAGGCCGCCGCCGATGACTATCTGCACTCGGTGCAGGCCAACCTTGCAGACACCGACGCCGCCGCTGCCAACACCCTTTCGCAGGCGCGCAGCGAGGCCAAACGCATTCTGGAGCAGGCACAGGCAGACGCCGACAGCCTGAAGGCGCAGACCCGGCAGGAATGCAGCGCCATGGTAGAGCAGGCCGAGCAGGAGGTGCAGCAGCGCTGGCAGACATTTGACCGCAAGGCCAACGCGCTGCTGGACCAGTACCGCAGCGCCGACAGCCAGCCTTCGGAGGAAACATGAAAAAACGCGATATCCGGTTTGCTTCCATCCCCTCCACCGAGGAAGTAGCCGCAGAACGTGAACGTCTTGCGTACCAGAACCGCTACCAGCGGGTGCTGCGCAGTACGGTCTATATATTGGTGGTGGTGGCCGCAGCGGCCGTGCTGCTGGCTACGCTGTTTTTACCGGTGCTTCAGGTCTCTGGCGACAGCATGAACCCTACATTAAAGGATAAGGACATTATCCTGCTTGTAAAATCCAACCACATTGAAAACGGTGAGTTATGCGGGTTTTACTGGCAGAACAAGCTTTTGCTCAAGCGCATCATCGGGCAGCCCGGTGACGTGATCGATATGGACGTGAACGGCGTGGTCTCGGTAAACGGCGAGGTGCTGGACGAGCCCTATGTGGACGCGCTGACCGTGGGCGAATGCGACATCCGGTTCCCCTATCAGGTGCCGGAAAACCGCTACTTCGTGCTGGGCGACCACCGCTCCACATCCATCGACAGCCGCAGCAGCGTGATAGGCTGCGTGGAAAAAAGTCAGATCATTGGCAGGGTGTTTTTAAGGGTATGGCCCCTGTCCAGTTTCTCGTTGATCCATTGAGCCCGGGAGGAGGTACTCTAAGTTATGAACGACATCCTTAAAACCTACAAGGAGCAGTTCCGCGAAAACCGGCACACGCTGCGGCGCTACACCGCATTTGTGCTGGCGCTTGCCATGATCACCACCCTGTTCGTCAACTGGTAGCTGCACGGCGTTGGCATCTCTATGACCGCGCAGTACCAGTGCGGCGAGGTGGAGCACGCCCACACGGCGGATTGCTACGACAAGGTGCTGATCTGCGGCTACACGGAAGGCCAGCTTGAAAATGCGGACGAAGTTGCCGCTGCCGAAGCTGCCGCCGCCAGTGCTGCCCAGAGCAGCGCCGAGGAAGAGATCATGCCGCTGGAGCTGGAGCCGCAGATCGAGTTTGTGCCCCACGAGCACACCGATGACTGCTATACCGAAGTGCAGACCCTGACCTGCATGGAGGAAGAGCACGTCCACGATGATGACTGCTACGACCCCGAGGACGGCACCCTGATCTGTGAAAAATTTGAGCATACCCACGATGAAAGCTGCTACACCACCGAGTACGAGCTGACCTGCGGCCTGGAAGAGGGCGAGCTTGTGGAGCAGGTGGTAGAGCCCACCCAGAGCGCCGAGCTGGTGGCCATGGCGGTGGCAGAGCCTGTGGCGCTGGAGCCGGTGGTGGACACTGTGGAGCCCATCTACCACCACCACACCGACGCCTGCTACGAGGAAGTGCTGGTGTGCCCCCTGCCGGAGCATCACCACACCGTAAGCTGCCTGAGCGATACCTCTGCCGACCTTGAGACCCCCGAGGAGTGGCAGGCCGCCAACGCCGATGCCGTGATCACCGGCGAGTGGAACGAGGATCTGCTCAGCGTGGCAAAGACCCAGTTGGGCTACGAGCAGAGCGAGAAAAACTTCGAGATCGACCCGGCGGACGGCGTGACCCTGCGCTACTACTCCCGCTACGGTCAGTCCTACGGCAATGCCTACGGCGAGTGGGACGTGATGTTCCTTGCCTACTGCCTGAAGTACGCCGAGATTCCCCAAAGCGCCATCCCGCAGGAGGCCAGCGTGCTTGCCCTGCGCAGCTCCATGAGCGGCATGGACTGGCTGCTGGAAGAGGACGGCAGCGCCGCCCAGCCCGGCGACATCGTTATTTATAATAAGTACGTCACCCGCACCGTGGCTGTGGACAGCAGCGCCGACAGTGCAGAGCCGGATCTGGACGACCAGTTCAGCGTGGATACAGAGTTTGAAAACAGCGCAGAGCTCGAGGGCTCCGGCGTTTCTGCGCTGGATGCAGCCCCCAGTGCTGACGACAGCACCGGCGCACAGGATACCGCAGCCACCTCCGGCACGCAGGACACTGTGCTTACCCCCGAGCCCGTTGACCCGCAGACGGAGCAGCCCGCCGAAAAGCCGGTGGACAGCGCCGACACCGCTGCACCCAGCACTGTGACCTCTGTGTCCGGCGCGGACACCCTTGCCCCCAGCGTGGTATCCCCCGCTGCTGAGCCGCAGACCACCACTGTGACCGATGCTTTGCCCGTGGAGACCGTGGGCATCGTGAGCAGTGTGGACAGCGACGCCGACACGCTGACCGTTATTTCCGGCGACGTGGACGGCAAGGTGGCTGAGGTAACACTGTTCAACACTGATGTGGAAAACGTTATTTCTGTGGCGTATGCGCAGATAGAGCTGAGCGAAGGCGATTCCGATTCGGACGATGACACCGCTTCTGATATTATTGAAACCGACCCGGTGTTCTCCTGCTCCGTTACTACCGTATACGAAACTGCATCCGCATCTGCGGTGCGTCCTTCCCGTTCCCGCGCTGCAAGGTACGCTGCACCCTCCACCTATGCCGTAACTGCCGTGTCTGCTACTCCTGTTGATATGGGCACTCATATCACGAACGTTTCTGTTCAGGTTCCCAACTCCACGGATGGCAGCGGCGTTGTGACCTCTTGGAAAGATGCAAACGGCATCGTGCGTCCCGGTCAGACCGTTAAGGTGCAGTTGAATTACAGCTTTAATGAGAATGAAATCACCGCAGACAACCGCGTCGCAACCTACAAGCTCCCCAACGGTATTACGCTGTTGGACAGTGTTTCAGACTCCGGCAATATCACTTGGCGTGACAGTACTGGTAAAGACGTTGTCGTTGGCACCTACAATATTGTTGGTGACACCGTCACGTTTACTTACAACGAAACATTTGCCGACGGCAAAGCCTTTGACGGTGACTTTGAGTTTAAGGCTTCTGCTTCCTCTGATTCCTCCATGGAAAACCAAAAAATCAATTTTGGTGGTACGACCGGTTCTGTTACCATCAAAAAAGAGGATCTGATCTCCGACCTGTCTCTTTCCAAGAATGTGCAGAAGGATGCAAGCGGTAAAGAGCTGATCAAATACGATTCGACGGCGAAAACGCTTGATATCGCCTATGAAGTGGTTGCAAAAACCACAAACGGCACCGGTGATACCGTAAATCTTACCGATTTCTTTGATACCGTAAATTCTTCTCTTCCCAGCAACGCTACCTATCGGCAAGATACGATCAAACTGATAAAGATTGCTGCGGATGGCACCGAAAAGGATGTCACAACGGACTATCAAAGCAAACTTACCGTAGGCACTGAGCTCAAATACGATGCTCTGCCCGAACTGAAAGCCGGTGAGCAATACGTTCTGCGGTATCACGCCACCATTCCTGTTAATGATGATTACACCTATAAAGCCATCAATAAGGTAAAGGCTGAGTTCGACGGCAAAGACAGTTCCACGAGCAAGGAGGTCAAAAACACCGAGCCGCGTCTTACCAAGAGCGGCAACTATGACGCCAACAGCCGCATCATCACTTGGACAGTCAAGATCAACAACCCCTATGGAGAGGATCTCCGCGGCAAAACCTTTAAAGATTTTCTGCCTGCCGAACTGGAGGTCGTAGGTGAAGTTAAAATTCAGCGCGGCTACTATAGCGACGACATTAAGCCCGTCTCTGCTGCGGATTTCAAGAAAGATAACTACACCTACACCTTCCCGACAGATTTGGCGCATGGTCCGGAAACTGAATCGTCCTACACGATTGAAATCAAGACGAAAGTTCCTGACAACACCACAGTCGGTACTACCTATACAAATACGGCTGATTTTGATGGCAGCGGCGCTTCCGGTGATGTTACTGTGACCGACCGCAGCTCCTATCTTAACAAGAGCCTGTCTAAGGCAGAGGACTTGGAAACCGGCAAGAAAAAGCTGACTTGGCAAACCTCGGTCTCCATCCCTACCGGTTGGAACGAGATCACCCTTACGGATACGATCCATGATGCCGAGGTAAATGGCACAGAGCAGGACGGCACACATTATGCAGTCTTGTCCGAGCTGAAGGATGAGATCAAGAATAATCTGCATCTGACCTTGTTCAACTCCACCGAGACCGTTACAATGGCAAATGCGTCCGAGCATAATGTCACGTTTACCGTCACCTATTATGACGAGAACAATGCTGTGGTTACGAACGATGATGCTCATGTGACCAAGTTTAGCATCACCGCTAAGCTTGCCGATGGCAAAACGTTGGATGCCACCAGCATGGAGCTGAGCAACTACCATACCGTTGCCGACATCAGTAATGCAGGCATAGAAGAGCCGTGGCGGTTTGTAAACACTGCCGCTTCCGGTGGTAAGACCACCGATGCCGACTACACCTATAAAAAGCCCAAGGAAGCAAAGCTTGAAAAGCTGGTCTACAATGAAAACAATTTTGATGCAGCTGGCAGCAAGATCAGTGAGCTGGATTACCAAAAGAACAACGGTAAGATCTACTATGAGTTGACCATCCCCACCTCACTTACCTGTAAGGATTTGCTGACTACGAAAGATTTGGAGATCACCGATACCCTGCCTGCTGGTGTTACCTTTGACATAAGTAATGTCATCACGGTCGGTGCGCTCCCTCTTAACGACGATGGTTCTGTGCCGCATCAAGGTTGGCTTGCTCAAACAATTTATGGTTCTGACGGCAGAGCAAACTATGAGATTTCGACAACTAAAAACTTTAGTGCATCAAAAACTCATATTGGCGCAACCGACACTGACCGTACGATCACGTTTACGATCAACAAGGGCTACAACGTTTCCAATAAACCGCAGGTTTTCTATATCCGCTACTGGGTCAGCGTTGCGGAGGACGCTTCTTGGGACGATCTTCGTACGGAAAACAAGTACCGCAACAGCGCAGAATGGAACGGCGATAAGGCAGAAACGGAAACCACCGTCAAGCGCAGCTACGAAAAGCTTTATAAGACCGGCACTGTCGTCACCGAGGATCCCGATGCCAGCGGCAAGCCAACTGCTACCAAGAAGATCAACTACAGCGTTGTTATCAACCCCACCGGCGATAAGCTGCTGACCACCAGCAATACCCTGACCCTGACGGATACGCTTAGCTTTGAGCCCTCTGACAACACCTCCGCTGATCTGGATCTAAGTTCGATCCATCTGTATGGTGTGACCCTTGATACTACCACCGGCAACCTTGTTGCAGACCATACAAATGAGATCGGTCATGACCGGTTTACGGCAACCTACGACAGCCCCAACCACACCATGACCGTCACCGTCCCGGATGAACTGGCTTGTGTGCTGGAATACACCTATCAGATCTCTTATCCTTCCTCTACGGAGGTAACAGTTAAAAACCATGCAAACCTCTCCGGTCTGGTGGAGAAATGGGTCGATACTCATGTTGTGAATTATGATTCTTCGGCTACCGTCCGGTTCAGCAAGTTTGACCTGAACAAGGTGGATTCCAACGATTATCTGGTCACACTTCCCGGTGCAACCTTCCAGCTTGCAAAGTGGAATAGCACAACGAAGAAGTTTGAAGAGGTTCGTAAGCTGACAACAGACGCCGCCGGTCAGATCAATTTCGGTCTGCAGGATTCTTCTGCAACAGCGGAGAGCTTCACTGAGAGCAGCGCCCAGCTGCTTTGCAGTACGCTCTACCGTATTGTAGAGACGGATGCCCCCACCGGCTATGCGCTTAGCAAGAGCCCGATCTACCTGCTGTGGGGTGCATTTTCCAACACAAAGCAAGATGACGCGTTTAAAACTGCTACCGGTGAAACTTGTGTCAATGATTCGGAGTACAACCAGGGAATTGATAGTAGCAAAGTGACCTACCTTGCCCGTGGTGATATCAGTGCTGTATATGTGCCCAACACCGCTAACAGCATTACGGTTGCCAAGCATTGGCTGGATACGGACGGCAAGACAGAGCTTGCTCTGGACAAGGTCAACTCCACCTACACCGCAACCGTAGAGCTGTGGCGCAAGAGTTACCAATATGGCAGCCAAAAGTCTGATGATTTGGTTAAGACCGTCACCTTGGATAGTTCCAACAACTGGAGCTATAGCTGGAACAATCTTCCTTTGACTGATCCCGCTGACAGCAGTATCACCTACAAGTACTACGTTAAGGAAACAGCTTGTTCCGGTACGTTTAAATACGACCTGAACAACACCGGCATCACCGGCGGCACCATCCTGCTTTACAATCAGGTGCCCGAGGATGCTAACTACGAACTTCCCTCTACCGGCGGGTCCGGTACACTCCCGTACACAGCCGTGGGCGGCACAATGATGCTGTCTGCGCTGGCATATAGCTTTATCCACCGCAAGCGCAGACGCGAAGGGAGGGCAGATGACTAAACTGCACTTCCCTGCCGGACGCCCGGAGCTTAAACCCCGCCCGCCCAGCGCAAAGTTTACGCGATAATCCGAACAAAACTACACCCCTCCCCCCCTGCACAAAATGCAGGGGGCGGCAAGGGGCAGAAAAAAGAAAGGGGCTTTTTCCATGAAAAAAGCAATGAAGAAACTCATGGCTGCGCTGCTGGCAGTTGCTATGGTTTGCGCCATGGCGATCCCGGCGTTTGCAGATAGCAGCAGCTCTACCGGCTCTGCTGCTACTACCAAGTACACGATCACCGCACCTAAAAACGGTCACACCTACGAGATCTACCAAATCTTTACCGGTGATTATGATCCATCCAATAAAACCATGCTCACCAACATCAAGTGGGGCAAAAACGGCAAAGGTGGTGCGGTTGGTGATGCTGTTGACCAGGCTATTCTGAACGAACTTTCCGGTGTAGTTTCCTACGCAAGCGACCATGATAAGCTTGCCGTCATCGAAAAATATGTCACCCTGACCAATCCTGTAGAGACCATTGTAGACGGCGGTTCTGTTGAAGTTGATGGCGGTTACTATCTGATCAAGGACCAGGATGGCTCTCTGTCTGGCTCTGAGCCTTATACCACTTACCTCGTTTCCGTTGTTGGCACTGTTAACATCAGCCCGAAGAGCAATGCTGTTCCCGAATTTAAGAAAAAGCTGAAGGACACCAACGATTCTACCGGCGATGTTTCTGACTGGCAGGATTCTGCCGACTATGATATCGGCGATGACATCCCCTTCCGCCTGCAGGGCACTGTTCCCGAAGACTATGATTCCTATAAGACGTATTACTACGCTTTCCACGATAAGGAAGAAGCCGGTCTGACCTTTGACTCCAGCTCTGTGAAAGTTTTTGTTGGCGATCAAGTGAACGGTACTAAGATTGATGCTAGCAATTATACTGTCGTTACCAACCCGGCCGATGGCTGCACCTTTGAGATCGTATTTGATGATCTGAAAAATATTCCCACTGTTACTGCTAATTCTATCATTACCGTTACCTACAAGTCCAGACTGAACGAGAACGCTGTTCTGGGCGCACAGGGCAACGTCAACAAGGCAAAGCTGGAGTACTCCAACAACCCCAAGGGTACTGGCACTGGTAGAACCCCTTGGGATAACGTCATCGTCTTTACCTACAAGGTGGTCGTGAACAAGGTCGATCAGAACCGTCAACCTCTGGAAGGTGCAGAGTTCACTCTGACCAAAAAGCTCAAGGACGGCACGGAAAATGTCATTCCTATGAAAATTGACACGTCCAACAAGGCTCTGTTTACGCTGTCCGGTCTGGATGACGGCGTGTACACACTGACCGAGACTGTAACCCCCGCCCACTACAACACCATCAGCCCCATCACCTTTACTGTCAACGCTGATCATACTATCACTTGGGAAGCCGATCCTCGTAATACTGTTCTGACCTCTTTGAGCGGCAACACGGCGAGCGGTGAGATCACCTTTACTCATAACGAAACCGATGGCTCTCTGACTACGGATGTCGTCAATAATATCGGCACTACCCTGCCCGGCACCGGCGGCATCGGCACCACCATCTTCTATGTGATCGGCGGCGGCCTGATGGTTGCAGCAGCCATCCTGCTCATCACCAAAAAACGCATGGAGAACCGCTAAGCTCTCCTTTCCCCCAGCACAGAGCGGGGCTGCAAAGCCCCCTGCTCTGGTCCTGAAACTATAACGTTAGGGAGTAGCCCATGAAAAAGAACAAAAGCACCATTATACTGATCCTCGTCTTTTTCGTGGGTCTATCCGTGATGTTATACCCCACCATCAGCGATTACGTCAACCAGCGCAACCAGTCCCGCGCGGTGGCAAGCTACGCGCAGGACGTGGACAACATGACCGATGCGGATTACAGCGGATACTTTGACGCCGCCGATGCCTTTAACGCACAGGTAGCCGCCAACGAGTACGCGCTCTACCGCCCGGATCAGCTTACTGGCTACGCCGACACGCTGGATATTACCGGCACGGGCATTATGGGTTACATCACCATCTCCAAAATAGGCGTGGAGCTGCCCATCTACCACGGCACCAGCGACAGCGTATTGCAGATCGCCGCAGGCCATTTGGAGGGCACCAGCCTGCCGGTGGGCGGCGCGTCCACCCACGCGGTCATCTCGGCGCACCGCGGCCTGCCCAGCGCAAAGCTGTTTACCAACCTTGACCAGCTGGAAGTGGGCGATACCTTTACCATCACCGTGCTGGATCGGGTGCTCACCTACGAGGTGGACAAAATTTCCATCGTGCTGCCCACCGAGACCGACGAGCTGAAGATCGCCGAAGGCAAGGATTACGTCACCCTGATGACCTGCACCCCCTACGGCATCAACACCCACCGCCTGCTGGTACGCGGCCACCGCGTGGAGACCCCGGATCAGTACAAGCACATCCGTGTTACTGCCGAAGCGCTCAAGATAGAGCCTATCATCGTTGCGCCCGTCATGGCGCTGCCCATGCTGCTGATCCTGCTGATCGGTATGCTGCTTTCCACACGCAAACGCAAGAAAACAAGAGGTGAAGAACATGAAAAGCATTGATCTGCGTCATCGTCTGGCAGCTGTGCTGCTGGCTGTGTGCCTTGTGGTATGCTGCGCCCTGCCGGCGTTTGCCACCAGTGCCAGCCTTGTGTCCGGGCGGCTGGGCTCGCTCCACGTCCGTCTGTACGACACCCACAACGATGTGCCCCTGCGCGGCGGCGAGCTGACCTTGTATCAGGTTGCCGCCGTCAAGCGCACCGGCGGCGACCTGTCCTACGCCTATACCGGCGATTTTACGGGCTGCGGCGTGCCGCTGGGCGATCTTTCCGACAGCACGCTGGCTGACCAGCTGGCAAAGTATCTGCCCACCGTGCCCGCCGTTGCCGCCCAGCAGAACGTTGACGAGGAAGGCTACGCCGACTTTACCAAGCTGCCGCAGGGGCTGTATCTGGTCATGCAGACCGAGGCTTCCCACGGCTACGAAGCCATCAAGCCCTTCCTTGTGTCCATTCCCCTGCCGGATGGCGACAGTTGGATCTACGATGTGGACGCCACCCCCAAGGTAGGCGCTACCATCCCGGATACGCCGGAGACCCCGCCGGACACCCCCGAAACGCCCCCAGACACCCCTGACACTCCCCCGGATACGCCGGACACGCCGCCGGACACCCCCGATCTTCCGGAGCAGCCGGACACCCCGGATACGCCGGTGAGCCCCGGCACACCGGATAACCCGGTAAGTCCCGGCAACCCGGACAATCCCGTAAGCCCCGAGAACCCGGATAACCCGGTCTCCCCTTCCAACCCGGATAAGCCCGTTCTGCCCCAGACCGGTCAGCTGAACTGGCCTGTGCCGGTGCTGGCCTGCAGCGGTGTGCTGCTGTTTGCCGTCGGCTGGGTGCTGAACCGTCAGGGCAAAAAGGAACACTGAACCCTACTCCCTTCCAGCACGGCGCGCCGTGCCCTCTCCCCCGCAAGGGGGAGTTTTTTGTTGGGGGAAAACTCCCCCAGTCTCGCGTTCGCTCGACAGCCCCCTCTGAGATGGGGCCTTTGGCATGGCGGCAAAGCTTCCGGCGCAACCGCAAAGTGTCCGGCAGCGCCAGAGGCTCCCTCCCCGAGGGAGCTGGCAAACCCGCAGGGTTTGACTGAGGGGGTACACGCAAAAAGAGCCGCTGTACAAGAAGTACAGCGGCTCTTGATTTATGCAGTTTGTATTATGTTTTACTGCTGCTGGGCAGCCTTTTTGGCTTCCAGTGCCAGAATGGCGTCGCGGCGGCTCAGGTTGATGCGGCCCTGCTGGTCGATGTCGGTCACCTTGACCACGATGGCATCGCCCACGGCAACCACGTCCTCTACCCGCTCCACGCGCTTGGTGTCCAGCTTGGAGATATGCACAAGGCCTTCCTTGCCCGGAGCGATCTCCACAAAGGCACCAAAGTTCATCAGGCGGGTCACCTTGCCCTTGTAGATGGCACCGATCTCGGGGTCCTCCACAATGGTCTTGATGGTAAAGATGGCGCGCTTTGCGTCCTCCTGATCCACGGCGGAGACGAACACATGGCCGTCCTCCTGCACGTCGATCTTGCAGTTGCAGGTGGCGCAGATGTCCTGAATGACCTTGCCGCCCTTACCGATGACGTCCTTGATCTTGTCGGTGGGGATCATCATGCTGAACATCTTGGGTGCCCAGCGGCTCAGCTCCTGACGGGGCTGGGCGATCACCGGCTTGATGATCTCGTCCAGAATATACAGCCGACCCTTGCGGCACTTCTCGAAGGCCTCGGCAATGATGTCATAGGTCAGGCCGTCGATCTTGATGTCCATCTGGATGGCGGTAATGCCCTTGCGGGTGCCGCCGACCTTAAAGTCCATATCGCCGTGGAAGTCCTCCACGCCCTGAATGTCCAGCATGGTCATCCAGCGCTCGCCCTCGGTGATCAGGCCGCAGGAGATACCGGCAACCGGAGCCTTGATGGGCACGCCTGCGTCCATCAGTGCCAGCGTAGAGCCGCAGATGGAAGCCTGAGAGGTGGAGCCGTTAGAGCTGAGCACCTCGGACACGCAGCGGATGGTGTAGGGGAACTCCTCCAGAGAGGGCAGCACCGGCACCAGAGCACGCTCGGCCAGTGCACCGTGACCGATCTCGCGGCGGCCGGGGCTGCGCGGTGCGCGTGCCTCGCCCACGGAATACGGCGGGAAGTTATAGTGGTGGATATAGCGCTTGGTCTGCTCGTCGGTCAGATCGTCCATCAGCTGGTTGTCCTTGGTGCCGCCCAGCGTGCAGGTGGTAAGCACCTGCGTCTGGCCACGGGTGAACATACCGGAGCCGTGCACGCGGGGCAGGATGCCCACCTCTGCGGCCAGCGGGCGGATCTCGTTGATGCCGCGGCCGTCCACGCGCTTGCCCTCATCCAGCAGCCAGCGGCGCACCACGAACTTCTGCATCTTGTAGCTTACCAGATCCAGATCGGCAGCGGACAGGTCGGGGTATTCCTCGGCGATCTTGTCCATGATGGGCAGCAGGGCTGCGTCACGCACGTTCTTGTCGTCGGTGTCCATAGCGGCCTTGAAGTCGTCCAGATACTTGTTCTGGATGGCGTGGAACACGTCCATGTCCAGCCCCACAACCTGGAAGTCGATCTTCGGCTTGCCGCGCTCGGCCACGATCTTGTTGATGAACTCGATGATCTTCTTGATCTCAACGTGTGCGGTCTTGATGGCGGTCAGCATGGTGTCCTCGTCCACCTCGTTGGCGCCGGCCTCGATCATCACGATCTTGTCCATGGTGGCGGCAACGGTCAGAGCAAGGTCGCTCACCTTGCGCTGCTCCTGCGTGGGGTTCAGCACGATCTCGCCGTCAACCAAGCCCACCTGCACGCCGCCGATGGGGCCGTTCCACGGGATATCGGACACGGCGGTCACCAGAGAAGCGCCGATCATGCCGGCGATCTCGGGGCTGCAATCCGGGTCAAGGCTCATGACGGTCATGGTGATGCACACGTCGTTGCGCATCTCCTTGGGGAACAGCGGGCGCATGGGGCGGTCCACCACGCGGCTGGTCAGGATGGCGCGCTCGCCGGGGCGGCCCTCACGGCGCATAAAGCTGCCGGGAATGCGGCCTGCGGCGTAGAGCTTTTCCTCGTACTCCACGTTCAGCGGGAAGAAATCCACGCCCTCGCGGGGCTTGGGGCTCATGACCACGTTGCACATCACGCAGGTCTCGCCGTAGCGGATCAGTGCGCTGGCATTGGACAGGCCACACATCTTGCCCATTTCAACCTTGAACGGGCGGCCGGCCAGCATGGTTTCGTAGACCTTGAAGTTGTCAAAGGTCTCTTTGCGGGAACCAAATTCGATTGCCATTGTTTCTGCCTCCTTGTTTTTCGGATCGTTCTATCCAAAAAGCCGTGGCGTGCGCATTATAGCAATAAATCCAGCGTCCCTGCCCGCAGGCACGGGCGTTCGATTTACTGCTGCAATACGCTGCCACCGCTATTTTGTGCGCATGGGATACATGGAGCTATACATAAAGCAAAGGGCAGGTACCATTGCGGTACCTGCCCTCCGTTAAAATTACTTACGCAGACCCAGAGTTGCGATCAGAGCACGGTAACGCTCGATGTCCTTCTTCTGGAGATAAGCCAGCAGATTGCGGCGACGGCCAACCATCTTCAGCAGACCGCGGCGGCTGTGGTGATCGTTAGGGTTCTTCTTCAGGTGCTCGTTCAGCTCGTTGATGTGAGCGGTCAGCAGAGCGACCTGAACCTCGGGGGAGCCAGTGTCCTTCTCGGTCAGAGCGACTTTGGCCATAACTTCCTGCTTATTCATAATACAGTACCTCTTTCAAGTAATTTATCTGCCTATGGCACAGCGGCGGGAAACGGTTCTCCCAAAAGCGGGCATACTCCCAGCCCCGTGCCACGGTAACAGATACAGTATACCAGATTGCCCGGCAGATTGCAAGAAGATTTTTGTCCGCAAGCCTTAATTTTTTACAATGCCGCCCCAGTACAGCTGCACCTCCGGCAGCTTCTTTTTGCGCAGCAGAAACACGGTGGGGATCAGGTACACCGCCACCGACAGCAGCCGCGAAGCATCGTAGCCGCTTACGCTCTCGGCCACGCTGGTGGTGCCGTACAACCCGCCGATGAGCATGGCGGCAATGTCCATGGCGCTGTGCAGGAACACCGTTACCCACAGGTTACCGGTGCGGAAGTAGATGGCGGCCAGCATCACGCCCAGCGAAGCCGCAAACACGCACTGCATCAGCACGCCAAAAGGTGCCGAGCCGAGCAGGTTGCTCAGGTGCGCCGCGCCAAACAGCACGCCGGACACAAGGCAGGCTTTCCACACCCCGGCGCGGGCGGTGCCGTAGCGCTCCAGCAGGGTCTGGGCAATGATGCCCCGGAACACCAGCTCCTCGGCCACGCCCACAAGGATCATGTTCAGCAAAAAGGTCAGGATGCGGGGCAGCGGCAGCAGCGGCGTGTCCGGGCGGCCAAAGGCCAGCGTCCCAAAGGCCGTGTACCCGATGAAGAACAGCGGGTACATTCCCACCAGCAGCCCGTTCAGAAAGCCGCAGCCGCGCCGGCGCAGCAGATCCAGCCTGCCGGTGCGGGTCAGCAGCAAAAGTGCCACCGCCAGCCCGACAGCTTCCTGCACAGAGCCAAACAGATAGCCGTCCATGGTGTCAAAGTCCGCGCCTGCCGCTGCCAGCACGATGGTAGCCAGCAGGCTGAACACGACCATGCTGCCAAGGAACAGCACCTCGGACAGGATACAATAAAGAATGGGGTGCGCGGTGCGCAGCCGTTTGAGCATAAGTACAGCCCTCCCTATCAATGATAGCCCTATTCTACCACGATTCCCCCAAAAGCGATAGGGCGAAAATAAAGCGTGCTGCCGGGGTATCGGGGAACTGTGAACGGCCTGCAGCATCTTTTTACAGAAAGTTCATGTAAAAACGGGCTAAAATAGCCTTGCAGGTTTGACGTGTCTGCCGCTTTGGTGTATCATATACTTGTATTGTTATGCGCGATCCCGGGCGCATCACAGCCCGATTTTTAAGATTTATGAGGTGTGACATATGTCCCTTGTTGAAAAACTTTTTGGCAGCTTCTCTGACCGGGAGCTGAAAAAGGTAAATCCCATCACCAAACAGGTGCTGGCGCTGGAGCCCAAGTATCAGGCCATGTCCGATGCCGACTTACAGGCGCAGACTGCCGCCTTTAAGCAGCAGCTGGCCGAGGGCAAAACGCTGGATGACATCCTGCCGGATGCCTTTGCCGTCTGCCGCGAGGCCGCATGGCGCGTGCTGGGCATGAAGCATTTCCCCGTGCAGGTGACCGGCGGCATTGCCCTGCACCGCGGCGATATTGCCGAGATGCAGACCGGTGAGGGCAAGACCCTTGTGGCTACCCTGCCCGCCTACCTGAACGCCCTGACCGGCGAAGGGGTGCACATCGTTACCGTCAACGACTATCTGGCCAAGCGCGACAGCGAGTGGATGGGCAAGCTCTACCGCTGGCTGGGGCTGACCGTCGGCCTGATCGTGCAGGGCATGGACGGCGACGCCCGCCGGGATGCCTACAACGCCGATATCACCTACGGCACCAACAACGAGTTCGGCTTTGACTACCTGCGCGACAACATGGTGACCTACAAGGCTAACATGGTGCAGCGCGGCCACGCCTACGCCATCGTGGACGAGGTGGACTCCATCCTGATCGATGAGGCCCGCACTCCCCTGATCATCTCCGGCCGCGGCGAAGATTCTTCCAGCCTGTATACGCAGGTGGACCGCTTTGTGCGCACCCTGCACAAGAGCGTGGTGGTGGAGCTGGAAGATAAGGTCTCCACCGATGAACAGGCCGATGGTGATTACGTTGTGGACGAAAAGCACAAGACCTGCACCCTGACCGCTGCCGGCATCAAAAAGGCTGAAGCCTATTTTAAGGTAGAGAACCTTGCCGCCGCCGAGAACATGACCCTTGCCCACCACATTGATCAGGCCATCAAGGCCTACGGCGTGATGCAGCGGGACATTGACTATGTGGTCAAGGACGGTCAGGTCATCATCGTGGACGAGTTCACCGGTCGTCTGATGATCGGCCGCCGGTACAACGAGGGTCTGCATCAGGCCATCGAAGCCAAGGAGGGCGTGAAGATCGCCGCCGAGAGCAAGACGCTGGCCACCATCACCTTCCAGAACTACTTCCGTATGTACAA
>OGOL01002193.1_pt1 | contig 15760 bp, 12 predicted proteins | sample 1552641 | NCBI WGS metagenome assembly OGOL01 (sample SAMEA2580140, study PRJEB22360) | human gut metagenome | biome: human gut; feature: human-associated habitat; material: faeces | place: Denmark | collected 2008/2010 | reverse complement strand
CCGGCGGTGTGCATGGCGGCAACCGCATTGGCGGCAATGCCGTGTGCGACTTTGTAGTGTTTGGCCGGATCGCGGGCAACAACGCTTCGGCTTACGCAGCAGATTAAGCGCAAACAAGAGCCACAGTAATAAAAATCAAGGGACATTAAGAGACGAGGAGGAATTGCGTCAAATTGACACAATTCCTCCTCGTTTGTTCTGAGCAGGGTTTGGGGTGAGACCGCGTTTGTGCAGCGGCGTTGTTTTCTTCGCTTTGAAAAAACCGCTGACAACAGAACATGAGGTCGCATTTAAGGTGATCCGGCGGCTGCATGGGGGATGTTTGTAAACAAGATCCTGGCATTTCATAGAGAGCGGGTATAAAAATCAGATACAAGACCCAACTAAGGAAGGTACAGTCCGTGATGTCGAGCTGTACAGCAATTTCAAAACCATTGCCGAAAGTATTCCCGAAACGCCGGTCTTGCTGTATAATGATTCTGGACGGCCCGGCCAAGCGGGGCTTTGTAAAAACCATGCCCGAAGCCGGTCTGCTGTAGATCATACCCCACAAGGAGGTCTGTTTCATGAATCTGACTCTGCGAAAGGATGCCGATGCCATCATCGCATCCAGCCTGAACGCCGTCCTGCCGGACGAAGCTGTCCGCCGCGCGCTGAAAGCCTTTGCGCCCAAGGGCGGCAGGGTGCTGCTGGTCGCAGCGGGCAAGGCCGCATGGCAGATGGCACACGCGGCAGTGGAAGCGCTGGGCCGTGTGGACGGCGGCGTGGTCGTGACCAAATACAAGCACGTCAGGGGCGAGATCCTGGGAGTAAATTGTTATGAAGCAGGCCATCCGGTGCCGGACGAGAACAGCTTTGCGGCCACCGAGAAGGCATTGGAGCTGGTGCGCGGCCTGACAGCGGAGGATACCGTGCTGTTTCTGCTCTCCGGCGGAGGAAGTGCATTGTTTGAAAAGCCGCTGCTCCCCGGTGCAGAATTGCAGGACATCACCGGCCAGCTTCTTGCCAGCGGCGCTGACATCGTGGAGATGAACACCATCCGCAAACGGCTTTCGGGCGTCAAGGGCGGGCGGTTCGCGCAGGCATGCGCCCCGGCCCAGGTGTTCAGCATCGTGCTGAGCGATATTCTGGGCGACCCGCTGGATATGATCGCCAGCGGCCCGGCGGTGCCGGACACCTCTACCTGCGCACAGGCGCTTGCCATTGCGGAGAAGTATCACCTGAAGCTCTCGGAACAGGCAAAAGCTCTTCTGGCGCAGGAAACGCCCAAGATGCTGGACAACGTGACGACCCGGATCACCGGCAGTGTGCGAGAGCTTTGCACCGCCGCCGCTGCCGCCTGCCGGGAGCTTGGCTACGAGCCCGTCCTGCTGACCGACCAGCTCTGCTGTGAAGCCCGGGAGGCGGGCAGCTTCCTTGGCTCCATCGTCCGGACCCACGCGGGGCAGGGAAAAAAGCTGGCCTACATCGCAGGCGGCGAGACGGTCGTCCACCTGACGGGCAAGGGCCTCGGCGGACGGAATCAGGAGCTTGCCCTTGCAGCGGCTCCGGCTCTGGCCGGGCTGGATGCAGCAGTGTTCTCGGTGGGCAGTGACGGCACCGACGGCCCCACCGATGCTGCCGGCGGCTATGTGGATGGTGACACTCTTTCCGCACTGACCGCCAAGGGCTGGAATGTGTTCGACACCCTGCAGAACAACGACGCTTACCATGCACTGAAAGCTGTGGACGGCCTGATCATGACCGGCGCTACTGGCACGAATGTCAATGATGCTGCCGTGGCGCTGGTGGGGGAGAAGTAAAAATGTGATTCTGGTATGAAAGAGGGGACGGCTTCCATGTACGTTGATTGGGAATACTACAAAATTTTCTATTATGTGGCGAAGTATCAGAACTTTACGAAAGCGGCGCGGGTGCTGGGCAACAACCAGCCCAACATCACCCACTCGATGAACCGGCTGGAAAGCCAGCTGAACTGTGTGCTCTTTACCCGCTCCAACCGGGGCGTCACCCTGACGCCGGAGGGCGAGATGCTCTACTCCCGCATCGCCTCAGCGGCGGTGCAGATACAGGACGCGGAGGAAGAGCTGAGCGCCAGCGCCACCCTCGAGCATGGCTCCATCAGCATCAGTGCGACGGAGACGGCGCTGAACATCTATCTGGCCGAGAAGCTGCGGACGTTCCACACCGAGTATCCCGGCATCCGGCTGCGCATCTCGAACCACTCTACGCCCCAGGCGGTGCAGGCTGTGAAGAACGGAGAAGTGGATTTTGCCGTCATCTCTACCCCGGCAGAGGTGGAACAGGGCCTGAAGATGGTGGAACTGAGACCGTTTTATGAAGTTCTGGTGGGCGGAAAGACCTTCACTGCTCTGGCCAGCCGGCGCCTGACGCTGAAGGAACTGAGCTGCTATCCGCTCATCTCTCTCGGCGATGAGAGCATGACCCGGAGCTTCTACCGGCAGTTCTTCCTCGACCACGACGCCGTGCTCCGGCCCGACACCGAGGCCGCCACCACCGACCAGATGCTCACGCTGGTGAAAAGTGAGCTGGGCCTTGCCTTCGTGCCGGAACCAATGGCAAAAGAACGTCTGGCCCGCGGCGAGCTTGTCGAGCTGCATCTGCAGGAGATCATTCCCTCCCGCTCGATCTGCCTCATCTACGACCATCACCGTCCGCTGAACACGGCGGCCCGGAAGTTCCAGCAGATGCTGACAAAAGCGGAGCCGGGCCAGACGGCAGCGCCGAAGCAGGCGGAGGGCGTCTCTTTCATATCCCAATAAAATGATTTGTCGTTGTCCCATACCGGAAAGCCGCGGCCTGCAGAGGCCCGGGCCTCATCGAATTCATCTGGCGCAAAAAGGCCAAAGGGAAGGAAAAACAGAATGATAGACAAAATGCTCGTGCGCGGGGCAAAGGTACACAACCTGAAAAACATCGACGTGGACATCCCGCTGAACAAGATCGTGGGCATTGCGGGCGTGTCGGGCTCGGGCAAATCCTCGCTGGCGCTGGGGGTGCTGTATGCCGAAGGCTCCCGCCGGTATCTGGAGGCGCTGTCCACCTACACCCGCCGCCGGATGACCCAGGCCTCGAAAGCCTCGGTGGAAGAGGTGCTGTATGTCCCGGCGGCGCTGGCGCTGCACCAGCGGCCGGGCGTGCCGGGCATCCGCAGCACCTTCGGCACCGGCACGGAGCTTTTGAACAGCCTGCGGCTCATGTACTCCCGCCTCGCAAGCCACCGCTGCCCGAACGGGCATTACATCCCGCCGACGCTGGCTATCGCGGCGGGCAGGGAGCTGGTCTGCCCGGAGTGCGGTGCGCATTTCTATGCGCCGTCGGCGGAGGAGCTGGCTTTCAACTCTCAAGGTGCCTGCCAGAAGTGCGGCGGCACAGGCAGCGTCCGGACGGTGGACATGGCGTCGCTGGTGCCGGACGACTCGCTGACCATCGACGGCGGCGCAGTGGCCCCGTGGAACAGTCTGATGTGGTCGCTGATGACAGACGTCTGCCGGGAGATGGGCGTGAGGACGGATGTGCCGTTCCGCGACCTGACCGAACAGGAAAAGGACATCGTCTACCACGGTCCGGCAGAGAAAAAGCATATCTTCTACCACGCCAGGAACTCGAATCAGGCCGGCGAGCTGGACTTTACCTATTACAACGCCGTCTACACCGTAGAAAATGCTCTTGCAAAGGTCAAGGATGACAAGGGCATGAAGCGGGTGGAAAAGTTCCTGCGGGAAGATGTCTGCCCCGAGTGTCACGGCTCACGGCTCTCAGCGGCGGCGCGTGCGCCGAAGCTGCGGGGCATCTCGCTGGACGAAGCCTGCCAGATGACGCTGGAAGCCCTCGTGGAGTGGGTGAAGGGGGTGCCGGGCAGCCTGCCGGAAGAGATGCGCCCGATGGCGGAGAGCATCTGCGAGGCATTCGAAAGTACCGCCAAGCGGCTGATGGATTTAGGTCTGGGCTATCTGACGCTTGACCGCTCGGCCTCGACCCTCTCCACCGGTGAGCGCCAGCGGATGCAGCTGGCCCGGGCCGTCCGCAACCGCACCACCGGCGTGCTCTATGTGCTGGATGAGCCGTCCATCGGCCTGCATCCGTCGAACATCGTGGGCCTGACCGGTGTGATGCACGACCTCGTGGCCGACGGCAACTCGGTCATTCTGGTGGACCACGACACCCAGATCCTGAAAGAGGCCGACTGGGTGATCGAGATGGGGCCGGAAGCGGGAGCTAAGGGTGGACATGTCATTGCCGAAGGGACGATAGCTGATTTGGAGGCAAAGCCGGAGTCCCAGATCGGGCCGTTCCTCTCCGGAAAAGCTGAGACGAAATTGCGCCGGTGTGCCAGGGAAGGAGAGATGTTCGCAGAGGGGGGGATCCATCTCTCCACCGGCAGCATCCACACGGTCAAGCCTTTGGAGCTGGACGTTCCCAAGGGGCGGCTCACCGTGGTAACGGGCGTGTCCGGCTCCGGCAAAACGACGATGGTGCTGGAAAGCCTCGTGCCGGCGCTGGAAGCAAAGATAAACGGCAGCGCCCTCCCGGCACATATCCGGGAGATTCGCGCCGAGGGCATCGCGCACGTCAAACTCATCGACGCGACGCCCATCGGCATCAATGTGCGCTCTACCGTGGCGACCTACGCGGGCGTCCACGACGAGCTGCGGAAGCTCTATGCCAGATCTCCGGACGCCAGGCAAAAGGGCTTCAAGGCCAGCGATTTTTCCTACAACACGGGCAGCCTGCGCTGCCCCAGCTGCGACGGCACCGGTGAGGTGAGCCTGGATGTGCAGTTCCTGCCGGATGTGAACATCGTCTGCCCCGACTGCCGGGGTTCCCGCTACGCGCGGGCGGCTTACGGCGTGAAGCTGACCAACAAGGCGGAGCAGGCCGTCTCCCTGCCGGAACTGATGGATATGGACGTCAACTCCGCCCTTGAGTTCTGCGGCGGGATGAAGACAGTGAGCCAGCGCCTGCAGACATTGCAGCAGCTGGGTCTGGGCTACCTGACGTTGGGCGAGGAGACGCCCAGCCTCTCCGGCGGCGAGGCCCAGCGCCTCAAGCTGGCCAGCGAGATCGGCCGCACCCAGACCGACTCGGTGTTCGTTTTCGATGAGCCCAGCATCGGCCTCCACCCGCTGGACGTGCAGGTGCTGCTGCGGGTGTTCCAAGCCCTGCTGGACAACGGCGCAACGGTCGTTGTCATTGAGCACGACCTCGACGTCATCCGCAACGCGGACTATGTCATCGACATGGGGCCGGGCGGCGGCGAGAGCGGCGGCCGCGTCGTGGCAACAGGCACGCCGGAGGAGATCCAGGAAAATCCGGAGAGTATTACCGGAAGATATTTATAACAAAAAGGGGGCAGGTGCTGCATGACACCTGCCCCCTTCGTCGATATTCTTATTTGCTTTCCGGGACACCGCGCAGTTCGGCACGGAAGCGCTCGGGAACATCTTCTTCCCGGATATTTTTGACGACTCCCAGAAGCTTTGCGGTTTCGCCTACGGGATAGACCATGATGCACTTCCGATGCTTCGCTGACAATCAAAACAAAAAGTTAATTCTCAGAAGAAATATCCTGACCGAAATATTTCTCGCTCAGCTCCTTGAGGGTGCCGTCAGCGCGCAGCTCGTCGATGGCGCCGTTGAGGGCGTCGAGGAAGGAAGAGTCTTCGCTCTTGACGATAGGGATCGCAACGTGAGAAGCATCTTCGGTCTGGGCGACCAGCTTGAAGTCGGCGTCCGGATGGACGTTCAGGTAGTCGTAGAAGGAGACGTTGGCGTTCAGGGTGGCGTCAATGCGACCGGCGGTCAGCAGCTGGATGGTCTCTTCCAGCGTGTCGATGCCCTGCACGGTCGCGCCGTAGCTCTCGGCCAGCTCCATGTAGGTGGAAGCGAGGCTGTTGGCCGTGGTCTTGCCGGCGAGGTCTTCGAAGCTCTTGATGTCCTCGTTATCCTTGCGGACGGCGAGGGCGGTGTGGATGTAGCCGTAGGGAGTGGTGAAGTCGTAGGTCTTGGCGCGCTCTTCGGTGACTTCGACGCCGTTGCAGACGAGGTCGTAGCGGCCTGCATCCAGACCGGCGAACAGGCTGTCCCAGTCGCTCTCGACGTACTCGGGCTCGACGCCCAGCTTCTCGGCAATGGCGCGGGAGACTTCGACGTCGTAGCCCACGAGGGTGTCGCTCTCATCGTGGAAGCTCCAGGGCTGCCATGCGCCTTCCAGCGCGATGACCAGCTTGCCGTTGGACTGGATGGTCTCCAGCTTGTTGGCGGCAGTAGCGGAAGCAGAAGCAGAAGCTGCGGTGCTGGAAGCAGTGGAGGCAGAAGTGTTGGAAGAGCAGCCAGCCAGCGAGAGAACACCGGCAGCGGCCATGACGCTCATGAGAGAAATAAAGGTTCTGCGTTTCATAGGGGATGATCCTTTCTGTAGTAAAACAAACTTGGGAAAAGCAGGAGAAGGCTCTCCCTTTGGGAGAGCTGGCGCGTGAGCGCCTGAGAGGGCAAGGACGCTGACGTAGAATCATAAGTGCGGCGATAGTATCGCTCTGACAAAGAGCCTGCATATCGCTGTGCGGTAACTCGGTCACAGGCGGCTTGCCCTCTCCGTCATTGCTTTGCAATGCCACCTCTCCCAAAGGGAGAGGCTTTAGGCTTCCGTATGCGAGATTTTCTGAAGGAACTCACGGGTCCTTGCCTCTTTGGGATGGGCGAAGAACTCCTGCGAGGGGGCTTCCTCGACCACGACGCCGTTTTCCATAAAGACGGTGCGGGACGAGACGTTGCGGGCAAAGCCCATCTCGTGGGTGACGACCAGCATGGTCATGCCCTCCTGTGCCAGCTGCCGCATGACGGCCAGCACCTCACCGGTCAATTCCGGGTCGAGGGCGCTGGTGGGTTCGTCGAAATAGATGATCTCCGGGCCGGAGGCAAGAGCGCGGGCGATGGCCACGCGCTGCTGCTGACCGCCCGACAGCTGACGGGGGTAGTAGTCGGCACGGCCGGCGAGGCCGACCTTTTCCAGCATCTTCATGCCGATGGCATCAGCTTCCGCTTTGGGCATCTTCCGGGCAACGATGAGGCCCTCGGTGACGTTCTGCAGGGCCGTCTTGTTGCGGAAGAGGTTGTAGTTCTGGAAAACGAATGCCGTCTTGCGGCGCAGCCGTGCGATGCTGGCGCGGTCAGCGTGGGCGAGGTCGAAGGTCTCACCGTCGAAGGTGAGCTGGCCTGCGTCCGCCGTCTCAAGGAAGTTGAGACAACGCAGCAGGGTGGTCTTGCCTGAGCCGGAAGGGCCGAGGATGGCCACGACGTCGCCCTTTTCCACCGTCAAATCGACGCCGCGCAGCACGTCCAGACTGCTGGTCGGCTTGGGGACGCGGCCAAAGATGCCGGGATGGACGCCGGGCTTTGCGTAAGTATGGAAGGATTTGTGGACGCCGCGTATCTCTAACATTGCCATAACAGCCACACTCCTTTCTTACTGGAAGCCGTGGGCGTTGAGCTGGCGCTCCAGCAGCCCTTGCAGCTTGGTGATGACGGTACAGAACAGCAGATACACCACGGCCACCTCACAGTAGATGGGCAGGAAGATGTAGGTGCGGGCGGCTACGCGCTGACCGGCCATGAACAGCTCGGCCACCGTGATATTGGACGCCAGCGAGGTGTCCTTGATCATGCCGATGAGCGAGTTGGAGAGGGCGGGCACTGCGGTGCGCAGGGCCTGCGGCAGCACGATGCGGCGCATGATCTGCCACCAGCTCATGCCGACGCAGCAGCCGGCTTCCAGCTGGCCCTGCGGCACGCTCTCGAGTGCGCCGCGCATGGTCTCGGCGCAGTATGCGCCCTCGTTGAAGGCGAAGGCGATGACTGCCGCCGGGAAAGCGTCCAGCATGATGCCCGCACTGGGCAGGCCGTAAAAGATGATGAAAAGCTGCACCAGCAGCGGCGTGCCGCGGATGACCCAGATGTAGAACCGGGCCAGCTGGCTCAGCACCGGCACTTTGGCGTACTGCACCAGCGCCACAGCCACCGCCAGCACCATCGCCAAGGTGAACGAGACGAGGGTGAGGGGGATGGTCATGGTGAGGCCCGCCGAGAGGATGCGGGGAAGAGCCTCCCAGAGCACGCTGACGGTGCGGTTGGATAAGAGTGTTTCCAGCATGGATACTCCTTTTTCAAAATTTGAATCAACAGACAGGACAAGTGGGTGGACATATTATATACCTTAAAGCAGGGTCAAAGTCAAGAGGAAAAAATGAAAATCCTACAAAACCTACCAGAATACTATAACATGATTTGGAAATGAACGCAAATGGTTTCGAAAAATTGCATGGTATAGACGAAATGGACGAAAAACAGGTGCTGACTTTGTGCAGAACGGCAGAGTAGTTGACGCGGCAGAAGCTTTCGGGTACAATAGAACTGTATAGACCTGTAAAGGTACAAACAGGCCGCACGCCCCGCCAGACGGGAGCGCGGCGGATACGGAGGACAAACGTGATGAAACGTATTGGTATTCTGGGCGCTGGCACCTGGGGCATGGCCCTTGCACGGATGCTGACTGTGAGCGGGAATGATGTGCTGGTGTGGTCGGCCATCGAGAAGGAGATCGACAGCCTTTCCACCACCCGCAAGCACCCCAACCTGCCGCAGATGAAGATCCCCGACGAGCTGCGGTTCACCAAGAGCATCGAGGAAGTCTGCAAAGACAAGGACATCCTGCTGTTCGCAGTGCCGTCGGTGTTCGTCCGCTCCACGGCGGCAAAGGCCCGGCCCTATGTGGCCGACGGCCAGATCATCGTGGACGTGGCAAAGGGCATCGAGCCCGACACCCTGTACACCATGACCGAGATCCTGGCCGATGAGCTGGGCAAGGAGGGCGGCCCGAAGGGCGTGCGCCTTGTGGCCCTGTCCGGCCCCACCCACGCCGAGGAAGTGGCCATCGACCTGCCCACCACCATCGTGTCGGCCAGCAAGGATATGGAGGCCGCTGCCTATGTGCAGGAGGTCTTCACCAACAATGTCATGCGCGTCTACACCAACGAGGACATCAAGGGTGTAGAGCTGAGCGGCGCCATGAAGAACGTCATCGCGCTGGGCGTCGGCATCTCCACCGGCCTCGGCTACGGCGATAATGCCCGCGCTGCCCTCATCACCCGCGGCATCGCCGAGATCGCCCGTCTGGGCGTGGCGATGGGCTGCAATGTCCACACTTTCGCAGGTCTGGCCGGCATCGGCGACCTCATCGTGACGGCTACCAGTATGCACAGCCGCAACAACCGCGCCGGTATCCTCATCGGCAAGGGCGAGACCCCGGAAAATGCCGTCAAGGAAGTCGGCATGGTGGTCGAGGGCATGAACGCCCTGCCCGCTGCGCTGGAACTGGCCGAGCGGTATCAGGTGGAAATGCCCATCGTCCAGACCGTCAACGCCATCGTCAACAAGGGCATGGGTGCGGCAGAGGCTGTCAAGTCCCTGATGGAGCGCGGCCTCAAGAATGAGCTGCCGCAGGGCTACGAAAAATAAACGAAAAGGGGCGGTATCATGCCTTCTACCTACGCACACCGCCGCTTTGGCGCGGATGTTCTGGCCCTGCTGCCGGACGGTCTGCGCGCGACGCTGGAACAGCACCGGGAGCTTTACGATATGGGTCTCCACGGGCCGGACCTGATGTTTTATTATAAGGCCCTGCAGTCGAACCCGGTGAACCGTCTGGGCAACACCATGCACGAGCAGAAGGGCGAGGTGTTTTTCACCCGCGCCCGCACCGTGGTGGAAAATGCAGCGGATAAAAGCGCCGCACTGGCTTATGTGCTGGGCTTTGTCTGCCACTTCGCGCTGGACAGCACCTGCCACCCTTATGTGGAGGCCTATGTCCGGGAGAGCGGTGTGGGACACTGCGAGATCGAGACGGAGTTTGACAACGCCCTGATGCGGGAAGACGGCCTCGACCCCATAAAGTTCTTCACGGCCAGCCACATCAAACCCAGCCGGGAGCGGGCCGAGGTCATCGCGCCCTTCTACGAAGGCGTCACGGTGGACGAGACGCTGGCGGCGATGAAGGGGATGATAACGGTGCATCATCTTTTGCAGGCGGCGAACCCCGTCAAGCGCTGGGTGGTGCTGACCGGGATGCGCGTCGCGGGCAAGTATGAGTTCATGCACGGCCTTGTGGCAAACCCGCAGCCGAACCCCAAATGCGTCCAGAGCAGCCAGAAGCTCGAAGAGCTGTATAAAACGGCTGTGCCGCTGGCGGTAAGGCTCATCGAAGAGTATGCAGAGAACAAGCCGCTTGGGGCGGAGTATCAGCATACATTTGGGGAGAACTGAGAGGAGCACCGGATGGAAAAGAGCGGCAAATTCCGCCTGACGAGCTTGGAGCGGAACTGGATCCTGTACGACGTGGGCAACTCGGCCTTTGTGCTGATGGTGGCCACCCTTATCCCCATTTTCTTCAACGCGCTGGCGGAAGCCGGGGGCCTGAGCTCGGTGGAGTATCTGGCTTACTGGGGCTATGCCAGCTCGGCTGTGACCGTCATCACGGCTGTTTTGAGCCCCATTTTGGGGACAGTGGCCGACACGAAGGGCTTCAAGAAGCCTATCTTCATACTCTGCGTCTTCGTGGGCATCGTGGGCTGCTGCGCCATGGGCGCGGCGTCGGCGTGGCTGCCGTTTCTGGTCATCTTCGTCATTGCGAAGGTGGGCTTTTCGGGCAGCCTGGTGTTCTACGACTCGATGCTCAGCGACGTGACCACTCCCGAGCGGATGGACGAAGTGTCCAGCCGGGGCTATGCGTGGGGATACATCGGCAGCTGCGTGCCCTTCGTGGTCTGTCTCGGCCTTGTGCTGGGGGCGGGGAGCATCGGCATCAGCCAGATGACGGCGCTGAACCTGGCACTCCTGCTGACGGCGGCGTGGTGGCTGCTCACGACCCTGCCGCTGCTGAAAAGTTATAAACAGCTCTACTATGTGGAGGTGGAAAAGCACGCTGTCCGGCAGAGTTTTGCCCGCATCGGCCATACCCTGCGGCATCTGCCGGAGGATAAGCAGGTGTTCTGGTTTTTGCTGGCGTTCTTCTGCTACATCGACGGCGTGTACACCATTATCGACATGGCGACGGCCTACGGCACGGCGCTGGGTCTGGACACCACCGGTCTTTTGCTGGCACTTCTTGTGACCCAGATCGTGGCGTTCCCGTCGGCCCTCATCTTTGGGCGGTTGTCGAACAAGTACCCCTCGGCAAAGCTCATCCCGGTGTGCATTGCGGCCTACGCGGGCATCGCGGTGTTTGCGTTTTTCCTGACCCAGCAGTGGCAGTTCTGGGTGCTGGCCGTCATCGTGGGCATGTTCCAGGGCGGCGTGCAGGCGCTCAGCCGCTCCCACTTTGCAAAGATCATCCCGCCGGAAAAGTCGGGCGAATACTTTGGCCTCTTCGACATCTGCGGCAAGGGCGCGTCCTTCCTTGGCACCATGATCGTCAGCGTGGGAAGCCAGCTCACCGGCAGCGCCAATGTGGGTGTCGGCTCCCTCATCGTGCTGTTCATCGTGGGATTCGTGCTGTTCAGGGTGTCGTGCCGTCAGGGTGAGACAGCGTAAATCGTTCCGGTCTCTGCTTTGTCTTCGGACAGGGCAGAGTTTTTTGTTTACCAGCGAGTTATGATTCACAAACCATTCATTGTGTTTTGGCGGGTAGGATGATACAATAGAATCAAAATCCAGAAAATACAAAGGAGCAAGACCATGAAACAATATCCCGGCTACACCCTCGTCAAGCACGAGGACTGCCCCGAACAGCACGGAACGCTGACCGTGCTGACCCATGACGTCAGCGGGGCGGCTGTCCTGCTGGTGGAAAACGACGACGACAACAAGGCCTTCGGCATCGGCTTCGGCACCTTCCCCTCCGACGACACCGGCGTGTTCCACATCCTCGAGCACTCGGTGCTGGCAGGCAGCGAGAAGTACCCGGTGAAGTCGCCGTTTTTGCAGCTGCTCAAGAGCAGCATGGCGTCCTTCCTGAACGCCATGACCTTCCCGGATAAGACGGTGTATCCCTTCGCTACCCCCAACGAGACGGACTTCAAGAACCTGATGGACGTCTATCTCAACGCGGTGTTCTGCCCGCTGGCCATGGTGGACAAGGGCGTGTTCGAGCAGGAGGGCTGGCACCGGGACGAAGACGGCACGGTGAGCGGCGTCGTCTACAACGAGATGCAGGGGGCGCTGGCGACGCCGGACGCACAGCTGCAGAACGCTCTGAGCCGGGCAATGTTCCCGGATACAGCTTACGGCTTCGTCTCCGGCGGCGACCCGGCGTCCATTCCGGCGCTGACCTATGAGAAGTATGTGCGGGTCTACCGCCGCCACTACAGTGCCGACAACTGCTGCATCACCCTCTACGGCAAGATGGACATGGCCGAGAAGCTGGCCTTCCTCGACGAGCAGTATCTGAGCCATATGCCCAAGAGCGCCAGCCGCCCCCGCCTGACGGTGCAGGACGAGCAGGTCGGTGCGAAGCGGAATATCCCGTACTATACCGAGAAGCCGGAGCTGGACGAGGCTCAGTGTGCGCTGGCGTGGTACACCGGTGCGTTCAGCGACCGGGAGCGCCAGCTGGGCGTGGAGATCCTGCTGGACGCCCTGCTGGGGACGAACCAGGCGCCTCTGAAAGCCGCCCTGCTGGAAGAAAAACTGGGCGCGGACATCGACGTGGGCTTCGATGACAGCACGCTGCAGCCGACCTTGGAGCTTGTGCTGCGGGGCGCGACGGAAGAGTCGGCGGGCAAGTTTGCCGCTGCAGTGCGCAGAGCCGTGGACGGCATCCTCGAGAAGGGCATCCCCGAGGAGCTTCTGATGGCAAGCCTCAACTCCACCGAGTTCGCTTCCCTTGAGCGGCCGGGCAGCATCCCGGACGGTGTGCTGGACGCCATCAATGCATCTACAGGCTGGCTCCACACCGGCGACCCGGCTCTGCTGCTCCACACGAACGCTCTGTTCGCTTCCCTGCGGGAGAAGCTGGAACAGGGCTGGTTCAATGAGCTGCTGCGGGAGCTGTTCGCGCCTGCGCCGGTGGAGATCATCCAGGTGCCGACCCTGCCCAAGAAAGAGGAAGAGGGGCGCGCCGCCCGCACCGACGGCAAGCTGGTGCTGGACCATCCGTTGACAGCCGCCGACCTCGGCGAGGGCAAAAAGCAGACCCCGGGCAGCAAGGAGCTGCTGGCGGGTGCAGAACTGCTGCACCACCCCTCGGCAGGCAATACCTACCTGTACCTTTACTATGATCTGGGCGGCATGGCACCGGAAGATATGTCCTGCCTGCATCTGCTCACGGATGTCATGGATGAGCTGGACACCGAAAAGCACACGGCCCAGGAACTGAACACTCTGCGGAACACCTGGCTGGGAAGCAGTGGTGCGTGGATGGACTGCTGGACGGGACGGCAGGAAGGCAGGCCCTGCCACGCAAAGCTCATCGTGGGGATGAGCATGCTGGAACGCAGCCTCGAAAAGGCTGTGGAGCTGGGCAGTGAGTGGCTGTATGAGACAAAGTTCAGCGGCCCGCAGGCCGAAGCTGCGATGGAGCGGGTGGCAAGCCAGCAGAAGCTGCTCATGGAGCAGAAGTTCCTGCGGGAGGGCCACGCCTTCGCCGCCATGCGGGCGGCGGCACATTTCTCGGTGGAATCCGCACTGAGTGAGCGCTGCAACGGCGTGAGCTACTACCACTATCTCTGTGAGCTGCTGGAAAAGGCCGACTGGACCGCTCTGGGCAAAAAGATGGAAGAGCTGTGGAAGAGCGTGCTGAAAAAGAACGCCCTGACCGTCAGCCTCCACGGCAGCGACGCGGCGCTGGATACCCTGAAAAAGCTTCTGCCGGGCAGTGCCTTCGCGGCAGAAAAGCGCGGCGAGGCAAAGCCCTACACGGAGGAGCTGACAGCTCCGGTGAACGAGGCCTTCATCATCGACGGCGGCGTGAACTACGATGTGCTGGTCTGGCCCATGGAGCGGCGGTTGGAGCGGAAGGTGCTGGCCCGGGTGATGAGCTACGAGTATCTGTGGCACAACATCCGCGAGGTGGGCGGCGCGTACGGCACCGGCATGGTGACCCAGAACGACGGCACCGAATATCTCTACACCTACCGTGACCCGCACCTGAAAGAAAGCTATGAGACTTTCGCAAAGGGGCCGGCAGAACTGGCAGGCCGCGACTATACCGAGAAGGACATGAACGAGTTCATCGTGGGCGCGGCAGCAAAGCTGGACACCCCGCGCAAGCCCCGGGAAGAGGCTGCGTCTACCGACTGCAAATATTTCTGCGGCATCACCGACGAGATGACTGCCGCCGAGCGCAAGAGCCTGTGCAGTGTGGATGCTGCCGCCCTCAAGGCCGAGGCGGCGGACCTGTCGGCCCGGATGGAGAAGGGCGTGAGGGTGGTCTTCGGCAGCAAGGAGGCTGTGGAGGCCGCAAAGGAGCTGTTTGACCGGGTGGAAACCCTGTAAAAATACGCAGAGAGTCTCCCGGAGACTTTGCGCAGAAAATTGAGTGAAAGATCCCCTGTCTGTGGAAAAGAACACAGGCAGGGGATTTTTGTTACTTTGAAATATTACTTATAGGATAAAATATGCAGTAAAATACAAATCTGAGGGCAAAAAGTATGTACTCCTGCGGCGGAGAAAAGCGTGGTATCCTTTTGCCAGCGACAGAACGAAAGGAAGTGAGAACACAGGATGGGGCAGGAAAAGCAGGCTGCAGCCAAGGGGCTGGAAAGTCTCCGGAAAGCCACCGACACCCTGAGCACCATGCTGGCGCAGGAGGTGAAAGATTTGAATGCCCGCCAGCGCGCGGCCCGCAGAGAGAACAGCACCGACCCCGGCATCATGAAGGGACTGAAAGAAGCGACTGCCGTGCTGAAAGACCTGGCGGGCGTGTCGAAGACCCTGAACGACCAGGGCGTGGACGCAGAAGGGCGGGAATGCGGTGTGGTGCTGCTGCCGCCGGTGGAGAATGTATGACGACAGAAAACAAGAATGCGGGCGTCGTGTGGAGGCCTCAGCCGAGGCAGATGGAATTTATGCGGAGGCCGGAGCCGGAAGCACTTTACGGCGGCGCGGCAGGCGGCGGTAAGAGCGACGCCCTCGTCATCGAGGCGCTGCGGCAGGTACACATTCCGCACTACCGGGCGCTCATCCTCCGCAAGACCTATCCGCAGCTTTCCGACCTCGTGGACAAGAGTCAAAGCTATTACCGCCGAGCCTTTCCGGAGGCGCAGTACAACGCCACGAGCCATGTGTGGGTCTTCCCCAGCGGGGCGAAAATTTACTTCGGCTCGATGCAGTACACCAAGGACCGGACGAACTATCAGGGCAAAGCCTTCGATTTCATCGGGTTCGACGAGCTGACCCACTTCGAGTGGGAGGAGTACAGCTACATGATGAGCCGCAACCGCCCCACCGGCCCCGGCACCCGGGTGTATCTGCGGGCCACCACCAACCCCGGCGGGGTGGGCCACGGCTGGGTGAAGGCGCGGTTCATCACGCCCGCCCCGCCCGGCACCCCCATCGTGGAGGAATACCCGGTGCGGATGCCGGACGGCACCGAAAAGGTGCTGCGGCGGGCGCGGGTGTTCATCCCGTCCAGCATCTTCGATAACCCAGCCCTTCTGGAAAATGATCCGGACTATCTGGCCAGCCTCGCGGCCATGCCGGAGGCCGAAAAGCAGGCGCTGCTCTACGGCAGCTGGGACAGCTTTTCGGG
>OGOL01002182.1_pt1 | contig 15827 bp, 12 predicted proteins | sample 1552641 | NCBI WGS metagenome assembly OGOL01 (sample SAMEA2580140, study PRJEB22360) | human gut metagenome | biome: human gut; feature: human-associated habitat; material: faeces | place: Denmark | collected 2008/2010 | reverse complement strand
GGAACTCGCGACAAACTTCATGCCCTCCGGTCCGCCCCGGGAGCCAGGTTAACTAATTCGGGCCCGGCATTCAGAAAAGTCAGTGCAGCAAAATGGCGATGCAGATGGTGCGAACAAGAAAGGGGCACGTTGCTGAAACGTGCCCCCTATGAGTGGGGTATGAGGCTAGCGCTCGTAGATTACGTTACCTGCCAGGTAGGTGGCCTGAACCTTGGTGGCTTGGAGCTCTTGGGGGTCAACGGTGAGCGGGTTTTGGTCCAGGACTACCAGGTCGGCGTATTTGCCGGGCTCTAGGCTGCCGAGGTTTTGCTCGTCGCCCGCTGCGTACGCGCTACCAAGCGTGTAGTTGCGCAGGGCCGTTGCCGCGTCGATGCGCTCGCTCGGTAACCAGCCGCCCTCGGGCCAGTGACTGCGAGGGTCTTGGCGCGTGATGGCCGTGTAGAGCACGTTCATGCTGGTAACGGCCGTGATGGGGCTATCGGTGCCGAAAGCTTGACGGATGCCGCGCTGCTGATAAGTTGCGAACGGCCACATGATGCGGCTGCGTTCCAGGCCCAGGTCGCGCTCCGGGCCACCCGGGTCGAGCGTGATGTGGCAGGGCTGGCTCGAGGCAATGACGTTGAGCTTGCGCAGACGATCGATGTCCTGAGGCAGCAGATTCTCCAGATGTTCGAGCGTGTTATGACCGTGCGGGGGCAGACCGTAGAGCTCTGCCGCCTCCTCAAAGATATCGAGCGCAGCATGGATGGCACCGTCGCCGATAACGTGGATACGCACGGTGTGGCCGCGCTCGGCTGCCGCCAGAACCAACTTGCGCATGCGCTCGACAGGAACCGTCAGGCGACCCTGGTCGCCCGGGAAGCGCGGGTTGGTATAGGGCTCAGTGAGGTATGCGGTATGCTCGCTCGACACGCCGTCGAAGAACTGTTTAAAGCCTGGCGCCGAGAGCAGCGCGTTGTTCGCGTAGCGGGTCTGGAGTTCTTCCAAGCGCGATTGGTCATCCAGCAGCGTGGGAAACAGATGGGCGCGGATGCCCAGCTTGCCGGCGGCCTGCAGCTTGTCGTAAACATCGTCGCGAATAAAGTCGCAGCCCGGCATGGGCATGAGCGACATGTCGCAGATTGAGGTGATGCCCTGCTCGGCCATACGCTTCATCTGGTCGGCGTAAGCGCTCGCGATGCGGTCCTCGCCCAGCCACTCAAGGCAGCGCGGTAGCAGCTGCATGGCAGCCGCCTCGTGAGCAATACCCGTGAGCTCACCGTTTGAGTCTTTGTCGTAACTGCCGCCCGCCGGAGGCTCGCTGTCACGCGTCACGCCGAGGGCTTCGAGCGCGCGGCTGTTGAGCCACAGCGTATGCCCGTCGCCCGAGTACATAACACAGGGGCGATCAGGGAAGGCGGCGTCGAGGGAGGCCTTGGTAGGGTGCTCGGGCGGATCCCAGCGGTAATCGCGCCAGCCCTGGGTCACGACCCAGGCGTCATTGGGCAGGCCCTGGGAAAACTCGAGCGCATGCTGCACCAGTGACGCCTCGGACGTGCCCATATCCATGAGCATGTACGGCGAGGAACCGACCGAGGTATGGAAGAAGTGCAGATGAGCGTCATGGAAACCGGGACAGATGAACTGCTCGCCGTAATCGACCACCGGCGTGGCGGCAGGTGCGGCGGCAATCACGTCATCGGGCGTGCCAACTGCGACGATACGATCACCCGCGATGGCGATCGCCAACTCACGGGCGGTATCGATGCCGTCTTGGGCGGTAAAGACGTTCTTGGAGCGGATAATCCGATCGATATGTTGCATGGGCAACCCCATCTCTGGCGGGTAATTCAACACTCCGAGTGTACTCCCCCGCCCTTGCAACAAAACCCCAAGCGGCAAACGGCAACTTTACCAGCCCTAGCGGCAGGGGGCATACTGAAGAGAGCCTGTACGATTTTGCGATCAACCCAGCAAGGAGCAAATCGACCATGACGAAGACCAAGGCACAGCAAATTATGGCGGCAACCGAGGTTCGCGCGGCAGACGACGTCACCGCGGCCATCCAGGATATCGCCGCCGAGTTTGAACCCTACATCATCAAGCAGCGCCGGCACTTCCATAAGCACCCGGAGCTGAGCCTTGCCGAGGAGCGCACGACTTCCGACATCGCCAACCAGCTCGACGCCATGAATATCCCCTACGAGCGCCCGCTCAAGACGGGCCTGGTAGCGACACTTCGCGGTACCGCGCCCGATGCCTACCGCGAGGACGGCACGCCGCGCCGCCGCATCCTGCTGCGCGCCGACATCGACGCCCTGCCTGTCACCGAGCAGACCGGCGAGGAGTTCGCCAGCGTCAACGAGGGCTGCATGCACGCCTGCGGTCACGACTGCCATATCGCCATGATGCTCGGCACGCTGCAGATTCTGCGCCACATGACCGATGACATCCACGGCGAGATTCGCATCGTATTCCAGCCCAGCGAGGAAAATGGCCAGGGCGCCAAGCTCATGATCGGCACGGGTGTGCTCGATGGCGTCGACGGCGCCTACGCCGCGCACATCTGGAGCGAGGTCGATGCCGGCACCGTAAGCTGCGAGCCCGGCCCGCGCATGGCAAACACCGACTGGTTCCGCATCGACGTCCGCGGCACCTCGTGCCATGGCGCCATGCCCCAGCGCGGCCACGACGCCGTTATGGTTGCCGCCGAAATCGTCAACGCTCTGCAGACCATCGTTTCGCGCGAGATCAGCCCATACGAGCCGGCTGTCATCACCGTCGGCGAGCTGCACGGCGGCACCGCGCGCAACGTTATCGCCGGCACGGCCTACCTCGCCGGCACGGTGCGCACCTACGGAGATTCGACCCACGAGGAAATGCCGGAGCTTATGCGCCGCATCGTGGAGCATACCGCGGCCGCCTTGGGCGCCGAGGCAGAGCTCACCGACTACACCATCGCCAACTACAAGGTCGAAAACGACGCCGCCTCGAGCGAGCGCTGCCGTCAGGCCGTAATCAAGTGCTTGGGCCCCGCCGGTCAAGGCCATTACCGTGGCACGCTTTCGGGCGAGGATTTTTCGGAGTACCTGCGTCGCGTACCGGGCGTGCTCGCCTTTGTAGGTACGCGCAACCCCAAGATTGGCGCCACGTACGCCCAACATTCCTGCTTCTACAAGATCGACGAGACCGTGCTGGCAAAGGGCTCCATGGTGGCCGCCCAGTATGCTATCGACTTTTTGGCCGAGCCCACGCAAGAGGAGCTCGACGGCCCCGCGATTACCGCGGTCGCCGAAACCAACCCCGATCTGGCCGCCAAGTTGCGCTCTGCCAAGGCGACGACCGCCGAGGCTCGCGGCGCCATCCATGATGCCCGAACGGCTCGCCATGCCGCGATCAAGGGCATCCACGACGCACGCGCTGCTGCACGCCGCGAGGAGAAGCACGACGAGTAGTCGATTCGCTGGCATCTCGCAGTCATAGCCACATCGCGATGTCAAAGCGGGGGCGGACGTTTCGACACGTCCGCCCCCGCTCATTCTTCAAGCGCTATTTCTACTATTTCTACCCCGTCCCCAAATGGCAGACGGCATGGCTACTCGTCCTGAGGTTCCTCGTCGGAGCTTGGCTCGGACGCCGACTCAGGTGCAGGTGCCGGCTCAGGCTCAGGCTCAGGCGCAGGCTCGGGCTCAGATGCCGGCTCAGGCTCGGGCGCCGGCTCAGGCTCGGTCGCGGGAGCGGGTGCAGGTGCCGGCGAAGCATCCGGAGCACCGTAACCCGAAGGAGCGGACTTCTTCTCGAAGGGCAACACAAAAGTCAGGACGTCGTCCTTATCCTCATCGGCCCACTCGCTTGCATAGCGTGCGGCCCAATAGCCAACGGCACGGTGCTTGAGCATCTTGCCAAAGACCGTAAGAAATACGGTGACGAAAGCGACCAGCACCAAGAACAGCACGAGCGTGACGCCACCGCCGGTAACAATTGCCTCAATACCCGTAGGACGATAGTAGTAGCTATACATACCGACAGAGGCAATGGCGCCAAAGACGGCCGTCAAGATCCATGTGACAACGTTGGCGACCAGGCCCGTCAAAAACTCGGGAAGGAACGAAGCACAGAACAGCTTGGTCTTGTTGTGCTTAAAGGCCGCCCAGACCTTATCGAGCGAAAACGCGCTCTCGACGCGACCGGTCACCGCAAAGTGCATCACGGCAATGTCGGCGAACATCTTAAAGAAGACCCCCAAGACTGCCGTGGCAATCATAGCCAGGACAAGCAGGCCGAGCGAACCGAACAGCGCAGCTTCGAGCGCATAAGAGCCGTAATACGAATACGAGCCTGCGGCGCCAATTACTACGCTCTCCACCAGCGAAAGCACTACACCGATAACGGGAATGGCAGCGATAACCTCGAGCACGACCGAAATAACGCTCGAAAAGACTCCGAGACCAAACGACGTGGAACGCATGAGTGGACGGTCCATGCCGTCATCGACCTTGAGCGACAGATCGCGACCCCACTCGATACCAAAGCCGGAACCGCACACGCTCGCAATGCAAGCTGCCAAAAAGCCGATGGCAGCCGCAATGCCACCAATAACGGGAATAAACAACACGAGCACCGACACAACGCAAATCAGCGCCGGCAAAAACGCGATTTGGCATACACGCTGAAGCACGCCCGGAGTCTTGGTCATATCTTGAAACGCCTGAGCCACACAGCCCTTTGGCGCATTCGCCACGGGCGGTTGCGGAACAAACTGCTGGGGCTGAGGCTGTCCCTGGGGAGCGGGGCCAGCGGCACCGGCATTAGGAGCACCGCACACACCGCAGAACTTGTCGTTATCGCCCATAGGAGCGCCACACTGCGAACAGAACATCGAAATCATCCCTTCGTATCTAGAGCGAATCACCTGGATCGCAAACGATGTCTTTGGCATCATTATCACCCAATGTGAGTTCAAATACTCAAAGATGACCGATTTGCAAGATACACGGCGCCAGCAGGCGGTTCGTTGAATACGTCTGCGCTAGTTCGTGCCGCGGAAGCCCTTGCCGACGATCTCGGAGCTGTCGACAATCGTGATAAAAGCACCCGGATCGACTTCGCGCGCATAGCGGCGTAGTTGCACGGCCTCGCGACGGCTCAGCACGCTCATGATCACCGTCACGCACTTGCCCGAGAAGGCACCGTAGCCGCGGCTGATGGTCGCTGTGCGGTTGAGATGCTTGACGATAAACTCCTCGACCTTAAGGGGTTCGGAGCAAATGACCGTGCAGACCTTACGAAGATGGATGCTCTCGATGGCCTTGTCGACCACGAGTGTCTTGGCAAACAGGCCGAGCACGCAATACAGACCGACACGCGGGCCATACAAAAAGGCTGCGATGGTCACGATGCCGATATCGACCAGCAGCAGGGCACGGCCAATCTCGAGCGTCGTGCGGCGCTTGAGGATCATGGCAAGAATGTCCGTGCCACCCGTCGAGGCGCCAATATCAAAGACAATGGCGCTGCCGAGCGCCGGCAGGATCACGGCAAAGCACAGGTCGAGCCACATATCACCCGTCAGAGAGACATCGGCCGGAATGAAGAGCTCAAACAGCGAGACGTAGGCCGAAAGCGCAAACGAAGCGAAGACGCTCCACAGGATTGCCTTGCGCTCCAAAAAGATAAAGCCCAAAACAACGAGAACCGCGTTGATAATCCACATAAAGACGCCGACGGGCAGGGTCGGGAGCAGCGTGGACAGAATGACCGACACGCCCGAGGTGCCGCCAAAAGCAAAGTGATTAGGGGTTTTAAACGCAACGATGGCAAAGGCCGTAAGAATCAGGCCCAGATTGAGCTCGGCAAAAAAGCGCGGGAAGCCCGGCTCCTGGCTGCGCTTTTGGCCGGCACGCTCGCCGCGCTCGATATCGGTGCGATCAACCACGCGCTCCATCGGCACTACGGGAGGACGATGCACCTCTTCGGCAGCACGCGATGCCGCCTCTGCCGCGGCGGCCTCAATCGCCCATGCCTTGCTTTCTGTTTCGTGCTCGTCAGCCATTACGGCAACCCCTCGTTAACAATTTGGAAACAATGCGCCCATTAGGGTAACGCGGAACGCGACGATTGCAACCCCTAGTTAGACGAGCGGTATGCCTACATCGGGGGGCATACAAATAACGGCCGGCCACGCTTTTGCTTGCGCGGTCGGCCGTTTAACGTTTTCGCAGATAAAACCTGCCAAAACAAACCTGTCCCTTTTAGAAGGCTACTCGTGCTGGCTGGTGCGGTGCTCGTACTCCTCGGGGGTGATGACGTCCTCGATGCGCAGGTTGACGCCCGCCACCTCAAGGCCGGTCATCGCGGCAAGGCGCTCGGTGACACGTGCCTTGACATCGTCGAAGATCGCGGGCGCATAGGCGCCGTACTCGATAATGACGGAGATGTTGACGACCACGCGATTGTCATCGGTGACCTCGACCGTCACGCCCTTGGTCAGATTCTCGGCACCAAACTGCTCCTGCACAAAGTGCATGAGGTTACCCTTCATGCCCAGAACGTGCGGAACCTCGCGGGTGGCCATGGCAACGATCTTCTCGATCACGCCGTTGGAATAGGTCAGCGAGTCCTCGGACTCGTCCGCTTCCTCGTCATCCTCATCCACATCGGACTCGGCCTCGACGAGCGCCTCATCCTCGAGCGTTACGTCCTCGGCCTCGGCGACGACCGCCTCGTTCTCCTCGAGCTCGGTATCGGCTACATCGACCTTCGTATTAAAAGCCATGGTTCCTCCTTATGCCTGCCGCAGATGCGACAGTCGAATACATATTAGCGGCCGCTAAACAGACGGCCGAAGAAGTTGACGATCCCGTTCTCGCCGTCGCGAATTTGGCCGATCACAGCGCCGATCAACACGAAGAATGCAATGACGAGCGTGTCCCACAGGCCGAGCGTGAGCACCAACACGGCGAGGATAAAGCCAGCGACGGCACCGAGCGTGGTGTTGGGGTGACGCACAGCATAGCTCCAGATGGCAGCGCCCGTACCCTTGATGAGACCCATAGCCTCGTCAAAATCCGCGGCTGCCGCGTCTTGTAACTCGGTTGCCTCTGCTTTGGAATCAACAGGTTCGCTCGCCGGCGTGGCGCTCTGGTCAATCGTCAGGCGCGGCGTACGAGCGGTCTTATCTTGATTGGTATCACTCACCGGAAACCTCCACGGTCTGGACGGTAGTCTTGGACGGCAAAAAACGGACGCGCGTGGTCGTACCCGGCGTGCCGAGCATGGTGTCGCAAGCTTCCTCGATGCGCTGCTGCATCGCGGTAGCCAGAGATGCCACGTCCTTATCGTCAAGCGCGATAGCCTCGACCTTAAATCGGACGTGCGAATCGTCGGGGCCTTGGACGCGGGCCTCGACATGCTCGACCATCACGCGGTCGTCGCGCTCGGCAGCAGCCCTAGCACACGAAGAAAGCGCCGCAAGGGTGACCTCGATATTGCGCTCCCCCGCCGGATGCACACAGGACGGCTCGCGACGAGCAAACATCAGGCGGAAGAAGCTTACCAGCACGCCGATCGCCACAACTCCGCCGCATGCCGTCACGACCATGCGCGGCATGGGGTCGCGCATCAGCAGCATAAAGCGATACGTATACGGCCCCCAAAACTGGCAGACAAGCGTACCCAGCGCCACGATGGTGGCGGCAAGATACACGATCGCTAGGGCTCGTTTGAGTACGCGCACGCGGCGCTCCCTTCAAATCTCGGCTCTCGAAATGCAAAACGGTTCGCATCATTATAAAAGAGCCGGGTCCGGTGCTCTACGCACGCGGATCCGGCTCATCTATTCCACGAGGCTTGCATGCTCGCTTCATTATGCCCAGATATGCACGGCTTAACCCGTGCGGGCGCTACTCCTCCTCGAGGGCAGCGATGACCTCGTCGGTCATGTCCATGGTGCTGTAGACATCCTGGACGTCGTCGAGCTCCTCAAGACGGTCGATGAGGCGCTGGACCTTCTTGGCGTCGGTACCGGAGACCTCGGTCGGGGTGGTCGGGACCATGGTGGTCTCGGAGCCCTTGACCTGGACGCCCTGCTCCTCGAGCGCCTTGGAGACAGCCATGACGTCGTTGGCAGCGGTCCAGACGATCCACTCCTCGCCGGCGTCCTCGTAGTCCTCGCCACCGGCCTCGGCGATGGCCATCATGAACTCATCCTCGTCACCGGCAGGACCGTTGGCGATCATGGTCTCCTTCTTGGCGTTCTCGTCCAGGATCTCCTTGGCGACGACGATCTGGCCCTTGCGCTCAAACTGGAAGGCGACGGAGCCCGAGGTGCCCAGGTTACCACCAGCGTGGGAGAAGGCGGAACGGACATCAGCGGCGGTGCGGTTGCGGTTGTCGGTCAGGCAGTCAACGTAGACGGCGACACCGGCGGGACCGTAGCCCTCGTACACGATGTTCTCGTAGACGGCGGCATCGGCACCCGAACCAAAAGCCTTGTCGATAGCGGACTTGATCTTGTCCTTAGGCATAGACTGAGCCTTGGCCTTAGCAACGGCAGCGGCGAGGCTGGCGTTGTTCTCGGGCAGCGGGTCGCCGCCGAGACGGGCAGCAACGGTGATGTTGCGGCTCAGCTTGGAGAAGAGGGCGGAACGCTTGGCGTCCTGCGCGCCCTTACGATGCTTGGTTGTGGCCCACTTAGAGTGTCCGGACATACGTGTCTCCTATCGGTTTCGACCTAAAGCCCAGCGCAGATGCTCGGGCAATATAAACAAACGTCGTTATGATATACCTACTGGCCTGCGAGATAAACCCCAAAATGAAGGCGTCGTGATGATACAGCCCCTTGGTACAAAGTAACCTGCCCCCTTTGCACCAAATTAGGACCAGAGGAGGTCGCTGCGGGTGATGGTGGCGCCGATGGCAAAGGGCATGCAGGCGATGACCGGATACAGGTAGCGCATGTAGGTCGAGCCGTTGCAGGGACCGATCAGGCACACGGTGAGCACGCCCAGCAGCGGCACCCAAATGGCCAGCCCGCGCCACGAATGACGACGTAGCAGATAGACCACCACGGCAATCATGATCCACACATAGGTGGCCGAGCTCATGGCGAGCGAGATAAACGGGACGCGTTGTACTGCCACGCGATACAGGTTGATCAGGTGGTCGCACCAGCGCACGACCTTGCTATCGACCGGATGGAAGTCGAAGTACTTGAGATTATCGGGGCGTGCCATAATCTCGGCACTGCGCGCCGTGCTGTAGACCCACGCATCGCGGGCACTCGGATAAAAGTAGCCGTAGTAGTTATTGATGAGCGCCGAGATATAGCACTCGGGATCCTTTTTGAACATCTGGGCCCACACCTCAAAATAGGCCTTGATGTCCTCTTGCGAGGCATACTCGTTAAAGCAATTTTTAACGGCGTCCGACTTATCCGGGTTGTAACGGCGGCCCAGGTTCTCGTACTTGAGCACACGGTCGATCACGGCACGCTCTTCGTCGGTCACCAAGCCGTCGCAAGGAGCCTCCACAATGGTGCCGTCCTCCTTAACCGTGGGGTTGACGCCCGAGTTGAGGCCGTCGTGCTTTTGGACGAAACGAGCCGTCTGCTGAAACGGAATCGAGAGGATTTCGCGCTTGGAACCAGGCGTGATGTCGTGCACCGGCATAAAGACCTTGGTGAAGTACATGTTGGAGGCAAGGCAGAGCGCGAGCACCGCGAGGACGCCGACCCAGCGGAAACGCGGGATGGCGCCCGAAGGCGCAGCACCAGCCTGCTTGGCTGCACGACGAGCCACATACGCGTCCCATGCGCAAAACGCCGCCGCGATTACGCATGCCGCCAGGGGAAACACCAGGCCGCCGTTGCGCAGAAACGTGGAACCCATGGCGCCCAGAGCGAGCAGCAGCCAGTCGTGGCGCGCAAAGAGCACGGGCCTCTGTTCGCCCGCACGCTCGGCATTGGCATCGCGACGGGGCAGGCCGCAGGCCACGAGCTTCACGGTCTGCACCAACAGCAACAAAAACGTGTCGGCAAACAGCACATCTTTGGTAAGCAGGGCCGCGTAGTTGGAGAACATGGGCATAAACACAAAGAACAGCAAGATCACGCCGCGGACCGGCAGGCTCACGCCCAGTTTGCGCAGCGACGAGATGGAATAGGCCATGCAGGCGGCCGTAATGACGAACTGAGCGCAGGTGTAGATGGCAAGACCTGCGTTAGCACTGTTGAACAGTGAAAGCCCCAGCTGGACGCACGAACCGATGATAGCCGTGTGCACCACGGGATGATGTCCGTTGAGCAACACATTGGGATTGAGCAGGCGCAGGTAGTCACTCGTTCCGTTGGGGTAGTTGAACCACTGGCGAATCTGCGCACCCGTATCTCCCATAAAAAGGCCGGGCAGCGAGGCGATGAGCGTGGGCGCCCAGGCGATAATAAGCACCAGGAAGGGCCCGGCAAAGGGATGGACCGAGAGCACGGCGTGAGCCACACGCCATACGCGGCCAAAGTGCGCTTCGGAAAACGGAATGCGCCGAGAGCTCAGCCAATCTAGACACTCAAAGGCAAGGTAGAAGGCAACGACCGCCAAGAGCATCCAGCCCGCGCCGCCAATCCAGGCGCAGATGATGCGGGCCTTGTCGCCGAGCACGATCTCGGCCGAATCGGTGAGGTCGTAGCTGCGGCCAAACACCATGCAGACGGCAAAGAACAGCGACGGAAGGATCACCGAGGGACGCCAAGCGTCGCCGCGGCCAAAGAATACGTAGCGAAACGGCAGCGTGAGCAGGCAGGCAAGCGCAAGCAGCATGACCGCGTCGGTATGGCCGGCAAACGAGAGGAGCACCTCGTAGCACACGTACAGCATGCCCGAGGCTTTGGGGTCAATCGCCAAGACTGCGTTGCTCGACACCGGGGCGGGATCGATGGAAAACGCCGTGGTCGCCAACAGCGCGAGCAAAAATGCGATGAGCGTCTGCTTGGCGGGGTAGCGCTTAAACCAGACGATGCGGGCAGCGTCGCGCGCAGCCGTTGTGGAGAGGTCGGAATCCTTCACAGTCCGAAAGCCTTTCTAGAAACCTATCAAACTCGGCAAGACCACCACAAAGGTGCCTGTCCCCTTTGTGGTGGTCTTGGTTAGGCGTCCAGGTAGACGCGCTGGGGCTGGTTGCGGTGTCGGGCGAAAATGATGAGCGCCAGGCCGGCGATCACGAGCGGCAAACTCAGCAGCTGGCCCATGGTGATAACGCCTCCCAGCAGATAGCCCAGCTGGGCATCGGGCACGCGCACGAACTCAACGAGAAAGCGGACGATGCCGTACCCCATCACGAACACGCCCATAAACGTGCCCTGGGGCAGCAGCGGCTTTTTGCGGCTGAGCACCTGCAAAATACAGAAGAGCACGACGCCCTCTAGGAATGCCTCATAGAGCTGGGAAGGATGACGCGGCATATCGCCCGCGGTGCCGCCAAAGACAACACCCCAAGGCAGATCGGTCGGCTTACCCCACAGCTCGCCGTTGACGAAATTGGCACAACGGCCCAGGCACAGCGCCAGCGGAGCACCGATGACGGCAAGGTCGGCGATGGTCCAGGCGTCGAGCTTATACATGCGGCACACGATGATGCCGCCCAAGATGCCGCCCACCAGGCCGCCGTGGAAGCTCATGCCTCCCTCGTTGGTGGCAAAGATTTCGAGCGGGTGGGCCCAATAGTAGCCATCGCCGTAAAAGACGACGTAAAACAGGCGCGCGCCGATGATGAGGCCAAAGACCGCGCCGACCACGACGCTCGTCAGGTCATCAATCGTGATGTCGAAGCCCCAACGACGCTGCGTGCGGTACATAACGACCGCCGTGAGCAGAGCGCCGACCACGTAGGCCAGGCCGTACCAGTAGATGGTGATGGGGCCCGCCGAGATCGCGACGGGATCAAGCATATGGTAGAGGTCGTTGAGCATATCGATCCCCTGCTCCCTACATACAAATGCGGCCGCGGGCCTTGCGCTCGCAGCCGCATATCTGGGCGTAACGACTACGCGGAGCGTACCGTCCGCAGCTTTCGCATCTTAGAACGGCGCGTACTCGTCGTACAGGTCCTCGGCCTCGCCGGAAGCATTGACCTGCTCAACGCTGGTAACGCCGGGCACATGCTCCTTCAGGATGCGCTCGATACCCATGGAAAGGGTCAGCGAGCTCATGGGACAGCCGGCGCAAGCGCCCTGCAGTTCCAGCTTGACGACACCCTCGTCGTCGACGCCCACATACTCCATATCGCCGCCATCGGCCTGCAGGTTGGGGCGAATCTCTTCAAGAACCTTCTTAAGCAGCTCTTCGTTAACAGCCACAGGGGCTCCTTTCTCACAATAACGCGGGCACGCCCGCGGACAGAAGCTATGTTACTACAGCCGTGTACCCGCTCACGAGCCGTCCATGCGCGCAGACGCGACTTTCACGAGTAGTCAATTTGGGACGGGGCTCTTTGAGCTGCGTTCGTCGTCAGATAGCGACAACGCATATTACTGCCGAGCCTGTCCCCCGGTACCAATCTGGACATCGACGATGACCTGGCGGTAGCTGATGCCACAGGAGTCGAGGATGCGGCGGCTGATACGGCCGTCATCGGTGTCGGCGTACTTGTTGTCCAGGTAGACGACCTCGCCCACGCCCACCTGAGCCAAAATCTTGGCGCAGTCGTGGCACGGGAACAGCGTGACGTAGACCGTGGAACCCTCGAGGTCCTTGAGCGAGCCACGGTAGTTGAGCACGGCGTTGGCCTCGGCATGGACCACGTAGTTGTGCTTGTCCTGCAGCGGGTCGTCGCTCGTACCCCACGGAAAAAAGTCGTCGTTGAGCGCCGAGGGCGTACCGTTGTAGCCCACCGAAAGGATGCGGTGGTTGGTGTTGGCGATGCACGCACCCACCTGCGTGTTGGGGTCCTTGCTGCGGCGCTGCGCGGCGATGGCCACGCTCATAAAGAACTCGTCCCAGCTAATGACGTCCAGGCGCTTGCCTGACGAAGTTTGATGAAGATCGTCCGACATGGCAGACACCTCCGTAATCGCAATAGTTTGACCCATTGTAGCAGGTAAAAGGTGGGGGCGTTTGTCCCACCGGCGCCCTCACCTTTACACGCGGCGGGGCTTTTGGTTGATACGATAGAGCTCGGCCAGTCCTCGCAACGTCAGCGCATCGTCGACCGTCAGACTGTGACCGACCAGCGACGCGAGTGCCTCGGCATCGTCGCCGGTTATGACGATGGGCACGTCGCCCTCCCCCGCGGCCTTGGTCGCGCGCATCTCGGCGAGCACCATGTCGAGCATGCCGTCGATGCGGGCTACCTCGCCCAGAACCACGCCCGAGCGCATGGCCTCGCGCGTGTTGCGACCGATGACGTGCGTTGGCGCCGAAGGCTCGACCTGAGGCAAACGCGCCGCAGCAGCCGAAAGCGAGCGGGCGCCAAGCGCCAGACCCGGCGCGATGACGCCGCCCACAAAGGTACCGTGCGCGTCGATGACCTCGATATTGGTCGTCGTGCCCAAGTCGATTACGATGCAGGGAGAGCCGTAGACGGCGCGTGCCGCCACAGCGTCGGCGATGCGGTCGGGGCCGATCTCGGCCGGATCGTCGTAGTGTACGGGCATGCCGGTCTTGAGGCCCGGCCCCACGGTGAGCACGCGCCCCGTGCAGGTGCGGGAAAGTGCCGCCTTCCACGGACGCTCGAGCGCCGGCACCACGCAACTCAGCACGGCCGCCGTGGGCACGAGCGCGCCGGGCATGCCCGCATCGGCCGCCAGCGCGGCCATGACTTGAGCGAGACGCATGCGCGCCTCGTCTGCTGTGATGCTCGACGGCGTCGTGATCTCGCACGTCGCAAGCGGACATTCCTGCGCCGCGGCCGAATCCTCGGCAAACAGACCAAAGCGAATGAACGTGTTGCCCACGTCGACCGTCAATATGTATGCGCACCCATTAAGCATCGTCGGCGCTCCTTTCGTCTGCCCAGCAGTATATCGCCTACCTAAACCAGTCATCCCGAAATGACTAGCTTGCGGTTATACTGGTGCGCGGTCGTTTGCGAGCTCACGCGGCGGCCCTTGGTAACCCGACTTCCCGCGCCGTATCCGTAGCGGCGCTCCCGGGGGAAGCGGATATACGCAAAGGAGTTCTATATGAGCAATCCCTCGAACCGCGCTTCGATGCGCGGGCAACTCACGCTGCGCGGCGTCGTCATCGGCGTCCTTGGCTGCGTGATTATCACGGCAAGCTCGGCCTACACCGCCCTCAAGATGGGCGCACTCCCCTGGCCGATCGTCTTCGCTGCCGTCATCTCGCTGTTCTTCCTTAAGCTCATGGGCAATGCCAGCCTCAACGAGGCCAACGTCACCCACACCATCATGTCCGCGGGCGCCATGGTCGCCGGCGGTCTGGCGTTTACCATCCCGGGCGCCTGGATGCTGGGCTATGCCGACCAGATCAGCTGGCTCGACATGTTTATCGTGGCACTCGCCGGCACCATCCTGGGCCTGCTGGCCACCGCGCTCATCCACCGTCACTTTATCGTGGACGCCGCGCTTGAGTTCCCCACCGGCAACGCCGCAGCTCAGACCTTGCGCGCGACCGAGGCTGGCGGCAAAACCGGCAAGCAACTCTTTGGTTCCATGGCCATCGCCGGCATCTATAGCGTGCTGCGCGACGCCCTGGGCGTGGTGCCCAGCATGCTGTGCACGCTCAACATCCCCGGCGTGACCTTTGGCATCTACAACTCGCCCATGCTGCTCTCCGTCGGCTTCCTCGTGGGCTTCGCCCCGGTCGCCTTCTGGTTTGTCGGCGCCCTGCTGGGCAACTTTGGCATCATCGTAGGCGGCACCACTGCCGGTCTGTTCGACGTTATAACTGCGCAGGGCATCGTCAAGTCCCTGGGCATGGGCCTCATGATGGGCTTTGGCGTCGCCGTCGTCCTCAAGGACATCCTGCCGCAGGTCGCCGGTATCGTCCGCGGCCTCGCCGCCGACAGCTCCACCGACACCGACGAGCAGTCGCTCATCTCGGGCTCCCTTAAGCTCGACGCCGGCATCATCGGCCTGGGCGCTGCCGCCATCGCCGTGATCGTCGCCATCGCGCTTGACCTTGGCCCCGTCCCGGCCGTCATCGTGACGCTGTTCACCTTTGTCACCACCATCATGAGCGCACAGAGCTGCGGCCAGACGGGTATCGACCCCATGGAAATCTTTGGCCTCATCGTTATGCTCATCGTGGCTGCCTTCGCACAGATCGCTCAGGTCAAGCTGTTCTTTATCGCCGGCATCGTGGCCGTGGCGTGCGGCCTTGCGGGCGACGTCATGAACGACTTTAAGGCCGGCGCCGTGCTGGGCACCAACCCGCGGGACGGGGCCCCGGGTGCGCGGGGGCTGGCCCAAGCCATTGGCGGCATCGTGGGCGCCCTGGTCGCCGCAGCCGTCATGGTCGCGCTCGTCACCGCCTATGGCCCGGACGCCTTTGGCCCCGACAAGAGCTTTGTGGCCGCGCAGGCAAGCGTCGTCGCCACCATGGTCTCGGGCATCCCGAGCGTGCCGTGGTTCGTTGGCGGCTTTATCGCCGGCATCGTCATGTACTGGCTCGGCATTCCGGCCATGATGATCGGCCTGGGCGTGTACCTGCCGTTCTACATGTCACTCACGGCATTCCTGGGCTCCTGCGTCAAGCTCGCCTACGACAAGTGGTCCGCCCACCGCGACGCCACCGCTGGTCTTTCTGACGAGGAGAGGGCTGCCAAGGACGCCGCCTTCCAGGAACAGGGCCTAGTTGTCGCCAGCGGCCTGCTCGGCGGCGAGTCCATCGTCGGCGTTA
>OGOL01002181.1_pt1 | contig 15827 bp, 7 predicted proteins | sample 1552641 | NCBI WGS metagenome assembly OGOL01 (sample SAMEA2580140, study PRJEB22360) | human gut metagenome | biome: human gut; feature: human-associated habitat; material: faeces | place: Denmark | collected 2008/2010 | reverse complement strand
GCGTTCTACCATGTCTCAAGAAGCCCCGCCCGTTCGCAAGAACGCGCGTGGGAGTGTCACACACAGTGATAATTGGGAGGAGAAGATAATGACAGGGAATAAAGAGGCATATTTTTACTTGGCAAGCAGTTTGGAAAAAATATTTCCAGATACGGACTGCGTGAAGAAAAATGATCAGCACACAATTTCAATTTTTAAAGGAGAGCTTCCGGCATTTTTGCTTGTATATGGAAACAGCAGTAATTACGATGGCGATAGGAAACGTTTTGCAGAAGGCTTTACTTATGAGATAAAGGGCAGCCCGTCACCTGTGCGTGTGCGCGATGTGGAGCTTGTACCTAGCGCTTTTCCATGTTATGAGCAGACGGACGAGTGGTATTTAAAGAGTCAGCCAGGATTATTTCCTGATCTTTTATGTCCGCGCGAAACAAATTTTGTTCGTTTGATTCCTGGACAGACACGTTCACTATGGATTGATTTTTTAGATACATCTGCAATTGTACCTGGTACATATCAGGTTGATATTTTAATATATGGAAAGGATGAAAAAGAACCTTATCAGATATTGACAGTGAATTTAAATGTGTTGGACAAAGTGCTTTCAGAACAGACACTTATTCACACTGAATGGTTTCATGCAGACTGTCTGGCGGATTATTATCATATTCCTGTATTTTCAGAAAAGCATTGGGAGATAATGGAAGCACAGATTGCGCTTGCAGGAAAAGAGCTTGGAATCAATATGCTGCTGACACCTATTTTTACACCGCCTCTTGATACTGCAGTAGGTGGGGAGCGTACAACAGTGCAGCTTATAGATATTGTGCAGGATGCAGATGGATCTTACAAGTTTGATTGGTCAAGATTAAAACGTTGGTGTGATCTTTGCCTAAGAAATGGAATAAAGTATCTTGAAATACCGCATTTGTTTACACAGTGGGGTGCGAAAGCAGCACCAAAGATTGTTGTAACAGTAGATGGAAAGAACATAAAAAAGTTCGGATGGCATACACCGGCACTAGATTCATCGTATCAGAGTTTCTTAAAGCAGTTTTTACCAGAGCTTCAAAGTAAATTGATTGAGTTTGGATATGATAGAGATCATGTTTTTTTCCATATCTCAGATGAACCAGGAATGGATTGCCTGGAAAGCTATAAGGCGGCACGAGAGAGTGTAAAGGAAAGCCTGAAGGGATGGCAGGTAGTTGATGCACTTAGCGAGTATTCTTTCTATGAAAAAGGAATTGTTCAGCATCCGATTGTGTCAAGCAATCATATAAGTGTCTTTTTAAAGAATAAGGTGCCGCAACCATGGGTGTATTATTGCTGTGGGCAGTCTGTTACAGTACCGAATCGCTTTTTTGCAATGCCAAGCTGGCGAAATCGTATTATGGGAGTATTGATGTATCTTCATGGAATTAAGGGATTTTTACACTGGGGCTTTAATTTCTATAATTCGCAGTATTCGATTTCTCATATTGATCCATTTTTTAACACACATGCAAGTTATGCGTTTCCATCTGGTGATGCATTTTTGGTTTATCCAGGTCCAGATGAAAAACCGATGTCATCTATTCGTGCACAGGTGCAGCGAGAGGCTCTTGATGATTTAAATGCACTTACTACATTAGAATCGGTGGTTGGCAGAGAACGTGTTGTTGCACTGATCATGGAGAATGCTGAGGAACCGTTTGATTTTGAGCATTATCCTCACTTGGCAGATTATATTTTGCATCTTCGTGAGCGTATGGCAGAGATCTTCATACAGGAAGAACAAAAATATTAATTTTAAAGTGCACGTAATGAAAAAGAAAGGAATATGATCTATTTTAGGTTTTGAACAATGAATGCTACAGATATGACCAAGGGAAAACCAATGAAACTACTGTTTTTGTTTTCTCTTCCTTTGATGTTTGGCAACGTTTTTCAGCAGCTTTATACAGTAGTTGATACAATGATTGTAGGTCAGACGCTTGGTGTTTCTGCATTGGCAGCACTTGGCGCTGCAGAGTCTCTAGGCTGGATGAGCCTTGGAAGTATACAGGGATTGACACAGGGATTTTCCATTCGCATGGCACAGCAGTTTGGAGCGAAAGATGAAGATGGGCTTCATCAGGCAGTTGGACACAGTATTGTGCTGTCAGCCTTGCTTGCAGTTTTGCTTACTATAGTATTTCAGGCAGCTGTTCGTCCAGTACTTGCTATTTTACAAACCCCAGAGGATATTAAGCCAGATACGATTTTATATCTTCGTATTTTATTTGCTGGTATTCCCATTGTTGTTGCATATAATTTATTGGCATCTATGCTGCGCGCAATTGGAGACAGTAAGACACCTCTTATTGCAACAGCCATTGCTGCAGCCAGCAATATTGTATTAGATTTGCTTTTTGTATGTGTGTTTGGATGGGGCATTGCAGGGGCAGCAGAAGCGACACTTATTGCTCAGTTTATTTCAGTAGTATATTGTTTTTTCACAATAAGAAAGCTTACGCTCTTACATCCGCGCAGGAAAGATTTGCGCTTGGAAGTTGAATTGTCAGGCAAGCTTATGCTTCTTGGTCTTCCGATGGCTTTCCAAAATTTTATTATTGCCATTGGATCTATGATTGTACAGCGCTTGATTAATTCGTTTGGTGTTATTTTTATTGCAGGATTTACGGCAACGAATAAGCTGTATGGAGTATTAGAAATAGCGGCCACCTCATATGGTTTTGCCATGGTTACTTACACAGGACAAAATCTTGGTGCAAATCAGCCTAAACGCATTCGTGAAGGCTTAAAGGCTGGTGTAATTATTGCACTTATTACCTCGACAGTGTTAGGCGCCATTTTGATTCTTTTGGGAAAACCATTGCTTTCGTTGTTTATTTCAGGTACAGAAGAAGAAATTTCACAGACACTTGCGATTGCATATCATTATCTTTCTATTATGAGCGTATGCCTGCCAATTCTTTATGTTTTGTATGTATTGCGTTCTACTCTGCAGGGATTAGGTGATACAGTAAGTCCTATGCTGTCTGGTGTAGCAGAGTTTGCAATGAGAACTGGGTGTGTGCTTCTTCTTCCATTATGGCTTGGGGCAGAGGGCATTTTCTATGCAGAGGTTCTTGCATGGACAGGTGCAGATCTTGTATTGATTCCAAGCTGTATCTGGGCACTGCGTCATCGCTTGACTAAAAGTGACGACACTAAGAGAAATCTGTAAAATGACAGCAAAAGAACTGGTGATTTTAGAATAAAAATAGGGGAATAATAAAAATGAAGAAATTAAATTATATTGCGCTGCTCCCTATAGGGGTGTTTTTGGTTTTATATCTTGGACTAGGAATTTTATTTGAATATGTGATGAAAATTCCAATGGGATTTGATAATGTACCAATTGTGGTAGCATTTTTGGCGGCAATTCTTACGGCCTGTCTGCAAAATCCGAAGCTACACTTTGATCAGAAGCTTGAAATAATGGCACAGGGAGTTGGCGATAAGAATATCATTACGATGCTTTTGATTTTCTTATCAGCAGGATCTTTCGTAGGAATTGTAGGAAGAAGCAGTGCAGAAAGTGTTGCCTATTGTATGCTGTCATTGATTCCGGCGCGCTTTTCAGTAGCTGTTTTATTTGTAGTAGCTTGTTTTGTATCAGTTGCCATGGGAACATCAGTAGGTACAATTACGCTTCTTGTTCCAATTGCAGCGGCTGTCTCTAAGGCATCAGGTTTTGATTTGCCGTTTTGTGTTGGATCTGTTATGGGAGGAGCCATGTTTGGCGACAATTTGTCCTTTATTTCAGACACAACGATTGCTGCGTGCAATGGTCAGGGATGTAAGATGAAGGATAAATTTAGAGAAAATTTTGGAATTGCAATGCCAGCGGCAGCAGCAACGCTGATTGTGATTTTAATCTTGTCATTCCAGACAACAATCAAGGGACATGTGAGCCAGCCATATAATTTAATTCAGGTTATACCATATGTGCTTGTATTGATAGGCGGTGTGGTTGGAATTAATGTATTTTTAGTTTTGCTTATTGGAATTGGATCGGGTGCATTGATTATGCTGATTGGCGGCTATGTGGAGCCTGTGGAAATGCTCATACGTATGGGAAATGGTGTTTCTGGAATGTTTGAAACATGTATGGTTGCGATTCTGGTGGCGGCAATGTGTGCGCTGATAAGAGAATATGGCGGATTCGAGGCACTTTTAGGAATTATTAGAAAGGCATTTAGAGGAAGAAGAGGCGGTCAGCTTGGAATGGGACTTTTAGTTGGTGCTATGGATATTGCAACGGCCAATAATACAGTTGCAATTGTAATGGCTAATCCAATTGCAAAGGAAATGGCAGTTGAATATGGAATTACACCAAGAAAGGCAGCTTCCATTTTGGATACGTTTTCCTGCATTTTTCAGGGTGTAATACCATATGGTGCACAGATGCTTGTTGCTATTTCAGCAGTCAATGAGCTAGGCAGTCAGATTTCTGCTTTTCAGGTTATGCCAAGACTGTACTATCCAATGTTTCTTTTGATCAGTTCTCTGATTGCTATTGTTGGTGTAAAGGGATGCAGACGTCGTTACAGAAAAATAAGGTAATTAAGAAAGAGGAAGCATAATGGATTTTTTATCCTTTAGAGAAGAAATTACAAAATACATTTTTGCAGAAGATATGCTGCAAAAGGCTGATATAATATTGATTCCAGGAAATGCATATCCGCAAAATGCTGAGCGTGCGGCAGCATTATACAGACAAGGTTATGCACCATATATTTTGCCAAGCGGAAAATACAGTACACTAGTCGGACACTTTGCAGGTGTTTTGGACCGGGCAGATCGCTATAACAAGGAGTACAAGACAGAATGGGAATTTTTAAAAGATGTTCTTGTTCAAAATGGCGTGGATGAATCAGCAATTTTAAAAGAGGATCAGGCAACCTTCACATGGGAGAATGCCAAAAACTCAAGAATTGTCACAGATCAAAATAAACTAGTGATACAAAAGGCTATTTTGTGCTGCCGCAATGTACATGCAAGAAGAAGTCTTATGTATTATCAAAAATCTTTTCCAGAAGCGAAAATATTTGTCAGTCCATCGGTGATTGGAAATATTACAAAAGAAAACTGGTATACAACGAAAGATGGAATTGATGCAGTAAATGCAGAACTTTCCAGAATATTATATCAGTTTTCACTTCTCGTATAAAATAAAAAAAACTGCTAGTTTTTTGCTAGCAGGTTTTTTTTGTTCTATTAATCGCGAATTACCGGAAAATAGACTTGATAAGGTTCATATCCAATGTCGTAGATAGGGATGAAACGAATACCTGTTTCCTGATAGCGTGTGCGGAATGTGCGTTTCCAGTTTCCCCATTCACGTTCATGAAGCAAAAGTGTTTGAAGCTCATGACCGTGTGTGTGAAGCGAGCGCTCTTCACTGCAAAGGCCGGCAAGTGCGATTGGTCCAAAACGAAATGCAACAAGATCTGGATCATCGTCTGCAGCGACTGCAGTGATGCAAAGAGGAAGAATAAGGCGAAGTTCATCACCATTTTGCCAGTTGCGTTGAATGGTAAGAAATCCGTCTTTTGCATCAACAGGCATCTGTTTGCCGTTAAGTTCAAAGCAGACATCCTGAAATACGGCTGGATTTCCGGCGTAGGAATCGGTGCGTGCACATGCCCAATCTGGAATGCGAAGTTTTAATGAAAAATCAGCGCAAGGGGAATCCATTTCAATGCGCATGCAAATTGCCATACAGTCTGGCTGAATTGGATAACGCTGTGTGTTTTCATGAATTGCTTGTTCAGCAGAGCTTGTACTTGAAATGTGGAAGCTTCCGCTTAAGCTATCTTGCTTTTGGATTAAAGTAACATTTGTGCTGCCAATTGAAAAGCGTGCAGTGGAGTCGAAATATTGAGCAGCATATAAATTTGCACCATCCTGATAGTACAGATACTGGTTATGGGCAGCATTTGCCTGTACGACAGAGCCATGACAGCAGAAGAAGTCTTGTGTTTTGGAAGCCCATCCCTTGCGTGATCCAGCGCGCATTGGAAGAAAATATGTAAGAAGACCTTCTGATGGATAAGAAGATATCTGACCATTTGGAAGATCCTCCTTCCAATAGGCTTGCGCAAGGATGCCATTGTACAGATTTTTTTCAATATAATCCAGATAGGAAACATCGCCAGTCCAGGTAAAAAGAATGTTGGCAAGACGAATCATATTGTATACACTGCAGTGCTCTTGATTTCGCTCTCCAAGGCGTGAGGCCTGGCGATGTTTTGGTGTCCAGATTTCACCATTTGTCTGACCGCCGGTAACGAAATAGCCACGATCTGTAACAGCACATTTCCAGTAAGCAAGCACAATATCACGATAACGTGTAATTTTAGTTGCTTCATAAACGGCGGCACAGCCGATGATTTCTGGAATAGTTGTATTGGCATGCATATTTGTTAGTACGTCTTCTCCAGCTAAAAGAGGATCAAATAGGCGATGACGGTCATAACGCTCAATTAAGGTTAGATACATGCTATCTTTTGTAATATCATAAAGCTGAGCCCATATTTCAAGCATTCCACCAGTTTCAAAATCAAGAATGTCATCGAGCTGTTCTCTTGTACGATTGTCTGTGTAGCGAAGGAACCATTTGGAGAAATCAATTGCAATGGTGAGGGCTTCCTCATTTTTTGCATATAGATACATGTCAAGAAGTCCCATAAAGGTTTTGTGTACGTTATAGTGAGGAGCCCAAACTTGCTTTTTGATAGCAATCCAATGAAAATATTTTTCTGGAATAGAAGCAGCCCATTCGCCGCCATTGTCAAGCTGACAAAGACGAAGCTCATGAACAATTTCATTTGCTTTGCCAAGCAGAGCCTGATTGCCAGTTTCATCATAGTGAATGGCAGCCGCGCTCAGCCAGTGACCAAGAAAGTGACCACGCAGCTGACAGGAGGGATCTTCCCAGCCGCCATGCTTAAGTTTTTTGTTTCCAAAATTTTGATAACGGCCAGCCTCTTGCGTAAAATTTTGCAGCAGAGCATCGCTTTCTAGCTCCATCAGATAGTCCATATTTTGCTGCTCTTTGTTAAGTAATAATTGATCCTGTAGTGTGACATCAAGTCCTGATAATTGTTTCATTATAATTATAATATCCTTTCTGGCAAATGCCTTTACGTTTTTATTTACTTATAGTATAATCGGAAATGAAATAAATAAAATGAAATTTATTCGGTATTTTTTATAAAATAATCGCATATAAAATTGTGTTTCGCGAATATATTTGAAGATTGGGGAGTGCAAAGCACGTAGCAATCCGGTATCAAACATCATAGTATGAAAGGAATAATATATGGAAAGCGAGTTACAAAAAAAACAGCTGCTTTTGGCAGCAGATGAAATGCCATTGCTTAGGGAATGTGCTTTTTTTAAAAGTGAAGATGGTTTTGTGCATCCTAATCGTGTATTAGATTTTGATGTGCTTATTTACGTTGTGAGTGGATCAGTGCAGGTTGTTGAGGATGATCAGGAATATTGTATTTTGCCAGGAGAATTATTATTTCTTAAACATGGTTGTCATCATTATGGAACGAAGAGAAATCCACCTATGACAAGCTGGTACTATTTTCACTTTTATCTTCCGGAAATTACGGCACAGACAAGATTTGATCCTTTTGAAAGTTTTACATATGCCCGCAGTTTAAACAAGGAAAATCATAGCTTTTTTTATCAATTGCCAAAGAAGATGAAACTGGAATCTTATTCAAATATAGCTCAGATGCAGGAAATTTGTGATTTATTTGAAAAGCGAAATCCACTGGAAAGATTATTGCAAAACACAATGCTTTGCAGCCTTTTATTGAATCTGTACCATGATAGTGAATCAGACAGAAAAGTAGCACTAAGCAGACAAAGAACAGATCAGATGATTGCGTATCTGCAAAAACATTGTGAAGAGAAATTTTCTTCAGTTGACATTGAGACATATATGGGATTGTCATATAAGCATTTGAATGATGTATTTAAGAAAGAAACAGGAATGACACTTCAGAAATATCATTGTCAAATGCGCATGGAACGAGCAGCGAGACTGCTGCAGCAGACAGACTTAACTGTCACGCAGATTAGCGAAAGACTAGGCTTCGATGAAGTATTTTATTTTAGTAATGTTTTTAAAAAACAGATGAAGCTTTCGCCTATGAGCTATAGAAAAAAATGTGTAAGAATTTAAAAAATGCCTTGACATGATGTATATTATAATATACAATAAAGCTAGGAGGAATTAACGATGAATGAGAATAATATTCAAATAGAACAGCAGTCAGGAATAGAGCAGCAGTCAGAAGCACAGGCAAAGCGATTACTGGCATATTACAGCTACTTGAGAAAAAGTCAAAAAATGACTCAATCAGAATTAGAGCGCATTACTGGATTGTCAAGAATCGCAATTAACCGCTGTGAAAATGGGAAATTGATGCCGACAATTCGCTCCATGAATAAATTATTGGCACCACTTGGATATCAACTTGGCATTGTGTCGCTTGATGAATCAGACAGTGGAGATTATAATGAAGAAATAAATGAACGGCAGAACGAGAAAAACGAGTTGGAAATCACGTATTTCACTGAGCTGGCAAAAGAGGAAGAGAGGTTCAGTAAGAAAAAGGCGGCAGAGCTGTTCAAAAACAAACTATTAGATACACTAGAGCCTGGCAGCTACGGCGCACTGCAGACCATTCATAAACATCTTTTTAGTGATATTTATGAGTTTGCCGGTCAGACACGAACAGTGAATTTTGCAAAAGGGAATTTACGATTTGTACCTGCTATGTATTTGGATGCGGCACTTGAAAGCATCGAGAAGATGCCACAGTCCACATTTGATGAGATTGTAGAAAAATATGTGGAGATGAATATTGCACATCCTTTTCAGAAAGGAAATGGACGAAGCATTCGTATCTGGCTGGATCAAATATTAAAAAAAGAGCTTGGAAAGGTTATTGACTGGAGTTTAGTTGATAAAGAAGAGTATTTGACAGCGATGAAGGTAAGTCCGATCAAAGATGTGGAAATCAAAATGCTCCTAAAAGCTGCATTGACAGATAAGATTAATAACAAAAAAATATTTATGAAGGGTGTTGACCAAAGCTATAGCTATGATGGCTACAGCAGCTATAAAACAAAGGAGTTTGCCCCTAAAACCTGTACAAAAGCAAAAACAAAAATACAGGAAGTGAGGGAACAGGATGAAGAAATGGAGCAATAAAAAAGCAGAATGGCTGTTAGTAATGTTAGCTGTATCACTAACGGCATCTGCTTCATGGACGATTACGGCAGAAGAAAAAAGCGAAGCTATAGATCGATATATTATAGTTGAACTAGAGACTCTTACTGTGCCAAACGTTGATGCAGAAGAGATGGAATTATCATCAGAATCAGAGCAGTCAACAGAAGAAACAGTTGAAGTAGAGTCTGAGCCTGAAGTTGTTCTGTTTTCACTTCAGGATAGCCTGGATTCAGAAGAGTACAGTGTAACCGGGATCAGCGTAGATGAACCAATCATTGCCCAGCTTCTGGAACAAACAGCGGACTATCAGAACTATGATACCATTGCCTTGTATGATATTACTTCTTATCAGCAGACAACTGATGCGCCATATGACTTTAATCTCCAGATTCCAGAGGATGCGGATATTACACTGTATCAGACAGTGGATGGGCAGCTTCAGGAAAGTACTCTGGATGTAATGTGTACAGAGGATGAGTATAATCGTCTGCCGTTAGTCAGTTACCAGTCCGAGACAAATCACTGGTTGGTATTTTATCTGGGAGCAAAACAGACTAACGAAGCCGTGTCCGATTCGGACACAGAGGATGCAGTCAGAGAAACAGAAAGTGCCAAAGTACCAGATACTAAGCCAGCGACACCGAGTATGGTTGCTCCGACAACAAGCACACCAACGACAAGCCCGAGTACGACAGTGCCAACCAAAGTACCTGAAACACAGCCGCAGACAACAGCACATACACATGCATGGGTTCCAGTGACATCTGTTGTCCATCATGATGCAACGTATAAGACTGTGTGGGTGCAGGACTTTGCAGCATGGGACGAGACAGTGATCACAAAAGCGGCATGGGATGAGCAGGTACTGGTTCAGGATGCGTATGATGAAAATGTGATGATTTCAGATGCGTATGATGAACCGGTTTATGCATGGGTTGGAATTTGCAATGAGTGTGGTCATAAGTTTTTAGATCCAAATGAAGATATTGATGTTCATATGGGTGCTGGCTGTTGGTCAAGCTGGCATGATGAATGGATGCAGGTTGGAACAACGCACCATGATGCTGTTTACCAAACAGTTCATCACGAGGCAACATATCAAACAGTTCATCACGAGGCAGAGACGACAATCGTCCATCATGATGCAACAGGTCACAACGAACAGACAGTGGATCAGGCAGCATGGGATGAGACAGTAATTACTGGTTATACCTGCTCTGGCTGCGGAGCAGCAAAATGAAAGTAATATATCAAGATACCAGAGTCAAAAAGTAAGAAATCCGATGCAAGAGGATTTTTGATATTAATAAATAAATAACAATACATAAGAAAAAGCATCTGCATAACTTCTGAAAATAACAGGATTTATTGTTGGTGCTTTTTTCATGCTCTTTTTACATTGTGTTCAGTTTGGACATGCGAGAAAACACAGAATACTGTGGAAAGGTTGTGGCAGAGATGCCATGACCTTTTTTCATGGAAGAAACAGAAAGGAAAACAGTTATGGATCGTCTAAGAGGACCGCCTGTTTTAAAGGCAGGCAATAAGCAACAAACAGATTCTGTCAGATTTTCTGACGGGATTTCCCATAAGAAAGGCATGACGATGAATTTAAAAAATAAAAAAGGAAAGAGATTGACTTCTACACTAATGGCAGTACTTATGAGCGTATCGACAACGCTGACACCAGTAAACACCATGGCATCAGAGCTTGAGACATCATCCGCGGCAGTCGAAAGCACGCTTGAGGAAACAACTGCAGAGACACAGGTGCAGACCGTATCAGAGACGGCAGTAAACAAGACGCAGGAACAGACCATATCAGAGACGGCAGCTAGTGAAGCACAGACGTTAGCATCAGAAATGCAGCCGGTGCCTGAAACGACAGAAGAAGTTTGTACAGAAGAAGTCCAGACCTCTGGAGAGGGTGCAGAAGAAACATCTGCAAATGAAACACGTGGACCGGATGACGAGGAAACAGCAGAGACTGCCCAGATCGAAACAGAAGTTGAGACCATGGCTGAGTCTACAAGTGAAATCGAAACTGAGGGCAGCACCGAGGTTGAGAAAGCTGATCCGTTTGCAGCATTAGATCCGTCTGCCGGATTTACTGAGGAAGCTCTTGCAGCAATTGATTTTTCCAGTAAGAGACTTTTGATAGCCGCAGACCCAGCCGTGATCATTGATCCAGAGCATGTTCTTTCAAGTTATGCAGGCGTTTACCTGATGCAGTATGAAACTGAGAGTCAGGCAAAGTATGCATATGCATACTACTACGGAAAGTCAGAATTTGTTGATGTTGATACCGTCATTTCCGTAGCAGACGGAGATAACAGTGCGAATGCAGCAGCTCCTATGGCTGCCAACGAAAACCCAATTGCTGAACTGCATGAAGCAGTTGCCGGAAATCCGGTAAAGGCTGCAGGTGCAGTTGCCGTTATTGATACAGGTGTGAATGGCGTGGCAAATGTCACGGAGTCTGTTTCCATGATCGGTGATAACACAGCAGATGAAAACGGACACGGTACAAAAATGGCACAGCTGATTGCAGAGCAGAATCCGGATGTATCCATTCTTTCCATCAAGGCATTAGGTGCTGATGGAACGGGAGATGTGTCTGCCGTATATGCAGCAATCCAGTATGCGATAGACAAGAAGGTTTCCGTAATCAACCTGTCCATGTCAGCAGTAGGAACAGCCGAGAATGCAGCATTAACGTCAATAATTGATGCAGCTGTAGAGGCAGGCATCGCGGTTGTCGGCGCAGCCGGAAACAAGGGAATGGATGTATGTTTCTTTGTACCAGGAAATATCGAGAGTGCTTATATCATAGGCGCAGCCGATGAGAATGGTGCAAGAATTACATCTTCCAACTATGGTTCGACGGTTGACTTTAACGTAGTGGCAGACTCCACGTCAGAGGCAGCTGCGAAGTTTTCTGGTTATTATACATTAAACGGGGCAGTAGCGGATGAGAAGCTGGTATTCCCGACCGATTATGTGAAGGAAGAGAAGATTGACTACAATGGCCCAATCATTAAACATCAGATTTCTTTCTACAACTATCAGGGCAGCCGTGATGATCTTGTATGGATTAGTGAAAAACTAATGAAAACAGAGATTGATGACGAGTATATTACTGCGCGCATTGGTTTCGCGGAGGATGCACAGGCAGTAAGCGGGCTGGATATTTATGTCGATTTTATGAGTATCGACAGCGAGCATGCAATTACGGATGAGTGTACGGTTGATCTTACAAACATGATTGTAAAGATTCCGGCATCGTATAAGGATTCTAATCTTACGATTCGCTGGTACATGCCGAATGCATCTTATCAGTATTGTTATGATACGGATGAAAAATATATGATTTCCAACACACCTGAGAAATTTAAGGTGGCATATAACGCAGTTGGAGGGTTAACACTTAAGACTGCGCAGGATTATGTTAACGGAACGTATAAGCAGGGACGTACATTTACGCATACTGCGGATTCTATGAACCATTGTTATGTGAATTATTCTACTGATGGTATTAAAGTAGGTGATTACTATACCATTACAAGTGGATATATCGCTAGCGTGGAGGAGAAGCCAGGAATCTATACGACACGAGGTGAAATTGCTTCCATGTTTGGTCCGAATGCATTGAATAATATTACGGAGGCAGGATATGCTTCAACGCAGGCATTCCTGGTTCATTTTAATTCTGTTACACGGGATTATGACAGTGCAGATGTTTCCGGCTGGTTTAACACGGTTGGCGGTAAGTCGGAAATCGCACCGGGTATTATCCGTTCTGATATTGATAATATTCAATATACAAGAACTGATGGAACTACATATTATACAACCGAGGAAGTTTCTGCTTCTTTGGGATGGGTGTTTGGTACGTGTGCAAACAATGAGATTGGTGGTCAGTGCCCAACCTTTGAGCCGGGTGGAAAGATCATCTGTACAAGTAAGGATGCAGATGGCACAGCCTACTTCTTCTACTATTGTCGTTCGCTAAGAGCGCAGTGGGCAGGTGGTTCATTCTCTATAACTCCCGTATTTCCAAAGACGGGATACCTTAGAATCCACAAGACATCCTCGGATCCGGCACTGACGGATGGAAACAGCTGCTATAACTTTACCAATATCACTTACAAGATTTACAGTGACAGTTCCTGTACAACAGAAGTACAGACCCTGTATCTGGATCAGGATGGATATTCTCAGTCTGTTGAGCTGACAGAGGGAACCTATTACATTAAGGAAACGGATGCTGTAAATTCCGGTTATGCACTGGATACAAATGTTTATACGGTAACCGTAACGGCAGGAACTACTTTTGATGCTCCACAGACTTGGAGTACGAAGGATGCTCCGCTTAATGACCCGTTGGGTATTGTTATAAACAAGATCAATAGCGATGGAACTACGGCAGCTGACTTATCTGGAGCTGAGTATACGATTACTTATTATCCGAAGCAGTATACTAGTGTAGCAGAAATTGCAGCAGACACAGATCCAGAGGTAAAGCCAACTGTATGGGTAATTCAGACAAAAAAACATTCAGATGGAAGCTATTATGCTTCCTTAAGAGACGAGTGTATTGTTCCAAATAGTAATAGTGCAGGTGCAGTTTTTGGAAAAAACCATACTGGAACTTACGTTATTCCACTTGGAACCATCACTGTTGAAGAAACAAAAGCACCGGAAGGCTTTACAAAAGATGGAGCTATTGTAAGCAGTGCAAAAACTGGTGCAACGATTTCCGGGACTAATAACGTATATTTATTCCAGTTTGTTGACGAGAACTCGGCAGTATATTTAAAGAGTGGCAATGCTCTTTCAACTTCTCTGGATGATGAGACTGCCGTAACTTTAACATATGCAGAGCTCCAGATCAACGGTTCACCAAAGATGGAAAAGCATGACTTCGAGTTAAGCAAGAAGGCAACTATGGGCGGAACTAGCTTTGAGGGAATCTCTTTTGAGATTTACTGTCTGGATGATTCTGTTGCCATCGGAAATGACACTTACACAAAGGGACAGACAATTACTACAGTGACTTCTGATGAAGAAGGAAACATTGATGTAGGTATGCAGTTTCCTGTCGGTCACTATGCAGTGCGCGAAAAGGCGGCAAACAATTACTACACAATGACAACAGATCAGATCCATTACTTCGATGTAGTTGAATATCAGGGAGAAGCATTTATCCAGTATGAGTCTGATACAAATGCAGTCACCTTTATGGACCGCGTTGTACGTGGAGATCTGTCATTCGTAAAGAAAAATTCCGACACGGATGAAGCACTTGCTTATATCCCGTTCAGGATTACAAATAATACAACAGGCGAAACACATTACATCTTAACTGATGCGAATGGAAACTTCACTTCCGCAACTGGAAAGACCACAAATACCAATGCAAACGATGTAGTTCTTTCCCAGTATGGTGATAAGGATGTCATTCCACAGAGCGTTGTGGATTCACTGGCAAAGGATGCCGGACTTTGGTTTGGTATGGGAAGTGAAGGAACCATGACAGCTGCAAATGATTCTTACAGCTCATTTGTATATGGAACATACACCATCACCGAGTTAAAGGCCGAAGCAACCAGAAGCATGAAGATGTATACCAGCACCTTCACAATCGACACTGACGGAAAAGTTCTTGATCTTGGAACAGTCAACAACGTTCCGATGAGAATTAAAACAACACTGGTTGACGTAAATGGAGAACATTTCACCGAAGCAACGAGTACAGTGACATTGACTGACCATGTAGCATACAAAAATCTGGATACGGACAAGACATATACGCTGACAGGAACCTTGTATGTGAAGGATGGAGATGCACTGACAGAAATGATGACAGAAACGGTTGACTTTCAGCCAACCGAAACAAGTGGCACACAGGATGTTACATTCACATTCGATGCATCTGAGCTTGTTGGAAAGTCAGTAGTTGCATTTGAGGAGCTTTCCGTAAATGGAGAGTTTTGTGCAGAACATAAGGATAAGGACGATGAAAACCAGACCGTTACATTCCCTGGTATTCAGACAACGGCACGCGATAATGTAACCGAGGATCATGTATCCAATGCAACAGATTCCATCACAATCGTGGATACGGTAGCTTATACAGGTCTTAAAAAAGGAGATACCTACACAGTTACTGGAACATTGATGGATGCAGAGACAGGTGAGGCTGCTCTTGATGATGACGGCAATGCAATTACCGCATCAAAGGAGTTTACGGCACTGTCTGCTGATGAAAACATTGATATCACCTTTACATTTGCAGGTGTTTCCTTAGCAGGAAAGACACTTGTTGCTTTTGAGCAGATTGATCATGACGGTAAAAAATATGCCGTTCATGCAGATATCAATGACAAGGGCCAGACCGTATATATTCCAAAGATCCGCACAAAGGCACTCGATGCCAATACCGGATTGAATCAGGTAAAAGCAGACAGCAATGTAACTGTTGTTGATACCGTAACCTATACACATCTGCTTCCTGGAAAAACATATGTAATGAAGGGTG
>OGOL01002157.1_pt1 | contig 15974 bp, 7 predicted proteins | sample 1552641 | NCBI WGS metagenome assembly OGOL01 (sample SAMEA2580140, study PRJEB22360) | human gut metagenome | biome: human gut; feature: human-associated habitat; material: faeces | place: Denmark | collected 2008/2010 | reverse complement strand
GTCATGCCCGTCAGGTCAAGGTCACCAAGGAGAACACCACCATCGTGGGCGGCGCAGGCGATAAGGATGCCATTGCAGCCCGCATTGCACAGATCCGCAACCAGATCGAGGCTTCCACCAGCGATTTCGACCGCGAGAAGCTGCAGGAGCGCCTGGCAAAGCTGGCCGGCGGCGTTGCAGTCATCAAGGTCGGTGCTGCTACCGAGGTCGAGATGAAGGATAAGAAGCTGCGCATCGAGGATGCTCTGAACGCAACCAAGGCTGCCGTTCAGGAAGGCGTTGTCGCTGGCGGCGGCACCGCTCCCATCAACGCCATCCCCGCTGTGCGCGCCCTGTGCGACACGCTGGAAGGCGACGAGCGCACCGGTGCCAAGATCGTCCTGAAGGCTCTGGAGGCACCTCTGCGCCAGATCGCCAAGAACGCCGGTCTGGAAGGCAGCGTCATCATCGACAAGATCGTCTCTGCCAACAAGCCCAACTATGGCTTCGACGCTCAGAACGAGGTCTTTGTTGAGGATATGATCGCCGCAGGTATCGTTGACCCCACCAAGGTCACCCGTTCCGCTCTGGAGAACGCAGCATCCGTCGCTGAGATGGTGCTGACCACCGAGAGCCTGGTCGCTGACCTGCCCGAACCCCCCGCTGCTCCCGCAGCCGGTGGTGACATGGGCGGCATGGGCGGCATGTACTAATAGCTGCCAAAAAACCGCATGAATCCTTGATTTTTGGAGTGCGCAAAAGCGGATTTACGCCAAACTTACGCCACTTACGCCAAAAATCAAAGCGCACTATAGGGTAACAAAATCGGCACTCGCTGAAAAGCGGGTGCCGATTTTTGTGTCACGAAAAGCTGATGGATGCTGCACGCTACACACCGTCAGCTTTTTCGTTTACAGGGGAAAAAGTGGGTGGTATAATAGAAATAGAGTTTTGTAAGAGTGCTTTCATAGTCAAGGCTATAAAAAATACGGATAAGCATAAAGCCGGTGGATGATATGAAAATTCTGGATAACATCACCAATACCGTTCGAGATGATTTGCGGGTCGAAATCAAAAAAGGCAGCAGGGTGTCTATTGCGGCAGCCTGCTTTTCGATGTATGCCTACAAAGAGCTAAAGAAGCAGCTGGAAACCATAGACGAGTTTGAATTTATCTTTACATCCCCCACGTTTGTGAAAGAAAAGGTTGAAAAACAGAAGCGGGAGTTCTACATTCCCCGCATTTCTCGTGAAACGAGCCTTTACGGTACAGAGTTTGAAATCAAACTGCGCAATGAGATGACCCAGAGAGCCATCGCAAAGGAGTGTGCAGACTGGATCAGAAGGAAGGCTACGTTCAAATCGAACACCACCGGTGAAAATATGGCTGGCTTTATGACTGTGGATTCCGGCGCAGCACAGACCGCCTATATGCCGATTGGCGGATTTACGACAGTTGATATTGGCTGTGAGCGCGGAAATAACAGCTACAACATGGTCAACTGCATGGAGGCTCCGTTCGCACAGCAGTACATGAAGTTGTTCGATACCCTGTGGAACGACCGGGACAAAATGCAGGATGTCACAGATGTAGTACTGGAGAATATCAGCACGGCTTATGCTGAAAATTCCCCGGAGTTCATCTACTTTATGACGCTGTATCATGTGTTCAGCGAGTTTTTGGACGACATCTCGGAAGACGAACTGCCGAATGAGGCAACCGGATTCAAGCAGAGCAAAATCTGGAGTCTGCTGTACGACTTCCAGAAGGATGCGGTGCTTGCTATCATCAATAAGCTGGAAAAGTACAACGGCTGCATCCTTGCGGACAGTGTTGGCCTTGGCAAGACCTTTACCGCACTGGCAGTCGTAAAGTATTATGAGAATCGAAACAAGTCGGTTCTGGTGCTGTGTCCCAAAAAGCTGGCGGAAAACTGGAATACCTATAAGGACAACTATGTGAACAACCCGATTGCATCGGATCGGCTGAATTATGATGTCCTGTTCCATACAGACCTGTCCAGAAGCGGCGGAAAGTCGAATGGCCTCGACCTGGATCGCCTGAACTGGGGCAACTATGATCTGGTCGTCATTGATGAATCGCACAATTTCCGTAATGGAATCGGAACTCATAGCAAGACGCAGGACAATCGTTACCAGCGGCTGATGGATAAGGTGATCCATGCCGGAGTCAAGACCAAGGTGCTGATGCTTTCGGCAACGCCTGTCAACAACCGCTTTGTTGACTTGAAAAATCAGTTGGCCCTTGCCTATGAGGGGAACTCCGAATATCTGGATGAAAGGCTGAACACCTCAAAGAGCATTGAAGACATCTTTAAGCAGGCGCAGAAAGCCTTTAACGCATGGAGCAAACTGAAACCAGAAGAGAGAACCACGGATGCGCTGCTGCGGACATTGGATTTCGACTTCTTCGAGCTGCTGGACAGTGTTACCATCGCACGTTCTCGGAAGCATATCGAGAAGTACTACAACACCAATGCTATCGGAAAGTTCCCAGAGCGGTTGAAGCCGATCTCTGTTCGGCCATGTCTGACAGACCTGAATAATGCCATCAACTACAACGAAATTTATGAGCAGCTGATTCAGCTGAGCTTGTGCGTCTATATGCCCTCCAACTACATCTTCGCAAGTAAGATCCAGAAATATCAGGAGCTGACGCACAATAAGGGAGAGAATCTGACCCAGAGAGGCCGTGAGCAGGGTATTTGTCGGTTGATGAGTATCAACCTGCTGAAACGGCTGGAAAGCTCTGTACATTCGTTCCAGCTGACCCTGATGCGCATCAAGAAACTGATTGATGGTACGATTCAGTCCATTGACCAGTTTGAACGCTCCGGACACGCTGATCTGGATATGTACGACATGGCCGGAGACGATTTTGACATGGACGATGAAAACACCGACTTTTTCACCGTCGGCAAAAAAGTCAAAATCGATCTTGCGGATATGGATTGGAAGAGTTGGCGTGATGAACTTCGGAAAGATGCAGAAATTCTGGAACTGTTGACCTTTATGGTGGCAGATATCACGCCGCAGCATGACACAAAGCTGCAAGAACTGTTCCAGCTGCTGTCTGAAAAAATTGAGCACCCGATCAATGCCGGCAACAGAAAAGTGCTGATTTTCTCTGCATTTTCGGATACGGCAGAGTACCTCTTTGACAATGTGAGTGCGTTTGTAAAGCAGAAATATGGGCTGAATACCGCTGTAATTACCGGCTCGATTGACGGACGTACCACGATCAAAGGCTTCAAGGCAACACTCAACAACGTGCTGACCTGCTTCTCTCCCATTTCCAAAGACCGGGATGTTCTGATGCCCGGTAGTGCCACGGAAATTGATGTGTTGATTGCGACAGACTGCATTTCTGAAGGTCAGAACTTGCAGGACTGCGATTATCTGATCAACTATGACATTCACTGGAACCCGGTACGCATTATCCAGCGTTTTGGACGAATCGACCGTATCGGCAGCAGAAACCAGTACATCCAGCTTGTGAATTTCTGGCCTGATCTGACGCTGGACGATTATATCAACCTGAAATCCCGTGTGGAGACCCGCATGAAAATCACCGTTATGACCGCTACCGGCGATGATGACCTTATCAACCCCGAAGAAAAGGGTGATTTGGAGTATCGCAAGGCACAGCTGAAACGCTTGCAGGAAGAGGTCGTTGACATCGAGGATATGTCGGACGGCATCTCCATCATGGATCTGGGACTGAACGAGTTCCGGCTCGACCTGCTGGATTACATCAAACACAATGGTGATCTGGACAAGAAGCCCCGTGGACTTCATGCGGTGGTTCCGGCTACGGATGAACTGCCGGAGGGAGTGATCTTCGTGCTGAAAAACATCAATGACAGCGTCAATGTGGACAATCGGAACCGCATCCATCCGTTCTACATGGTTTACATCGGCATGGATGGGCAGATCATCTGCGACTACTTGAACCCCAAAAAGATGTTGGACGATATCCGGCTGCTGTGCCGTGGAAAGACTGAGCCAATCAAAGAGGTGTATGAACGCTTCAACAGGGAAACAGACGATGGAAAGGACATGGCAGAAATGTCCGAATTGCTGAGTGAAGCCATTGACTCGATCATTGATGTCAAAGAAGAAAGCGACATCGACAGCCTGTTCTCTGCGGGCGGAACAACGGCATTGCTCAGTCAGGTGTCCGGACTGGATGATTTTGAATTGATCTGCTTCCTTGTTGTAAAATGAACGAACAGAGGTGAAGAATGTGCTTGGTTTGCCTATGACTACCGAGTTCAATAAACGTATCCCTAAGCAGAAGTTTTATGAAAACATTGCTGTGACACCGGCTATGAAGAAAGCCTTTGTCGAGCAGATCAAAATCATCTACTGACGCAATAAGATTGCGACTACCACCCTGAATCTGGCTGCTGGCGGGCAGGTGACGGAGATCGAGGTGGTCGAGGTGCGGCTGTCTGCCCCGGAGCTGGACGGGAGTGTGCTGCGCCAGATCGACCGGGAAATTCCGTATCACATCCTCTTTTTGCTGGAATACGAGGGCAAGTATCGTGCTGTCATCGGCTACAAGGAGGCTGCGGCGGGCAAGACGGCCTTTAAGGTTGACCGCTATTATTCTACGGACTGGCTGGATGAGGACGACCTGCCGGTGCATCTGGAAGGGCTTACGCTGGATGCTGTATACGAGAACTTTGTCCGTCAGATCGCAGGTGATGCGCTTGGCACAGGAGAAAGTGCGTCCCTGAAAGACAGCGTGGAGCAGCAGAAGCAGCGAGAGCAGCTGGAAAAGCAGATTGTGGCACTGGAAGCTAAAATCCGTAAGGAAAAACAGCCAAGGAAGAAATTTGAACTAGTGCAAAACATAAAAGTGCTAAAAGAAGGACTAAAGCATGTCTAATTCTGTGATTTCTAAACATAGTAAATCAGCTTTTGACGAATCAGAATCTATCACAATACTCAAGGGACTTTTGGAATCAACACGTGAAATTAAAACTTTTTTCGGAGAAAATGATCGAACTCCAAATTATGATGGAACATTTGAACTTGTAAACAATGAATGTGAACCTGTCAAACAATTTATCGTCCAAATAAAAAAAGTTGACAAATTGATACAGAATACAAAAGGAAAAAACATTGGAAAATATGATTATTCACTCAAAACAAATTTCTTGCAGTATGTTAAAGACAGGGTAACGGAATGTCCGGCAATTTACTTTGTCGTAGATCTTTCGACCAAAAAGGTATTCTGGATATATCTTTCAGATGAAACGCTTATGCGATTGAATTTTGAAGGAAAAAAGACAGTGACATATCATTTTCAGGAGACAGAGTTTATTTCTGATATAAATTCTTTCATTTTAGAAATGAGGCATATCGCTCCAGAACGCAATCGACTTTTTGTATATAAAACATCTCAGCAGATTTCGGAACTTCAAGATGCTGTGGATTACCTTAACCAGCACTTGAATGGTGACTTGAAGAAGATAAAGGAATGTGTTTTTCCGGATTTGTGGAGGATTGGCATTAAGTATAGCTCGAACCGTGATATTCAAGTTAATGATAGAACGATTCAAGTTGCTGGGTGCGTTGCGTTGTATCCTCAAATGCGTGGAAATCTTGACACAGGAGTGCACGAATATGACTGGAATATAAAAGAAAATATGTTTACACATTTTTCTTTTATATCTGAAACCGATTTGAAGAAATATAGTAAAAACACATTACATGAAATTATTCAAAACTATTTTAGAATCGGAATACAGCACGACTGCTTACCAACACTTGTGCTGTTAGAACAGGTGGAGGACTTCATTGAAAAAAGCAACTGTTTCTTTGAAAAATCAAAATCGAATATATACTTGCCGTCTGATATTCGTCGTAGATTCGTATTGTTGCACAATTACATGTGCTTTGTTCTCTCAGGATATGCGTCTTCAGATAAGGAAATTGCATATGTAAAACGGACAAATGAAATCCTCTCTCGTGGAAGAAAAAATTTCTACGATATCTTTGAGTGCGCACGTTCATGTCCGGAAGATTTCAAAAAATATTGTGCTTCTGGAAGGGATGATGAAAATCGTTTTCGAGGAAGTGTGCTTGGGCTTTTGACAGATGAAAGTGTACGGTGGCTTTTGGCAATTCTTGAACTTGAAAAACGGAAGGTGCAAGAGATTACTCCTGTTTGGGGATATCATTGGTACGATTTAGTTCAACTCAATAAACCAGAGTATATCTCCAGGTGCAATGATATATGCGGAAAACTGTTTTCTAAATTGCCTGAGTTGTACGAAAAAACGTATCATAATATCTTTGACACAAATAAATATCTTCTTCAAAATAGATATGTTTATAAGCTGACTTGTGATAGTTTCGATAATTCAAAATATTTAGGAATAGAGTCTCAATGCTATCAGGCAAAAAACTTCAGTATACAGATGGAACCATCTCTTACGTTGGATTTCCCAAATGATGATATCCCAGAGGGACTTATGTCGGCAACTGGAAGCATGTCGATAGGAATGTTTGTACAGAGGCGAAAACTATACTATGATTCAATTTGTTGTCTTCTTTATCGTGGCATCTGCAAAGGATTAGAATTTGAAGAAAAAGATTTGCCACTATATGAACATGAAGACGTTAAATTCTATTTATAAAAAGTGAGAGGTTATCTGATGGACACCCTTAAAATGCACAGCCTTGACGGTGTACAGCGCAACATTGAGCTGATTGGTAAGCTGTTCCCCAATGCAATTACCGAGGTAAAACGTGACGGCAAAGTAGAACACGCCATTGACTTTGACGTTCTGCGGCAGGAGCTTTCCGACTCCATTGTAGAGGGCAGGGAGGAACGCTATCAGTTCACATGGCCGGACAAGAAAAAGGCGATGCTGGCGGCAAATGCGCCCATCACGGCAACTCTGCGTCCCGTTGTGGCGGATAGCGTTGGCAAAGATGGCACTCCCGGTGGCTTTGACAGCGAGAACCTCTACATCGAGGGCGACAATCTGGAAGTGCTGAAGCTCTTGCAGGAAACCTATCTGGGCAAGGTCAAGATGATCTACATTGACCCTCCATACAATACGGGCAATGACTTTGTCTACGAGGACGACTTTGCACAGAGCACCGAGGATTACATGGGAAACAGCGGCCAGTATGACGAAGAAGGCAACCGGCTTGTGACCAACACCGAGAGTAATGGCCGTTTTCACACGGATTGGCTCAATATGATTTATCCTCGCCTGAAAATTGCAAAAGATTTGCTTGCAGATGATGGCGTTGTTTTTATTTCTATTGATGATAATGAACTGAATAATCTGAAAAAATGCTGTGATGAAATTTTTGGAGAACAGCGTTTCTTGGCGGTTTTTGTATGGAAGCGTAGAGCATCATCACAGATGGATAAAAGTAAATGCTCAACGGATCACGAATATGTCTTAGCGTATAAAGGTAATGATTTCAAAGTATTTAGAGGAATAGATAAAGATTATAAAGGATATTCAAATCCTGATAATGATCCTCGTGGTCCTTGGACAACAGGTGATTTGACTGTTGGGATGACAGGCGATATGCGTCCGAATCAGTATTATGATTTAGTAGACCCCAAAACAGGAAAGGTATATAAACCAAATTATAATCGTGTCTGGTCTTACATTCCAGAATCTATGAATCAACTTATTGCGGAAAATCGAATTGTTTTCCCTGAAGATACGACAAAGCGGCCAATGAAAAAGAGATTTGCTTCCGAATTGGATTCTGGCACTAATCCGCAGTCGACTTGGATGGATGATGTTGGAATGAATACCGAAGGAACAAAACAGATGTATGATCTTTTTGGGAAAGCTTTCTTCTCGTATACAAAACCTGTGTCACTGGTTAAGGCACTAACTTTACAAGTTGCAGGAGCAGGGGATATAGTCCTCGACTTCTTCTCCGGTTCCGCCACAACTGCTCATGCTGTAATGAAACTGAACGCCGAGGATGGCGGACACCGCAAGTTCATCATGGTGCAGCTGCCCGAAAAAACAGATGAAAAGAGCGAAGCCTACAAGGCAGGCTACAAGAACATCTGCGAAATCGGCAAGGAGCGTATCCGCCGTGCTGGGCGCAAAATCAAGGAGGATGCTGGGCTAACTGCTCCGGTCGATTTGGATATTGGTTTCCGCTGCCTGCGTCTGGACAGCAGCAATATGGAAAACGTCTACTACACGCCGGAAGAAATCAGCCAGCAGGATATGTTCTCGCTGGTGGATAACGTAAAATCTGACCGAACCCCGGAAGATTTGCTGTTCCAAGTGATGCTGGATCTGGGTGTGCTGCTGTCCAGTCCCATTGAGGTGAAAGAGATTGCGGGCAAAAAGGTGTTCAACGTGGCAGAGGGCTTCTTACTGGCCTGCTTTGACCATGATGTGACCGAGGAGACTGTCAAGGCGATTGCCCAGATGAAGCCCTACTATGCCGTGTTCCGTGACAGCTCCATGGCAAACGACAGCGTTGCAACAAACTTTGACCAGATTTTTGAAACGTATAGCCCGGAAACGGTAAGGAAGGTGCTGTAATGACAGCGAAAATTCAATATCCCAAAATCGATCTCTACCACTATACATCCATCGGTTCGCTTTTTTCCATCCTGCAAAATGAAACCATTCGCCTGACGGATTATCGTTTCCTGAATGACACACAGGAACTGTCTTATGCGCTGAACTGGTTGAAAGATTATCTTGCACCTAAAGCCGAAGAAGAGTTTGGCAAAAAAGTTCTGACAGCGATTGATAATGTTGAGCATGGGAAAATTGAACGCATAAAGAGCATAAGTGATGGGTCGCCGTATATGCAGCGATATTTATGCGATATTCACTATTATATTTTGTCATTGTCTCGGCGATATGATGACCTTGCAATGTGGCGAATGTATGCAAAAGATGGATGCTGTATAAAGTTTAATAGCCAAAAATTGAAAGAATTCTTCTATGGATTTCGGGATGCAAATCTCGAAAAAGGTTTGATGAATCTGATAGATGGAGAGGTTGAGTACGAAATCAAAGAATCAACTAGACACGCAATAAACTATTTCTACTCTATAAAAAATGAACTGATGATTTATGACGAAATTTTAATGTTTTGCCTGCTTTTTAAATCGCCATCATTCTCTTTTGAACATGAATATCGAATGGGAATTCCGTTTGAAGATCAATACTTAGGCGAAAATTGTTCAAAAGAATTTTTACTATCAGGAACAACGATTCGTCCACAGCTGGAATTGAAAAATTTCCCGATACGAGATATTATCGAAGAAATCACAATCAGTCCGTTTGTTACCTCCGAGTTGACGAAAATTGGAATACAGGAACTTTTGATTTCAAAAGGAATTTCTCCTGATGTGGTAAGACTATCGCAGATTTCCATAAGATGAGAAAGGCAGATTGCTGTGATAGAGAAAAAAGAAGAAAAAAAGATTCGCAGTTCAGCGGCAGAATATTTGACCTTTGTGGCTTCTACGGGTGAGAGCGATGCAAGCTATGAAATGCGCTATGAGGATGAAAACATCTGGCTGACGCAGAAGATGATGGCGGCACTGTATGATGTGGATGTGCGCACGGTCAACGAGCATATCAAAAAAATCTATGCGGACGGCGAACTGACCGAGCAGGCAACTATCCGGAAATTCCGGATAGTTCAGACCGAGGGCACTCGTCAGGTCAATCGGGAACTGACGCATTATAATTTGCAGCTGATTATTGCAGTCGGCTTCAAGGTGAACAACCAGCGGGCGGTGCAGTTCCGCAAGTGGGCGGGGCAGATCGTCAAGGACCACACCATTCAGGGCTGGACAATGGATGTGGAGCGGCTGAAAAAAGGTCATATGTTCACGGATGAATATTTTGAGCGTCAGTTGCAGCAGATTCGGGAAATTCGTCTGTCGGAGCGCAAGTTCTATCAGAAAGTGACGGATTTGTACGCAACAGCGTTTGATTACGACAAGGACGCCAAGACGACCCGCCTGTTCTTCCAGACGGTTCAGAATAAGATGCACTATGCTGTGCATCGCCACACGGCGGCAGAACTGATCGTGGAGCGTGCCGATGCCAACAAGGAGCACATGGGGCTTACCACATGGGAAAATGCGCCGGATGGGAAAATCCTGAAAGCGGATGTGACAGTAGCCAAAAACTACCTGAGCAAAGAGGAAATGAACTATCTGGAGCGAATCGTGTCGCTCTATCTGGATTATGCCGAGCTGCAGGCCGAGCGCAAGATCCCCATGAGCATGGAGGACTGGGCAAAGCGGCTGGACGGTTTTCTGGAGTTCAACGGCAATGAACTGCTGACAGGCCCCGGTAAAATCAGCGCAGAACAGGCCAAACTCCATGCAGAAACCGAATACGAAAAGTATCGTGTCATTCAGGATCGCCTGTATGAGAGCGATTTTGACCGGTTCCTGATGCTGGAGCAGGAGGTAAACCACAAAGATGAAGTTTAGTTTTAAGATTCAGCAGTACCAGACGGATGCTGTGGATGCGGTGGCACGGGTCTTTCAGGGTCAGCCCTATAATGCAGGTGTGTCTTACCTGCGGGATATGGGAAGTCTGTCTGCACAGCCGCAGCAGTTGAGCCTTGTTTCCAGTGGGGACGATGCAACACAGGTGGAGTTGCTGGATTTGATCAACGATTCCGGTTTTAAGAACGAAGCACTCCAACTAACCGACCAGGAGCTGCTTCAGAACATCCGCGCGTTGCAAGCAGAAGCAAACATCCATCAGTCGGACAAGTTGGTGGCACCGCTGGGCAGGTGTTCTCTGGATATTGAGATGGAAACCGGCACAGGCAAGACCTATGTTTACATCAAGACCATGTTCGAGCTGAACAAGCGGTATGGTTGGAGCAAATTTATCGTTGTTGTGCCGAGTATCGCCATCCGTGAAGGCGTAAAGAAGTCCTTTGAGATCACTGCCGATCACTTTATGGAGTGCTACGGCAAAAAGGCACGGTTCTTTATCTACAACAGTAGCAACCTGAATCAGTTGGATTCCTTTTCCAGCAATTCCGGCATCAATGTCATGATCATCAACACGCAGGCGTTTGCCGCCTCCATGAACGAGGACAAGAACGTGGAAGGCCGCAAGGGTGATGCCGCTGCGAGAATTATCTACACCAAGCGGGATGAGTTCGGCTCCCGCCGCCCGATTGATGTGATTGCCGCCAACCGTCCGATCCTGATTCTGGATGAGCCGCAGAAGATGGGCAAAGAGGACTCCGCCACCCAGAAAGCCCTGAAAAAATTCACCCCGCTTTTCACGCTGAACTACTCTGCTACCCATGCCAAGCAGCACAATCTGATCTACGTTTTGGATGCGCTGGACGCTTACAACAAGCGGCTGGTCAAAAAGATCGAAGTCAAAGGCTTTGAGGTCAAAAATCTTCGTGGTACGGACAAGTATCTGTATCTGGAAAGTATTATCATCTCCCCGAAAAATCCGCCGCGGGCAAAAGTGGAGCTGGAAGTCAGCCACCAGAACGGTACGAAGCGAGAGTTCCATATGCTGGATGTGGGCGATAATCTCTATTATAAATCCGGGGAAATGGAGCAGTACAAGGGCTTCGTAGTGTCGGAAATCGACCCGATCACGGGCGTTGTGACCTTTACGAACGGAGACACCATCCGCAAAGGTGATGTTACCGGCGACGTTTCCGAAAACGATATGCGCCGGGTACAGATTCATGAAACGATCCTTTCGCACTTTGAAAAAGAACAGGAACTTTTCAAACTGGGCATCAAGACGCTTTCCCTGTTCTTCATTGACGAAGTGGCAAAATACCGCCAGTACGATGAAGAAGGAAACGAGCTGCTGGGCGAGTACGGCAAAATTTTTGAGCAGGAGTACCTTTCGGTTCTGAATGAGCATCGCACCCTGTTCGACCCGGCTTATACTGCCTATCTGGATTCAACCGATGTGCATGATGTCCACAAGGGCTATTTCAGCATCGACAAGAAAGGTCACAGCGTCAACAGTTCGGTCAAGCGTGGCTCAGATATGTCGGATGACATTTCTGCCTATGACCTGATCCTGAAAAATAAGGAACGTCTGCTGTCCTTTGAAGAGCCGACCCGGTTCATCTTCTCCCACTCTGCCCTGCGGGAAGGCTGGGATAACCCGAATGTGTTCCAAATCTGCACCCTGAAGCACAGCGACAGCACCACGCAGAAGCGGCAGGAAGTAGGCCGTGGTCTGCGTCTGTGCGTGAATAAGGACGGAAACCGCATGGATGCGGAAGTACTGGGAGATAAGGTGCAGGATATCAACGTCCTGACTGTTATTGCCAGCGAGAGCTATGCAGGATTTGTAGACGGACTGCAAAAGCAGACCGAAGCAGTGCTGTATGACCGCCCACGCAAGGCAGACATTGCATATTTTACCGGCAAGACCATCAGGCTGGATGGCAAAACTGTCAAGGTGGATGACCATCAGGCACGGGCGATTTATCAGTACCTTGTCCGCAACAACTATGTGGATGAGCAGGATAACGTCACGCAGGACTATCGGGACGATGTGCAGACCGGAACACTTGCACCGGTGCCGGAAACGCTGAAGCCCATTGAAGAGGGCGTGCACACGCTTGTGCAGGCAATTTATGATGACAGTATGCTCAAGTCTATGTTTGAGGATGGCAACAAGCCGAAAGTGCTGGAAAATCCGCTGAACGACCGGTTTGAAAAGGCAGAGTTCCAGAAGCTCTGGCAGACGATCAACCACAAATACGCCTATACGGTGGATTTTGATTCTGAGGAACTGATCCGGAAAGCAATCGAATACATCGACAGGGAACTGTACGTCAGTCGCCTGCAATATACCGTTACCTATGCCGGGCAGAAAGATGTCCTGAGTGCCGATATGGTGCGAGAAGGCAGCAGCTTCAGCGATGCCAAGAGCAGAACAAAAAAATTAGAACATGACTACGCAGGTCAGGTTGCGTATGACCTGATCGGCAAAATTGCAGAGGGCACAACGCTGACCCGGCATACCGTTGCACGGATTTTGCAGGGCATCAAGCCGACAACCTTTGCGATGTACCAGAACAACCCGGAAGAATTTATCGCAAAGGTGATCCGGCTGGTCAAGGAGCAGAAAGCTACCATGATCGTGGAGCATATCACCTATGATACCATTGAGGGCAGCTACGACAGCAGCATCTTTACGGCAGAGAAACACGCTCTGACGATGGATAAGGCTTACAAGGCACAAAAGGCGATTCAGGATTACGTTTTCACCGATGGCACAGCGGAAAAGAGCGTGGAACGGAAGTTTGCGGAAAATCTGGACGGTGCAGAGGAAGTCTTTATCTATGCAAAACTGCCGAAAGGCTTCTATATTCCGACCCCGGTTGGACACTACTCCCCGGACTGGGCAATCGTGTTCCATGAGGGCAAGGTGAAACACATCTATTTTGTAGCAGAAACCAAAGGCACGATGGAAAGCCTGAACTTGCGCCCAATCGAGAAGTCCAAGATCGACTGCGCCAAGAAGCTCTTCGCAAAATTGTCAGATGGTCTTGTGACATACGACCATGTGGACAGCTATCAAGAGCTGATGAATAAGGTACTGCAGTGACCAGTACAAAATGAATCATGAAGCGGCTGTTTGCGTAGATGCAGATGGCCGCTTCTGCATTTGACATCCTGATCGGGAGTGTGAGCGATAATATAGGGCTGCGATGAGTTTGAACGAATCAGCGATGCAATCGCACAGTCTGCATCGAAAACGTGTTACAGATGCTGCAAGTACTCAAAATGAGCACATCGTTTTTCGTACCGTCTCAAGGTCTGTTGAAAATCAGGTGCCGCCACCCGGCACTTGATTTTACCCGTAACAGAATCAGTTGGTCATTTTGGCCAACTGAAAAAGCCGGACGAGCTGTCCGTTCAGGACAGTTTGCCCGGAGCAAGAGTGCAGAGGTGCGGGTCGCCAGTGACGACCTCAAAAGGCCGCAGGTATTTTGAAGCACCGACCGAGCCGACAGGCGAGACCGCAGCCCTTTGAAGGGAGTCAAGGGGGAACGCCTTGCCCAGTGATATGACGCTGTGCGTCATATCCTACTGGGTATTATCTGGCGCAAAACGGCGGCAGATCCAGCAGCTCCGCTGCTGCGTTCTCTCCCGGCAAGCTGTTGAAATGAAAGAAGCCCCCGCTAAACCTTATACTAAAATCAGGAAAAAGTAACCAAAACAGGTTCACTTGGGGAGCCAATAATAGGCCTACGAGGCCCACGACTTTAGTGATTTCAGGTGCTATAATAATTGCAGAGATGCAGCATCTTAGTGATTTTCCGCAAAGAAAGAATAGCGATGCAACAAGAAATGGGAACGATGTTTCCTACTTTCACCGAAAATTAGGAACTCACAGTTCCTGTTCGAGTATGAGTTTCTCTGTTATACTTTTCTTGCAGAGCAGAAGCAAACTCTTCTAAGCAGAAAGCGACAAACGCCATGATCTCCCACTGAGGGAAGGAGCGATAGGCCACTTTCTTTGCAGTAGAACAAACACATAAATCCTTTTCCGAAAGGATTACCTTTCGATTCCGAGAGAAGATTTCAAGACACGGTCTTGAAATGCGAGACCCGTTGCTTAGAAGAATTGTATCACTCCTGTGATTTGATCGCACGAGTGACCATACACAAAAAATACAGGAAAAGAGGGATGTCTATCTGAAATTAACACGACACAACGGACGAGCTGGAACCCACGGCACCTATAACCCAAAGCACAATGACCGCAGTTTCAACCTTGCCAACAGTGAACACATCGACTCGGAACGAGCAAAGGGCAATATCTACTGGGACTGCTATCATGGCATCCGTTCTGCATCCGACAAGGATAGACAGACTGCTGCGTTCAGCGATGTGGAGAAGATGTTCTATGAAATCCACTACTCTCACTTTGTGGAGAACCAGAATGCTCGCAATGCAAAGATTCGTCATACCGAGCGCAACCGAACCATAGAGGACTTGCTTGCCGGAAAGAAAACCTGCCCGGAAGAAACCATCTACCAGTTCGGAACGTTGGACGAACACGCATCGGTGGAAGATCTGGTTCTGGTGGTAACGGAGTTCATTGCCGAATTTCATGAACGGTTTGGTGCTCATGTGCACCTGCTGGACTGGGCACTGCATCTGGATGAAAGCACTCCCCACATCCATGAGCGTCATGTGTTCGACTGTGAGAACAAGCATGGTGAGGTGGCACCCCAGCAGGAAAAGGCGTTGGAAGCACTGGGCTTTGAACTGCCTGACCCGGACAAGCCCCTCAGCTGCCGGAACAACCGCAAAATCACCTTTGATGCCGCCTGCCGGAAGATGCTGTTTGAGATTGCAAAGCGGCACGGGCTGGAACTGGAGGAAGAAGCGGAATACGGCAACCGCAAATATCTGGAAAAGCAGGACTTCATCCTTGCCAAGCAGAAGGAGCAGCTTGCCGCCCAGCAGAGCAAGCTGGACGAACTGACCCTGAAAGTTTCGGATATGGAGACCCTGCTGGAAAATGTTTCGGCTGCGGCCTATGACAAGGCGGTGGAGGTCGTGACGGACGTGGTACGCACCGAGACCCGCAAGGAAGATATGCGGATGATCGAGGACACGAAGAGGTGGGTGTTATCGCCAGAGAGAAAAGCTCCCAAAGCTACTAGGGAATATGCCTCCCATCGTTTGGACGATGTGCTGAACAAGTTCCTCAAGACCATGCAGACCACCGCCGCACGTCTGCAGGAGAAGCTGCTGAAACCGGAAGTCCGACAGAAGGGCAAGGAGCAGGTCAAGGAGAAAGCACGGGATTCCGTTCTGCACCTGTTGAGTCGTTTGCAGACGGAACAGGCGCAGCGGAAGCCATCTGCGCCGCCTACCGCCGAAAAGTCAGAAAAATGTTTTCAATAATAGTACGAGGTGATGTTTATTGAGCAAAGAAGTCAACGAAGAACGCACTCCCCGAACCG
>OGOL01002155.1_pt1 | contig 16001 bp, 14 predicted proteins | sample 1552641 | NCBI WGS metagenome assembly OGOL01 (sample SAMEA2580140, study PRJEB22360) | human gut metagenome | biome: human gut; feature: human-associated habitat; material: faeces | place: Denmark | collected 2008/2010 | reverse complement strand
TGCAGGCGGCCCCTCGGCGGCGGCCTGCCCCAGCGCTTCCAGCCGCTTGCGCAGGGCCTCGGCCCGGACATTCAGGGCAATGATGTCCGCTTCTACGGCAGCATATTTCTTTTTACCCACGGTCAGGCTGCCCACCATGCTGCCCAGCGCCACACCGGCCGCGCCCACCAGCGCCGAAGCGCCGCCGCCGCCCGGAGCCGCCGCCTTGCTGGCCAGCTCCTCCAGAAAACCTTCACAGCTCAAATTCATCAGTTCCACGATATACTTTCCTCTCTGTTACAAATCCATCCAGCTGCCGGTCCTGTTCATCTGCAGCCGCTTCCGGCACCCGCTGGGCCTCAAAGGCCACGCCCAGCGCCACGGCGTTCCGGCACCTGGGCAGATAGCGGTCATAGTAGCCCTTGCCCATGCCCACCCTGCGGCAGGCCGCATCAAAGGCAGTGCAGGGCACCAGCACCAGATCAAGCGCCTCCGGCCGGACGAGCGCCGCCCGTTCCAGAACCGGTGTGCGGATGCCGTAAGCCCCCACCTCCCAGCCGTCCGACCCCGGTACGGCGGCGGTCAGGGTAAAGTTTTCCCCACAGACCGGATAGGCCACCGTTTTGCCCAGCCGGGCCGCCTGCTCTGCCAGCACAGCAAGATCCACCTCCCCGCCAAAAGCGGCGTAGAGCAGCAGATTCTCTGCCTTTTGGAAGCAGGGCATGGCCAGAAGGCGGGCACAGATGGCTGCATTGGCCGCCGCTCTTTCTGCCTGCGGCAGACCCTTGCGGACCATGATGCCCGCCCGGCGCTGCGCTGCTTTCCGGTCCCGGATCTCCATTGACACTTCTCACCCCTGAAATTTCATACCCACTCAATATATCTGAAATGCGGAAGAATTGCAAGAGCATGGCTGGAAAATAACCGCAAAATAGGCTATAATGGTGCAGAACAAACCAAAAAGGAGAACGATTATGCTCATTTATCTGCTGCGTCACGGCCAGACGGAGTACAACGCGCAAAAACGATATCAGGGCCAGCGGGACATCCCCCTTTCCGCCGCGGGCATCGCCCAGCTGCGGCAGGCAGATTTTGCACCACAGGTGGTCTATGTCACCCCGCTGCAGCGCACCGCCCAGACGGCGCGGGTGTTCTTTCCCGGGGCAAAGCTCATTCCGGTGGACGGGCTGAAGGAGATGAACTTCGGCCGGTTCGAGGGCCAGACCTTCGTACAGGTGGAGCAGGACCCGGAATATCTGGCATGGGTGCAGGAAAACGAGCACGCCGCCCACCCGGATGGGGAGCGCAGGAGCGATTTCTGCAACAGGGTGTGCAAAACGCTGGCTGACCTCATTGACAAGGCCCTTGCCGAAGGGCAGGAGCGGCTGGTCATCGTGGCCCATGGCGGCACCCAGATGGCCGCACTGGAGCGGTTTGGCGTGCCCCGCCGCAGCTTTCCCGATTGGTGCGGTCCCAACGCGGGCGGCTACGTGCTGGATGCCCGGGACTGGCCGGAGCAGCACATCCTGCACCTGGTGGAGACCGTGCAGTACACCAAGGAGAACGGATGATGGAACAGGGCCTGCTGCATCTTTACTGGGGCGACGGCAAGGGGAAGACCACCGCCGCCATGGGCCTTGCCCTCCGCGCACTGGGCAGCGGCAAACGGGTTGTCATCGTGCAGTTCCTCAAGGGCGGGCAGAGCGGCGAGATCCCTCTGCTGGCCCAGCTGGGGGCAAAAATTTTCCGGGGCAAGGGCGGGCAGAAGTTCGTGTTCCAGATGAACGAAGCGGAAAAGACCGCTGCCCGGGCCGTGCAGAACGAAAACCTGACCGCCGCACTGGCCGAGCCTGCCGACCTGCTCATTTTAGATGAAGCCGGTTCAGCCTGGGAGCTGGACATGGTGGACAAAGACCTGCTCCGGCGGGCCGTTCTGGAGCGCCCCGCCGCACAGGAATGCGTGCTGACCGCCCACAAAGCCCCGCAGTGGATGCTGGATGCCGCCGACTACTCCACTGAGATGAAATGCCGCCGCCACCCCTACCAGAAGGGCATCAAGGCGCGCAAAGGCATCGAATACTAAAAATGCCCGGAGAACCGCAGCTTTCAGCGGCCCCCCGGGCGTTTTTGTGTTTACTGTTTTGCGATGATATCACGGCTGGCCGCCAGCAGGCCAAGGGCCAGCGCAGCGCTCAGGATGTCGGCCACAGCCTGAGCCATCAGCACGCCCTGATACTGGAACAGATGTACGCAGACCACCAGTGCCAACAGAAACACCACGCCCTGACGGCTGATGGAGAGCAGGAAGGACGGTATGATTTTACCAGTTGCCTGGAACAGCACCGTGAGCAGGAGCACCACGCCGCCAAAGGCTGCGGTGCAGACCTGCCAGCGGAGCATCTGCGCACCAGTGGCGATCATCCCGGCATCCTGCACGAAGAGCTGCATCAGCGCACCGGAATTCAGGCAGAGGATGAGGGACAGCACCACGGCGATGGAGACGAGGAAGGTCAGACAGAAGCGGATGAGCTTGCGCATCACGTCCCGCTTTTTTGCGCCGTACAGGTAACCGAACAGTGGGATGCCGCCGAACGAGAAGCCCACCAGAACCAGCTGGGCGATCATGCTTACCTTGCTGGCAATGCCCATGGCGGCAATTTTGTCGTTGCCGTAGGGCAAGAGAAACTGGTTCATCACAATGACAGTCAGGCTCTGCATCAGGTTGCTCAGCGCGGCAGTAACACCCACGCCCAAAATCTGCTGCAGTTCCCTGCCCGTGACGTGGCACTGGGACAGCTTGACAGACAGGCAGCGGCTCTTTTTGTGGAGCAGCCACAGGAAGTACAGGTCGCTGCACAGGTAGCCCACAATGGTGGCAATGGCCGCACCCCTTGCGCCCCAGCCCACTGTGGTGATGAGGATGGGATCGAGGATGATATTGATGACCGTGCCGCCGATGCTGCCGATCATGGACTGGGTTGCCATGCCCTCGCAGCGGACGAGGTTGGAATGGATAAAGTTCAGCACCGTGGCCGGGGCACCAATGGCCAGCACGGTGTAATAGGCATGTGCGTGCGGCATCGTCTCAGCAGTTGCACCCAGAATGCCCAGCAGCGGGACGCGGAACAGCATCATCAGGGCTGCCAACACCACGCCCGTGGTCAAGGCCACATAGAAGCAGAACGAGCTGACCCGGCCGGTGCCCTCACGGTCGTCCTGTCCTAGCAGGCGGGAAATGAGTGAGCTGCCGCCCTGGCCGTAGATGTTGCCAAAGGCCATGAGGGCTGTGAACACCGGCGCACAGAGCGAAACACCCGCAATCAGCGCCGTATCGTTGGACTGCGCAATGAAAAAGGTATCGGCAAGGTTATACACCACGCTCACCATCAGGCCGTACACCGAGGGCAGCGCCATCTTGAAATAGGTGCGGTACAGATGATCGAGATCAAAAATAGAATCCATTGGTTTTTCCTCCACTTTCGTCCCTATTATAAAGGTTTTGCTTGCATTTGTTTGTGACACATGGCACAATGAAATAAAAGAAATGAGGTGAACTCATTCAGGAAATTCGTGACCCAGCCTGTCTGGAAACGCTGTACCGGAAGCTGGAACTTTCCTCCCGGACCAGAACAGCAAAACGCCCGCGCAGGAGCTTTCCTGTGCGGGCGCTGCATTTCTTTTTTGTGTTTTACCGCACCAACAGCAGCAGCCAGGCGGATGCCACAGCCTGCAGGATGAGCCAGCGGGCCACGACCTGCTCATCACTCCAGCCCAGACGCTTGCGCACATGGTCGTGCAGCGGGGTCAGGGTGTTCTTGAGGATGGAGATGTGCAAAAACCGCTTGAAGCTGATCTTCAGGATGCCCAGGCTGCCGTCCACGATGAACACCAGCGCGGCCAGCAGGAAGGCGAAGGGATGGCTGCTCTTGAGGGCCAGAACGGCCAGGAAGAAGCCCATGGCGCGGCTGCCCGCGTCACCCATCAGCAGGGTAGAAGGCTTGGCGTTCTGCCACAGGTAGGCCAGCAGGGCACCAATGAACACGATGCCTGCGGTGGCGTAATCCCCCAGTTCCTCCCAGTAGGCCAGCAGGAAGGTACCGATGCTGACCACGGCAAGGCTGGCGGAAAGGCCGTCCACGCCATCGGTGCAGTTGACCACATTGATGCTGGCCCAGATCAGGACGATGATCAGGATAAGGTAGACGGCATAGGGCAGGCTGAAGCTCCAGCTCAGGAAGTTGACCTCCGTGCCGTTGAAGTTCAGGTAGGTCACGCCCGCCACAACGGCGATGACCAGGTCGATCAGGCCCTTTTTGTACTCGTTCCAGGCGGTCTCGGCAGCATCGTCAAAATAGCCGGAGAGCATGGACGCAATGAGCAGGACGGTGTAGATGACATACTCTGCCTTAAAGGGCACCACGGCCAGCGTGACCAGTGCGATGCAGAGTACAAAGATGAGGCCGGAGCCCCGGGCCTTGCCCTTAGAGAGTTCGCCGTTCACGGCAAACGCGCGGCCATGGTCGTGGGGGAGCTTATCGTGGAACACCGAGTCCATCAGCGCGGTCAGCGCAAATGCAAGCAGAAAGCCCAGCGCATCCACGGTGCGCGGGTTGCCAGAAAGCAGTTGAAGCATAGTTTTTTCCTCTTTCCCGGAGCGGCAGAGGCCGTTCCTGTTCTTTCACGGCTGGATACAAATGAAGTGTATCACGCCCGGGCCAAAAAATCAATCTCCAGGGCAATGGCTACCCCATGGGCTGATGGGTTGACATTTTTCGCCCCCCTGTCTATAATGGGAGGACAAACGCCCTTTCGAGGGTATTTTTTTGTCTCACAGGAAAATCGGAGAAAAAGGAGAAGACATGAAACTTTCACTTGAACAGCTTTCGGCCCGGATGCGGCAGGGGGAAACCATCCCTTCCCGCCAGACGGCCCAGGTGGCTCTGGCGCTGAGCATCCCCTCCATTCTGGAGCAGCTGGTGGTCACTGCCATGGGATACATCGATGCTGCCATGGTGGGCCACATCGGTGCAGAAGCTACTGCTTCCATCGGCATCGTCAGCTCCAGCACCTGGCTGCTCCACGGTGTTCTGGTGGGCCTGTACACTGCCCTCTCCATCCAGATCGCCCAGTATCTGGGGGCCGACCGGCAGGATGATGCCCGCAGCGTGCTGCGGCAGGCTATGCTTTTCAATGTGATCCTGGGCGTGGGTGCCGCCCTCTTCGGCCTGGGCATCAGCCCCTTTCTGCCGGGGTGGCTGGGAGCTGACCCCTCCCTGCGGGCAAACGCCACAGCCTACTTTGCCATCTGGTCAGCGGCGCTGCCCTTCACCATGGCCATGGGCATGTACGCCTCCATCCTCCGGGCGGCAGGCAACGCCCTGATCGCCAGCCTCATCAGCGTGCTGGTCTGCGTGCTGGATGCCATCTTCAACTTCTTCCTCATCAACCCCACCCGGACGCTGTGGGGCATCACCGTCTGGGGTGCCGGGCTGGGTGTGCCCGGCGCAGCCCTGGGCACCGCCCTGGCCACCGTGGTGGGCGGCCTGCTGGCTTTGGCCATCCTGCTGCTGCGGGAAGGCCCCCTCTGCATCCGGAAGCCCGCTCCCTGGAAGATCACCCGCTCCTGCCTGCGGAACCTGCTGTGGGTCGGCGGTCCTCTGGCGGGAGAACGTGCCGCCATCTCTCTGGCGCAGGTGGTGGTGGTGCGCATCGTGGCCGGCCTGGGTACCGTGGCCATTGCCGCCAACAGCCTGGCTGTCAACGCCGAGGGCTTGTGCTACATGGCGGGCTACGGCATCCAGAGCGCAGCCGTCACCCTCATCGGCCAGGCCGTGGGTGCCAACCGGAAGGATATGGCCAAGCGGTTTGCCTGGCTGTGCACCGGCCTTGGCATGGGGGTCATGGCCCTTTCCGGCGTTGGCCTGTGGATCTTTGCCCCCACCCTGATGAGCCTTTTCACCACCGATGCGGCTGTCATCGCTCTGGGTGCTCAGGTTTTGCGCATCGAAGCCTGGGCCGAGCCCATGTTCGGTGCCTCCATCTTGGCCAGCGGTGCCATGCAGGGTGCAGGCGACAGCACCTCCTGTTTTGTGCTGAACATATTCAGCATGTGGTGCATCCGGCTGACGCTGGCGTTCCTGCTGGCTCCCCGGCTGGGCCTGATGGGCGTTTGGGGTGCCATGTGCTGCGAACTGAGCATCCGGGGCCTGCTGTTCCTCATCCGCCTTGCCCGGGGCAAGTGGCTGGAAAAGGGCGCGCTGTCTTAAATCGAATCGATAAAAGCAAAAAAGAAAGGACGCTTTCGCGTCCTTTCTTTTTTGTTCTGTCACTCACTTCCGGCCATGCAGGATGGGAGAGAGCGGCTTATAGATCAACATGCAGATCAGGGCATCCAGCAGGCCCTTGACCAGAGTGAAGGGCATATTGAAGATGACCAGGCACTTGATAAGGCTGTTTGCAGAGGGCAGGATAGCCTGATACATGCCCAGGATGGCTTCCAGCGGCATGTGGTAGAACTTGACGTAGGCCGGGTAGGTGATGAAGTAGTTGGACGGCACACTGAACAGGGCCATGGCCACGGCACCGGCCACTGCGCCGATGATGGCGTTCTTGCGGCTCTTGTGGTGCTTGTAGAGGTAACCGGCCAGTGCGGAGAACACCGCACCCAGCATGAAGTTGCACAGCTCACCCACCAGTGCGGTAGAGGTGCCCTTGATGACCACATGGAGCAGATTCTTCATAAAGCTGATGATCACGCCGTACACCGGGCCAAGGGCAAAGGCACCCAGCAGAGCGGGCAGGTCGGAGAAGTCCATCTTGACGAAGGACGGGATGAGCATCGGGAGCGGGAACTCGATGAACATCAGGATAAAGGCCACCGCGCTGAGCATGGCGGCAACGGTCAGGTTGCGGGTCGTGTTTTTCTTCATGGTAATATCCTCCCGGGGCGTTCTGGCCCCAAATCAAAGATTGGAAAGCCCCTTTCGCATGGTTTCGGAACCGGGAAGACAATCAAAAACGCGCCCTGCCGCAGCAAACACTGCAACAGGGCGCGTAGACAAATCGTATTGCCTGCCGTTTCTTGCATCCGGACTATACCGTTGGCCCCGGAGTTTCACCGGGTCAGCACCCTTGCGGGTGGTCGCGGGCTGTACCGCCAGTGGGGAATCTCACCCCGCCCTGAAACGAACTTTCTGGCCAAGAGTATAACGCGGCTGCTCCGCCTTGTCAACCCCTTTTTTATTTGCCCTGCACGGGCCGGATATGGTATACTGTGGGACAGGATGTTACATTTTTTGATACAAGGAGCTTTTTGCCATGATTTTTACCGTTCGTGACCTCGGGTTCGAGATCGGGCCTTTTTTGCTGGAGGGCTGGTGGGCACTGGCTGCCCGGGCTGTCTGCGCCGCTGTCATCGTTTTTGCGGGGCTTCTGGTCGGCTGGCTGCTGCGCCGGAAGATCTTTCCCGCTCTGCAGGCCCGCAGCTGGCACTTTGCCGCCACGCCCATCCTCCTGCGCAGCTTACAGAACCCTTTGGCGCGGATGGCCTTTTACAGCGGCCTGTATCTGGCCCTGACCAGCCTGCCGTGGGCCATTCCGGGCCTGACAAAGTTTCTGTTCACGGCCTATAAGATCGCAACGACCCTCCTGTTCTGCCAGGGCCTGTACAACGCTTCTGAAGTAGCCGACCTGCTGCTGGCCTCCTGCAGCCCGGAGATCCGGAACAACAAGACCCTGCGCTCCCTGCTGGACACCACCTACAAAGTGCTGGTCATCATTCTGGGTGTTGCCACCTGCGCGCAGATCGTCGGCTTCCCCATCGGCAGCATCGTAGCCGGTGCCGGTCTTGTGGGCCTGACCATCTCGCTGGCCGCGCAGGAAAGCGCCAGCAACCTGTTCAGCGGCATTGTCATCCTGCTGGACAAACCCTTTTCCATCGGCGACTGGATCACCGTGGGCAATGTGGAGGGCGAGGTCATCGACATCAACTTCCGCTCCACCCGCATCCGCTCCATGGACCACAGCGTAATCATTATCACCAACAGCCAGATCTGCGCCTCCACTGTCCAGAACGCAGCCCTGCGCACCATGCGGCCCTATAAGTTCACACTGGGTGTCACCTACGGCACCACCCGTGCCCAGCTGGAAAAGCTGATGGCTGACCTGCAGACCATGCTGGACAACAGCCCTTACACCAACAAGGGCACCAACATCGTCCGGCTGACCAGCTTTGGCGATTCCAGCATCAACATCCTCATCTCGGCCTACCTGACCACCAACGTCTATGCCACCTTCCTGCAGCAGCAGAATGATCTGAACCTGAACATCATGGACGTGATGCAGGCAGACGGCGTAGACTTCGCCTTCCCCTCCACCAGCGTCTACATCGAAAAGAATTGAGCATACCAGAACGCCCCCTGTGTGCCTGCTGCGGCGCACAGGGGGCGTTTTTATCATACGTTATTCCCGGGTCCTGATCTCGATCGTTCTGCCGCCAAGATTTTCATAGATGCGGTGGGAGACGGAGAGCACCGTGCGGCCCACGGACGCGCGGCGCAGAGCTTCCAATACGCGGGCCTCCGTTTCGGCATCCAGATTGGCGGTGATCTCATCCAGCAGCAGCACGGCGGGATCTGCAGCGGCCGCACGGGCAATGGACAGCAGCTGCCACTCGCCCTGCGAGAAGATGCCCTCGGTACAGACGGTGTCATAGCCCTCCGGCAGAGCCCGGATGGCAGCATCGATCCCGGCCAGTGCAGCGGCAGCCCTTGCCATTTCCCCGGTGATCTGCGGGTCTCCCAGCGTGATCTGTTCCAGCACGGTGCCCGGCACGCGGGAGAAATGCTGTTCCACACAGCCAATGCAGGTGCGGCGCTCCCGGTCGGTGATGTCCCCCACCTTCACGCCGCCGATGGTCACCGTACCGGCCTCCGGCTGATACAGGCCCAGCAGGAGCTTGAACACGGTGCTCTTGCCCGCACCGGTGCGGCCCACCAGCGTGACCTGCTCCCCCTGTTTCACGGTCATGGAAAAATCCTTCAGAACGTGCCGTTCCCCATAGCCGAAGGTGACGTGCGCAAATTCCACATCGCCCCGGGCAGCCTCCCTGCGCGCGGGCGGGATCGTGCGCTCTGGCTGGTCGAGAAAGGCATCGATGCGCCTGACACCCGCCATGGCCGACTGGATGGTCTGGATCTCCATGCCCAGGCTCTCAATGGGGGCGAAAATGCGGGAGATGTAGTTGATGACGGCCACCGAAGTGCCCACCGACATGCCGAACAGGGTCAGGAGTTGCGCGTTCCCTGAAGCGGAGAGCAGCATCACGATGCCGACCACAACGGCATTCAGCAGCAGCACCACCGGCGAATAGACGGCATCATAAAAATTGGTGCGCTCCATGGCGGCATAACTGTCACCGATGCACCGGTCATACCGGCGCTCCATGTAATCCTCCAGCCCCAGCGCCCGGATGGTGCGGATGTTGTGCAGGGTCTCTGGCACCTGCCCGGAGACAGCGGCGACCGCGCGGCGGTTGTCCAGCTGCGCGGCCAGCATCCGCTTCTGGACGTAACGGGTAAACACGGCAAACAGCGGCAGCACCAGCAGCAGGATCAGCGCAAGGCCGGTGTTTTTCACCGCAATGACCCCCATGATGGAGACGATACGGCAGGCATCTGCTGCCATGCTGATGATGCCGGAAGTGAATAGAGCCTCCACCGTGTCCACATCGCCCGAAAAGCGGGCGGCCACCTCGCCGGGATTCTGCTCTGCCAGTGTACCGGCGGGCAAGCGGCTCAGCTTCCGGGACATCTCCGAGCGCAGGGCATGGGTCATCCTCTGGCCAAAGAGCACCAGCAGGCTTTCCTGCGCCGAGGTGAGCACACCTTCCAGTGCAAGGCTGCCGAAGTAGAGCAGCACGGCCAGAAAGGACAGCGGGAGGCCCGCGGTCAGACGGTCGATGACCCGGGCCAGCAGCAGGGGCGGCAGCAGGGATGCCGCCACCGAAGCTGCCACACACAGCACCGTGCCCACCGTGAGAAGGCGGTGCGAAGCCGCTGCCATCCGGACGGCAGCAAACACGCCGTGATCATTTTTCTTTTTCATGCGCCCTCTCCCCCTTTCAGGCCGGTCTGGCTTTCGTACAGCTGGCGGTAGACCGGAACCGCTGTCATCAGCTCCTCGTGGGTGCCAACGGTGGTCCTGCCGCCCTCCATAAAGATGATCTGCTGCATCTGCGGAAAATGGTACAGCCGGTGGGAGATCAGGAACACCACCTTATCCCTGGCATACGCCTGCAGCTCGGCAAAGATCGCATCCTCGGTGCTGCGGTCCAGTGCCGAGAAGGGATCATCCAGCACCAGCACCGGGCGGGGATGGGCCAGCGTCCGGGCCAATGCCAGACGCTGTGCCTGCCCGCCGGAAAGGCGGGGGCCGCCGCTGCCGATGACCGTCTCCGTGCCCTTTTCCATGGCCAGCACTTCCTCCTTCAGGGCAGCGGCTGCAAGCCACGGCATGACATCCTGTTCGCTGCCGCAGAGGACATTATTCTGCACGGTGTCGGCACTCAGCTCCGGGTCATGGCCAAGATACCCGACCGTGGCGGCGATCTGGCGCGGGGTCAGGGCGGAAAGCTCCCTGCCGCCAAAGCAGACCGAGCCTTGATAGGGCGCTTCGCAGAGGAATACGCGGCCAAGGGTGGATTTTCCGCAGGCGACCGGGCCGGTGATGCCGATGATATCGCCGGGGTGGGCCGTCAGGCTCAGGCCGGAAAAGACAGGCTCTTCGCCATAGGAGAAGGCGAGTTCTTTCAGCGTCACATCCTGTGCCGCCGGGATCTGCAGGGCATCCAGCTGCTCGGGCGTTTTCATCAGGGGTCTGATGCGCTTCCAGGAGACCTCTGCCTTTTGCACCGCGTTGAAGAGCTTGGCCACCTTGGAGGATTTGACCACCAGCTTGGTGAAACAGGAAAGGAAGGTGGTGAAGGCGGCGATATCCCAGCTGCTCCAGCCGGTGCCCAGCACATTCTTTGCGCCGAACCACAGGATGAAGAGGGTCCCTGCCTCGGATGCCGCCAGATAAAGCGGCGGCAGAGCGGACTGCCACACGTTGTTCCACACGGCAGTCTTTTCGGAAAGGCTTAGGGCCTCCTCGTATTTTTCCATCCGGGCCTCCTCACAGCCGTAGATGCGGTAGGTCACGGCATTCCGGGCACGGTCCAGCGTGGCACTGCTCAGGGCACCGGCGGCCTTTTTATAGGCCGCACCGGCACGCTGCACCGGCTTTTTCATCCCTGCCGCGCAGACATAGGACACGGGAGTAAAAAGCAGGCCCAAGATCGCCAGCCGCCAGTCGTACACCAGCAGCATGACCGCATAGCCCGCCAGCGCCACACCGGTGTCGAACACCTCCGTGGTGAACTTGCGCATTCCCTCCACGCAGTCGTCCACATCGGCGATGGCCTTGGTCATCAGCTCACCGGCCCCCTCTTTTTCCAGCGCTGCCCGGCTCTGCCGCACCAGATTGGCGTACAGGATGCCCTTCATCCGGCGGTTGATGTTGTTGGCGAAGCGGCGCACATAAAAGCGTTTGATGAAGCGCGCCGCCTGCACCAGCAGTGTGACCGCAATGTAAGCCAGCACCAGCAGCGCCATTTGGGCTGCGGCCTCACTGCCGCCCAGGATATCCGCCAGGCACTGGGCCAACCGGCCCTCGAACCACGGCGCGGCCAGCAGACCGATGTTATAGACAAGGCCCGAAAGGGTCACAAGGAGCAGCGGGAACCACTCCACCCTGAAATAGGAGAGAACCCGGTCCGGGCGGAACGATTTATCTTTTTTCATGGGGCATTTTACCTCCTGCGGGTGTTCCATTCAGTATACCACGGTACAAAAAGCATCTGGACAGCTTTGTTCAGAAAAAAGCCATGACAGCAGGAACAAAATGCAAGATCATTGCAATGGTCACCGCTGTCATGGCGATCGGTTTTCTTTGTATGAAAAATGCTCCCATCGGCAGAATCTGCATTGCAGTGGTGTGGGTTTGCCATCTTCTGTATTTCACCTTGCGGGTCAAGACCATCAAGCCCACAGAGCAGACTCAGGAAAGTGCAGAATAGATTCCCCCGGGATCCCATCAGATTGCGGACACCCATAGCCCGCAGGGATAACAGTTACGTTCTTATCGGTTCACGAAATTCAGCGCCAGCACGAGCAGCAGCATGTGTACCGGGTAAAAGGCGTAGCAGGCATACTGGAACGGTTTGCTGTGGCAGCCCTGCCGCCCGCGATACAGCCAGATGGGCACCAGCGCCAGCAGCGCAAGCCCCTGCTGACACAGCTCAAACTCCATGCCGAACAGCCGGATGGGGTACATCAGCCCGCCCAGAAGCACCACGTTGATCCAGTACAGGGTCAGCACCTGTCCCAGCAGGCACCACCATTTCCGGCCCCGGAAAATGTAAAAAGCGAACACGGTCAGCACACCGGCACCGTAGTAATCTGTCATGCCCAGCGTTCCCAGCAGCGCCCCTGCTGCTGCCACTGCGGCGCACACCGGCAGCGAGACCCAGAGCTTTTGCTTTTTGCGCACCGTTTCCATCAGATGCACCCCCAGAAGCCCCAGCAGCAGCGTCCAGATCACGTTCTGGTGCACCGGGTAGAACCATGTCCCGCCATACATCAGATCAAAGGGCACTTCTGAAAGCAGCGCAAACAACAGCAGCCGCAGTGCATAACGCTTCAGATTTCGGGTATGAAAGTAGCCTTCCACTGTCATAAATGCAAAGATAGGGAACGCCAGCCGCCCGGCACAGGTCAGCCAGTCCTGCGCCGGCAGAAGGGTCGCCCACAGGTGATCCATCAGCATCAGCGCCATGGCAATGAGATGAAGTGCTGCTGCACTCAGGTCAATGCAATTTGCGGCAGTGGAACGAATCGGTTTGGTTGACATGATCATACCTCGTCTTTGTCTAAATTCAGTTGCTTTGTCTGGAATACGAACGACTCCCTCCAAGAATTGCAGCCCCGGCAGTTTTTTACCGCCGGGGCTGCAGCACTTCATCGCTTATCCCTCCGGTTTTGCACCGGCCATTTTGGATACGGCAAGCATCCAGGGCAGCTTCTGCCATTTGCTCTGCCTGCAAAATGGGGGATGCAGTGCACCCGCCCCGCAGGCGGAAAAATGCTCCCGCAGCAGTCTGCGGGGCAAATTCATGAAGGGTGGCTTGCCTGCCTGCCCATGGAGACGTCAGCACGGTAGCAGGAATGCGGGAAAGGGCAAGGGACGGTTTCGGCGAGAGAACGTCTGGCGGTGGCGGAAAAGCCGAACGCAAGATTTTTTCAATGATGCTGGCTCGTAAGGTGAACCGGACCGAAACTTCCTTGCGGAACTGTGCAGCGTTATCGTTCATCTGCACCTGAACCGGCAGCCGCGTCCCCGGCGCTTGCCGCACCCAAAATGGCCGGTTGGCGGCGTGTCACCCTTTGGCGTTTTCCAGATAGGTCTCGAATGCTTCGGCAAAGCTGGCGTTCACATCAAAGGGGACTGCATAGTCCACACGGGAGGTCACAAGGCACAGGTCGATCCGGTTGGAGGTCTCGTCCGCCTGCCGGTTCAGCTTGCCCAGAGCAGCATGGATGACCCTGCGGTCATAGTTGATGGTGGTCACCCGCTTCACATCACAGCGGTAGGCGATCTGGTTGCCCTCCGCATTGAAACGGTAGCCGGTGCCGCCGCCGGAAAGCAGCTGCTCGGAACTGCGCAGGTCATTCATTCGCTTGAATGTGCGCGCCACGCTCTGCCGCGCAGCGTTCAGACTGACCTCGCTGTCCATATCCATGTCCAGCGCATCCTTTGCCTTGCGGATGGCAGCGAACAGGCGGCCCTTCTCCTCCAGCAGATAGAGCATGAACCGGGCAATATCGGTGATCTGCTGGGCATATTCGGTCTGGGGCAGGTCCAGGATCGTCTCGTCCTCAGCCTCTGCCATGACCTTGTGGCGCAGATAGGTATTGGCCACATTCGTCACGTTGGAATCGCAGTCCAGAATCCCCTGGGCCTCGTCCAAAAGGGCCTGCAGCTTGTTCTGATAGCGGAATGCTTCTTTCAGATTCATTGTGTCCACCTCGTTTTGTCTTGTTCACTGTGCGTTCCCGCCTGTTTTCCTCTATTGAACCATATTTTCCGGCAAAGCACAAGCCGCCCACCAAAAGTGCATCAAAATGCAAAGCGCCCCAACATGTTCTTTACCACACGTTGGAGCGCTATTTTCTGGAGCAGGATACGGGACTCGAACCCGCCGCCTACTGCTTGGGAAGCAGTCGCTCTACCGGATGAGCTAACCCTGCAAGACTGCTCCATTAGTGTAGCAAAGTGCAGCGGTTTTGTCAACAGTTTTTTCTGTCGGAACGCGGCAGGCGGAAAAAACTTGCTTTTTGCGCCAGTTGCTTTATAATGAAAGATAGATTATCACAATGGAAGGAATTCTACATGATCTTTGTGCCCATGCTGCACTATCTGCAGAACAAAAACTCATTCAGCGGCAACGAGGACGGGATGCGCTACCTCATCACCCCGGGCAAGCGCTCCGTCCCCGACCCGGACGGCGGCGAGGAGGCTAAAAAAGAAGAGGCCATCCTCACGGTGGATCTCTGGCCCGAGCCGTGGACGCTGGACAAGACCGATCCGGCCCTGCGGCGGCGGGAGATCTTCCCGATGACCGAGGAGGGCCGCACCGCAGTCGCCCAATATCTGAACGATGCCTACAACGCCGAACCGGAACGCTGGAGCGCCCACCCGTCCATCCTGGACTGTGAGCCCTGGACACCGCCCGCACCGGAATCGGATGCCGAGATACAACACTGAGGTGCACCATGATCTACCGACTGAAAGAATTCAAGGGTGACACCATCCCGGTGCCGCAGCTGGTCTTTTCCAAGCTGGGCATTGCGGAGGAATATAACGTCCGGGTGGCTCTGTATGTGCTGGCCACCGGCATCACTGACCCGGAGAAGCTCTGCGCCGACTTAAAGCTCCGCAGTAAGATGACCGCCGAGAGTGCCCTGTCCTTCTGGGCCGGTGCAGGTCTGCTGGAACGGTACGAGGAGAACGCCGCCCCGGGCGAGGAGCCCACAGCCCCTGCCCCCATGACCTGGAGCGAGATCGCAGCGGCCAGCCGAACCGACCCCATGATCTCCTCCCTCATCGACTGCGCCCAGACCAGCTTTGCCCGCCCGCTGACCCACCCCGAAATGGAAAAGCTGGTAAACTTCTATGTGCAGGAGGCCTTTGCACCCGAGACCGTCATGCTCTGCGTGGCCTATGTGGCCAGCCGGGGCAAGCGGACGATGGGTGCCGTCAGCCACGAATTGAAGGTCTGGCGGGCCGAGGGTGTGGAGACCGGCGAACAGGCCGACGCACACCTCCAGCTGCTGGCCCTGCGCGCCCAGCGGGAGCAGTACGTCAGCGGCCTGCTGGGCATTGCCGACACCGAGCTGACCCTTGGCGGGCGCAAGGCCATTGCCCGCTGGTACGAGGTCTACGGCTACGATGATGCCATGGTGCAGGAAGCCGCCGTACAGGCCGGGCCCAAGCGGGATCTCTGGTACTGGAACAGCATCCTTAAGACCTGGAATGCCAAGGGCCTGCGCACCGTCCACGATGTGCGGGGCCCGGTGGCCGGGATGGGTGCCAGCCGGAACCTCCGGGTGGACCGTGCCGAACCCAGCGGAAACGATTTTCTCAAGAACGCTGCCCGCCGCCGTCCGCTCCGCAAAAAAACGGACACGCCTGCAGAATAAGGAGCTTTTATGCGTACCAAACAGGAACTGTATCAAGCCGCCCTGCGCACGGTGGCTCTGCGGCGGCAGACTGCCCGCGCCAATGCCGAGGATGCCCGGTTGGAGGCGGAGGCCGCCATCCCGGCCCTGCGCCACGCTGAGGACGAGGTGCGGGTGCGGGGCATCCGCTGCGCGCTGGCAGGCGCTGCCCGGAAAGAACGCACCGGAGCCGCTGGATGGTGTTGG
>OGOL01002147.1_pt1 | contig 16073 bp, 10 predicted proteins | sample 1552641 | NCBI WGS metagenome assembly OGOL01 (sample SAMEA2580140, study PRJEB22360) | human gut metagenome | biome: human gut; feature: human-associated habitat; material: faeces | place: Denmark | collected 2008/2010 | reverse complement strand
AAACATCCTCTACACACTCGCACAGCCGTTCCATCAGTTCCATGATGCCGCCCGCACCAACCGCAGCCGCAAAAAGTCCCATCTCAATCAGGGTCAGCAGGAACACATCCGTCCAGCTCGCCCGTACCACCGAATAGATGCCGCAGCCAAGAACAAACAACATGATTGGCGAAAGCACCCACAGGGATAGCTGCATCAGCAGATTCCCGATAAAGCATAGAAATCGCAACAGAAACGCAACCGGCAGCAAGAGGATTTTCAGCACCAGCTTCAACAATAAACATACGATCTTCATGGATTTCACCCCTTCGTTTTTCTTTTCATCTTCATTTTACCGTACCCGCTTGCCAAACACCACGATGTCAACAGGTAGACCAAAAAGTATGTAACGGCACAGACAGTTTCATCTGTGCCATGTGCTGTAGAAATCCCGCACATTTGCGCCGTCAGCGAATACCAGAAAGTCTCTTCAGGATCAGCTTCTGCATCTCCCAGAGTTCATCCAGTCGCTTCTGCAAATCCCGGATATCCTCCGCATAGATGCTTCCGGATTCATTGGCTCGTTTTGCGTACTGGTTCAGGTTGTTGCTGCATCGGCGAAGGAGGGTAGACACCTGCGCCACATCTGACAAATCAAGATTCACGCAGTACCCGTCCATCGCCATTTTTCTCATATAGGCACCGGTATTCCGAATCCCCAATTCTTTCTGCTTTTCACGAATCCTCGCCAGCTCTTCCGGGTTTACCCGGACATTGATCCAGTGTTCCCGAACACTCATAGTGCCACCTCCTCATCATTTCGATGTGTCATCGGCGGAATGCGCCCTGCACGGTCACGCAGCTCTGCCAGGACAGACGGCTTTTCCGTTGTTCTCTCACGGTCTGGATCATCATTTTCACGGTCATCCATATTCAGCAGTGCGTCCAGTTCTGCCAGTCTTGCACTCTTTTCCGCCAGTTCTGCCTCCTGGGGGAACGGCTTTCCAAGCTCGGCCTGCGCAGCTTCCTGCTGGCTCCTAAGATTGTCCAGCTGCTGTTCCGCCTTCTCCAGCCTTGCAGGAATCCCGGCAAGAGCATTATCCAAACGCTGGATATTGCCCGCAGCACTGGTGCCGATGGGCACCCGGTGGGTCATCTCGCCTTTCAGCAGCACCTGATACTCTTTCTGGAAGCTGTCATATGACAACTCCATCTTGAAACCGCGATAGCTACCAAGCGGCACCGGCTCCAAACTCTGATTGGCTTTATAGACCGCAAGAATTGCTTCACCGGCCTCGGCTTTTTCAGTAAAGCATGTGCCATTCACCTCCATGCAGCAGAACCCTTCTTCCGGCAGCGGATGTGCCGCCACCGTCCGAATATCCGACTGAAAGCCCTTGATGAACCCTTGCGTTTTCTCAATCTCCGCAGGGAAATATTTCATCAGCTTATCCTCCAATCGGTACTGCTGGCTCTGATGGTCTGCCTTCAATACTTTCAGCCTTGCAACATCTACATCCAAGTCCATTTTCTCCTTGATCTGCGGGTCTCCTGCACAAAGTGCCTTGATCTCCGCATAGGAAAGAGCCTGCTCATCTACATCATCACAGGAACGTACCGGAGATTTGCTGGTCATGATCTGGCTGATGAACTTCTGCTTATTCTCCAGTGTCTGATAGAGGTAGGCATCAAAAGTTCCTTCCGTCACATACTGATAAACCTGCACCTCTTTGTTTCGATTTCCCTGACGGATGATACGACCATTTCTCTGGGTCATGTCCGCAGGCCGCCAACCTACATCCAGATGATGCACGGCCACCAGCCTGTCCTGCACGTTCGTGCCTGCGCCCATCTTCTGTGTCGAACCTAACAACACCCGCACCTGCCCAGTACGGACTTTGGCAAACAGATCCTTCTTTTTTGCCTCGGTATCAGCATCATGGATAAATGCGATTTCTTCCTCCGGTACACCGGACTGGATAAGTTTGGTGCGGATGTCCTCATAGACATTAAAGGTACCATCGTTTTTCGGTGTGCTGAGGTCGCAGAACAGCAGCTGGGTCAGCTTGTCCGACTGTCCTTCTTCATAAATACGAAGCACATTCCGCACACAGGCATTGAGCTTACTGTTGGGGTCATCCGGCAGGAGCGGATTCATCAGCCGCTGATCCAGCCCCAGCTTTCTGCCATCCGACGTGATTTTCAGCATGTTATCGACCGACGGGTCTACCACGCCGGAATGCACAGCCGCTGCCCGTTCCGAAAGCTCCGCCACCATCGCCTGCTGATGCTCCGAAGGCTGCACCACCACAGTTTCAAACTTTGCCTCCGGCACCGGCAGATGCAGCTGATCGGAAGTCTTGATATCTGCCACTTCCTTGAACATATTCATCAGCTCCGGCAGGTTGAAGAATTTTGCAAATCTTGTTCTTGCCCGGTATCCGGTTCCTTCTGGTGCCAGCTCAATGGCCGTGGTGGTCTCACCAAAGGTAGAAGCCCAGCTGTCGAAATGGGTCAGCCCTTTCTGCTGCAACGTGCCGTACTGGAGATACCGCATCATGGTGTAAAGCTCCGTCATGCTGTTGCTGACCGGGGTGCCGGTCGCAAAAATGATGCCGCGCCCGCCTGTCAGCTCGTCCATATATTGGCACTTCATAAACATATCCGAAGATTTCTGCGCTTCCGATGTGGACAAGCCCGCAACATTGCGCATTTTTGTGTAGAGGAACAGGTTCTTGAACGCGTGTGCCTCGTCTACGAACAGCCGGTCTACGCCCAGCTGCTCAAAGGTAATCACATCGTCTTTTCGGTCGGTTGCCCGGAGTTTCTCCAATCTCGCCTCCAATCCTTTCCGGGTCTTTTCCATCTGTTTGATGGAGAAACGCTCGCCATTCTGGGATTTCATCTCAGCAATAGCATTTTCGATTTCATCAATCTGGGCAGTCAAAATCCGCTCCTGCCGTTCTGCGGACACCGGGATTTTCTCAAACTGAGAATGCCCGATGATAACTGCATCGTAATCACCAGTAGCAATTCGTGCGCAGAACTTTTTTCTGCGGGCAGTCTCAAAGTCCTTTTTGCTTGCCACCAGCAGTTTTGCACTCGGATACAGGCGTAGGAACTCGTTTGCCCACTGAAGGGTCAAATGATTCGGAACGACAAACATGGATTTCTGGCACAGTCCCAGCCGCTTTGCCTCCATAGCAGAAGCTGCCATCTCGAAGGTCTTACCGGCACCTACCTCGTGGGCCAGCAGCGTATTGCCGCCGTACAGCACATGAGCAATGGCATTCTGCTGATGTTCACGCAGCCGGATTTCCGGATTCATGCCGCCAAAGCGGATATGAGAACCATCGTACTCACGAGGACGGGTACTGTTGAACAGCTCGTTATACTTTTCCACCAGTTCCGCACGGCGATAAGGGTCTTTCCACACCCAATTCTGGAACGCATCCTTAATGGCCTGCTGTTTCTGCTGGGCGAGGGTGGTCTCCTTTTTATTCAGAACTCGCTTTTGCTTACCGTCTGCATCCTCCACGGTATCGTAGATACGAATATCCCGCAGATTCAGCGTATCCTCTAAAATCCGGTAGGCATTGGCACGGCTGGTGCCGTAGGTCATATAGGCATGGACATCGTTCCGGCTCGGTGTACTCTTGCCGGTAATCTGCCATTCTGCCGTCATGGGAGAGAATTTCACTTCAATATTTCGGCGCAGATAGAACGGCGGTTCAAAGGTTTCTTCCATAAACTGCTGGATATAATCCCGATTGACCCATGTGGCACCAAGACGCACATCAATCTCCGAAGCATCCAGGTCTTTTGGCTGTGCCTTCTTCAAATATTCCGCGTTCACCGCAAAGGCAGGGGCAGAGGCCGCAGCCAACTCTGCCACGCGGAGCTTTTCCCGGACATTGCCGGACAGATATTCATCAGCCGTTACCCAGCCGGTTTCCTCGCTGCCCTGCGTCATCGGGTCTTTGAAAATGACACCATGCAGTTCCTGCTGGATTTTTTCATATTCCCCTGGTGTACCTAAAAGCTCCGACATATAGGGCAAATCCACTCTGCCGCGCTCTCCAATGGAGATTGCCAGAGCTTCAGCCGGAGTATCCACGCTGGTAACAGCCCGTTCCGGTCGAATCGTCCGTTTGGTGAACATATCCGCCTTGGATTCCAGCCTGCCGTTTTCATCCACATTTTCCAGAGAGCAGAGCAGATAATAAGACGAATCTTCCGAAAAAGCCTGTGCATTTGCACGGGAGTTGATAAGTCCGTATTGATCAGCGAATCGGTCATAGGCTACATTCAGTTCCCGCTGTTTCTGGGCAATCGCTTCCTCCGGGTAATCGTTCAACTGATAGTCGATCAGTTCCTGCACAATGGTGCGAAGCTCCACCATGCCTTTGATCCTGCCGGTGGCTGTCGCAGAAAGGTCAGCCTTCCGCATGATGCTGTTCTCACGGAAGTAGACATCCCCATCCACTACGGCATAGGAGAAGTTCTTGACATTGGGGTCTGCCGGAATAGTTTCGCCCTGCAAGGACAACTCCTCCTCCGGTGCCAGCTCCTGTGCTTCATAGTGACCGCCGATATGCTGCACAGCCTCATGCAGCTGGTCTCCCAGATCCTCATCCGGAATCGGAATGACCGTACATTCTTCCTTGCCGTACTGGGTACTTTCCGTTGTAATCTCACCCAGCACCATTTCCGGGTGGTCAACAAAGTAGCTGTTAAGGGTAATGCCCTCCGAAGTCAGCCCCAGATGCACCCAATCCGGTTCGATATCAATGGGATGGTCTCTCTTTTGCAGGAAAATGATATCCGACACTACATCTGTACCGGCATTGGCACGGAATGCGTTATTGGGAAGTCGGATGGCTCCCAGCAGTTCTGCCCGCTGCGCCAGATACTTTCGTGCGTCCGGATTCTTGGAATCCATCGTATAGCGGCTGGTAACAAAGGCCACGATGCCACCGGGACGAACCTGATCCAATGCCTTGGCAAAGAAATAGTTGTGGATAGAAAAACCGAGCTTATCATAGGGTTTATCGCTGACACGGTAGTTGCCAAATGGCACATTGCCCACGGCCAGATCATAGAAATCGCGGCGGTCGGTGGTTTCAAAACCTGCCACCTTGATTTCTGCCTGCGGATACAGCTTCTGCGCAATACGCCCTGTGATGGAATCCAGTTCCACACCATACAGTCTGCTTCCCAGCATGGAATCCGGCAGCATACCGAAGAAGTTGCCGACACCCATCGACGGTTCCAGAATATTGCCTTTCTCAAATCCCATACCGTCCAATGCTTCATAGATTGCACGGATCACGGTAGGGCTGGTGTAGTGCGCATTCAGAGTCGAAGCTCTGGCTGCGGCATATTCTTCTTCCGTAAGAGCTGCTTTCAGCTCCTTATATTCGCCTGTCCAGGCAGTTTTCTCTGCGTCAAAGGCATCTGCCAGCCCGCCCCAGCCGACATAATTGGCCAGCGTTTCCTGTTCCTCCGGTGTCGCATCCCTGTGCTGGTTTTCCAAGGTTTTCAGCATATAGATGGCATCCATGTTGGCACGGAATTTCTGCTTTGGGCTGCCTTCACCGAGATGAAAGCTGTTGATACGATAGTTTTCTGCATGAGTGTTCTCCGGCTCTGTCTCTGGAATTACCGATTTTTGTTCCTCACTTTGCTTTTCTCTGCCGGGATTCAGATCAACCACCAGATTATGCAGGTGAACATTTTCCTCATGCTCCAAAAGTCTTGCCAGATTCTCCTTGCTTTCCGAGCGGAAGATCGGATACACGGAATCCGGGTCCCGAAGCTCCACATCAAAAAGCCCGACTTTTTCAATCGTAAATGCCTTTCCGTCCAGATACAGCGTATCGCCGACACGATAATCTGGCTGCACCGGAGCTGCCGGTTCTGGCTGCACAGTTGCAGGCTCTTTTTCAGCCTCCATATTCCTGCCGCGAATCTCCTGCAACGCCTCTGACGCACTCACATAATCGGCAAATGTCTGTACTTTTCCGTCTGAATATCCGTAATACTCCTCTTTGACATAATCCCAGATGGCAAACGCATCCTTAGAATCCGGGAAGTTCTCGCCGGTCATCGTGACTACAAACCGTTCATCCGGCGCATAGCCAGACTCTTTGGCAAGTTCTCTGGCGTGTTCCTGCATTTCCAGTACCAGAGGATCTGTCTCTGCGTGAGCCGATTCCTGTATTTCTTCGGATTCCACATCTGGGAATGGAATGTCCTGCTGCAAATTCTGCTTGCTCTGTTCAACATAGAGCCAGTCTTTTGCTTCCCGTTCCTGAACTTTTTCAATCAGCTGCTGGCGGTAGGTCTCTGCCTCCCATTCGCTGGTAAACTCCTCGCTGACACCATCCGGCTCTACATGAATGCCGTCCTGAATATCATCCCAAACCGCATAGCCATCGTCAGTTTCCATCACGGTAAAACGCTGGGGTGCCGCCAGTTCACTCCGGGCATAGACATCCGCAGCCGTATTCAGCAAGTTGTCCACATGCTCATTTCCGGTATCGTAGTGTTCCGGTGGTGTTGGCGGAAATACATGGGCGGCAGTCGGCATAGGAAGCGGTGCACCATATTCCTGCTCCAGCTTCCGATACTCTTCCATTTCCAGTGCGGTAAGATATTGACCATTTACCACAAGCCGGTCTAACCGCTTATCCACCGCCGACCATGTAAGTCGCACTTCCCGATCATGGCCATAATTGCGAAGCAGAATACCTTTTCCGTCATAATCTGCAAAACCACGACTGCCATCCATAAAGGTATAGCTGTGACCGCCAAGACCGTATTCCGCTTTCAGAAATGCAGCTCGTTCTTTCGCGTCCCCTTGCTGCTGATACAGCGCATAAATACGGATTTTTCCGCCCTCAAAATTAGAACCTGCTCGCAACATCCGGTCGATTTCATTCTCAGAAATGACAAAAGCGGAGGGCTTTTCGCTCTCCGCTTCTCTGGCTGCATTTTCTGCCGTCGCATCAATTTTCTGAATCTGCTCTGCCTCGGACTGAAACAGGCTCATAAAGTTTAGCTGTTGATAAGTTCCGTCAGAATGACTTCCTCTGCCTGCGCTTTCAGCATGTTCATGTGCTGCACCCAGGCCATTTGGTTCGATTTCTTGTCCGGTGCCGGATTCGCTTTCAGAAGCTCCGCCATCATCTGCTCCATCCGTGCGGTCGCGGTCTCCTGAATCTCCCACAGGTGCGGATACAGCTTCTCGGTCAGGATCAAGTGATTGTACAGCAGCGTGTTGTTCTCCTGCAGGAACGCTCTGCGCATCCTCCCGTACTTGCCCAGAGGCTTCTGTTCCTGCACCGACAACTGGATATCCGGAATCAGGTAATCGCCGTTCTTCGTGTAATTCAGCTCCATCATAGTTTTGGCTCCTTTCTGCCTGCTTGTCTTTTTCATAGGTTCGGATCGTGCGTTCAATTTCCCGGAAGATCTGGCTGGACATTTCGCTGACCGCAGTTCCCAGCACATTGGCGGCAGCCTGCGTATTAAAATCAAAAATGTCCAGAAAATCCTCGTGCTCAAAATAGTCATCTGCATTGCCCACCGTCCGGGTAAAGACGGAATATGCGATGCTGACAGCGGCAGCTCTCTTAAAGGAAGCTCCGATGTTGAGTTCATCATATCCTTCCAGATAGGAATCTGCAACGATGTCACTGATCTGCCTGCGATTTTCCTCCCAGTAATCCCTTGCAAGGCGTTCTGCCGCTTCCATGATATGATTTTCCAGAGACCCAGCACCGGCAGGAACATCAAATGCTACATCCAGTGCGCGAATGATTGGCTGCTCATGCTCCGCATTCATTTTCCAGAGCTGTACCGGTCGGGAATTCTTCCGTTCTCCGGTATCTGCCACATCAAATACATACCGCAGTTTCGGCTGCTCGCCGCGCATGTCCAAAAGAGCAATGCCCTTGGAGCCACGCTTCACATAGCGGTTCATCCGATCATTCCAAAGATCGTACTCTGCACAGGCCGTCGCTTCTGGCCTCTGCTTATAGATCATCAGCTGCTCCGCAAAGGGATACTTATAAAGCCGCGCGGATGTGGTCAGAAACGCTGTCCACTGTTCTTTGCTGCCGGTGATCTGTGCCGCAGCTTCCTGCGCCATCTGCATATAATAAGCCGTTTTCGTCATCATCTGTCTTTTTCCTCCTCTCCTTTATTCGTCCGGATACAAATCCAGTGCCTCATATTCTGCATCCGTCATCTCTGCCAGTTTTGCAAGCAGCGAGGCCGTCCACCTGCGCAGGTTTCTGTCTCTGCCCGTCAGACTTTTTTGCATCTTTTGAAGCTCTTCGATCAGCCCTGTCCGTGTGCCAGGGCTGTAAAGCATCATGAGCATCCATTCATCATCCGTAAAACGCATTTATAACTCCTTTTCTTCGCAGCACCTGCGAGGCGGCGCAGGCGGCACAGCCTCCTGCTTTTCCTTCAGCTGGTCCAGAACCGATGCTTTCTCCACCGGTTCTTCCTTCTTTCCGTTATTGATTACGCCGTCAATCATGCCGTAATCGTCCTCCATCGCCATTTCTGCGGCTTTCAGGTAGTTCTCCGGTTTCAAAAATCCGGGCAGTTCCTGGAAGCCGATGGAATCCACATAGTGACAGCTTACAACACCATTCTGCCGTAAAGCCACGATGTCAGACACAGAAAGACTATGACCAGTAAAATCATCAGGGCGGGAAACATTGAATTTCGCATACAGTTCCTCCAACATCGTATTCTGATCCTTGTAGGGAAGAAGCGGAGCCGTATAAACCACCTCATAATGGTCAATATCCGGTTCCAGCCCCATCCGTTCCAGTTCGCGCATAGACGAAAAGCGTTCATATACCGTATCCTCGCTGCGGCGAAGCTGCAAAATCGCATACTGGTCGGTAGTACTGTCGAGAAATGCCATCATTCTTTCGTCCGGTGCCTGCGTTCCATGCACTTCATCCCATTTTTCAATTCTTGCCATCGTTCATTTCTCCCTTCTCCATAAACGGCAGGCCGTTTTCCTTTGCTTCCTGCCGCTGCTGTTCCCGCCGCTTTTCACTATAAGGCGGTCGGATACCGACGCAGCGTTTCGGAATCGTATAAGTGACCGACCCATGCTCCCGGTGCTCCAAAATAAACTGCTCCGGATACTGTTTTCGCAGTTCCCGAAGCTTCTTAATCAGGCGGCTGTCATGGGTATAAATGCTGGCGGTATCCAGTTCATTATCAAAATTGATGACGGTTTCCTGCTCTTCCTTCGTAAGCTTGTATTTCATCGCTCCGCCTCCTTCGCCTTGGCAGCTTTCACCGGCGTATCCGTTCTGGAAGACAAATCCGAGAGTTTACCCAGCACAGATTCCCGTCTGCTGATTTCCGCTTCCTCTGCACGATCACAAAGTTCATCATAGTCAATCCGCGTCATGGTGCGGCCACCGAACCCATAATCCGAAAGAATCTGGTCTCTGGCTGCATTCATGCTGATTTCCGGGTTGTCGATCTGTCCACCGTCAATTTCCGTAAAGTCCTTATGATATAAGGTATAGTCGTAACCGTCCTCACAGGTCTGAATGGCAAGAAAGCCCTTGCTTCCCAAATCCCATGCACTGCGTTCTTCCGTAATCAGCGGCTCTGGGCGGCAGATGCCACCGCCGCGTTCCAGCATTTCTGCCAGCTGACAGATGTGCAAAACATCATACCCCAGGCGCAAATGATATTCGTCCATATATTCGCAACGGGCTGAAAATTTCCGATTCGGATACTCAATCTCCACCGCACTGCCATCCGGAATTTTGAACCGATCCTCGTAGCTGCTGGTGATAAACCGGATATTTTTTGCATTCTCCAGCTCAGGATCAGCCTTTTTCATCTGCCAGAGAACCTTTCTGCCGCCGCGTACCTGCTCCAGCATCTCCGGGGCTACCGGTGCAATAGCAAGACCAGCAAGCTGGGGAATCTTCTGGAGTGCCGCCATCCTCGCGCTTTCTTCCAGCGTAGGAAACGGCTGTTTATCCAACACATCCCAGCCAATGTGGCCCTCTGCAATCTGCACCTTGCTGTCCATATCAAAGCAATGGAATTCCACGCCGTCCTGCTTTTCCTGCAAGGAAAGCAGCGCAGCATTATCCACCAGATAAGCTGCATTCATCATTTTCATGCTCATTTTTTACCTCCAAACTCCAGCTTAAATGCTGCTGCACCGTCCTCGCCGGCCTCTACACGAACGGTTGTGTCATAGTAACGTCCAGACTTCCTGGAATAGCAATGGGTAAGCCGTGCTTTTCCCTGATTTACCAGTTGCTTTGCCAGTTCCTCTGTCATCTGTTTTCCCAGTGTCTGAAAGAACCTGTTTTCCTTCCAGAGCGCAAATCTACAGCCCTTATCCCTGCAAAACCATCCCTTTGCCGTTTCGCAGACATCACCGCCGCAGGCGGGGCAGGAACCAATGACTTTGCGTTCCGGCTGCATCAGAATATCGGCACCTTTCACAGCCTCGTAGGTTTTTACAAGTCCGCTGACCATGCTGCTGATTTCACCCATAAAGGCATCGCTGTCATACTCGCCGTGTTCTATTTTCAGCAGTTTTTCCTCCCAGTCTGCCGTCATGGATGGGGACTGAATCTGTTCCGGCACCACCGTCACCAGTGCATTTCCCTTGTCCGTAGAGCAAAGGTATTTCGTCTTCTTATCGCCCCTGCGCTCGATAAACCCTTTCTGTACCAGTTTTTCGATGATGGCAGCGCGTGTGGCTGGTGTGCCGATGCCTTTTCGCTCTACACCAGCCGGGAATTCATCCGAACTGGCACTCTCCATCGCTGAAAGCAGAAGATCTTCGGTAAATCTCTTAGGTGGGCTGGTCTTGCCCTCTTTCAGATCGACACCGGCAAGTTCCAATGTCATGCCTTCCGAAAGCTCCGGAAGATCACCCGCCTCCGCATTCTTCTCAGCATCTTCAACCGGCTTTCCTGCATATTGCCTCCAGCCCATATCCGTGACTGTTTTGCCTTTTGTACGGAACTTCTGACCGGCGCATTCTGTTTCCACTATGGTTTCTGCATAGCGATAAGGTGTTCCGACTGCACAAATCAGCCGCACCGCCAGCATGGTAAGAATCGCCTGTTCTCCACTGGGAAGAGAGGAAATGTCATAACCCGCCGCTGTTTTTGTAGGGATTATGGCATGGTGATCGGTGACTTTCTTGGAATTGATGACCTGTGCTGCATTCACCGGTGCCGGTGCATCTGGCTGAATCTGAAAGCTCTGCTGGATCGCAGAAACAAGTTCCGGCACCAGCGGTGCCATATCATCTGTCAGATACCGGCTGTCGGTACGGGGATAGGTCACGAGTTTCTTCTCGTACAGAGCCTGCGTATAATCCAGGGTCTGCTGGGCAGTGAATCCCAGCTGCCGGTTTGCTTCTCGCTGAAGCGATGTCAGATCAAAGAGAGCTGGGGGCTTCTCTGATTTTTCTTTCTGCTCCACCTTGGTAATGATGGCACTACCTGCCTGACAGCACTCTGCCACCAGTTTTTCTGCTTCTGCTTTTTCTTTCATCCGCTCACCGCCTGCTTGAAAATCCCGGAATTTCAATTCTGCCGAGTAGAACGGCTCCGGCTTGAACGCCCGGATTGCTGCATCCCGCATAACAACCATCGCAAGCGTTGGTGTCATCACGCGCCCCACATTCAGGGTTTGACCATACAGACATGAAAAAAGCCGGGTGGCGTTGATTCCGACAATCCAGTCTGCTCGCTCCCGGCATAAAGCCGCCTCATACAAGGCATCATATTCAGTTCCCGGTCTGAGCTTCTGAAAGCCTTCCCGGATCGCACTGTCCTCCATCGAGGAAATCCAAAGTCGTTCCACCGGCTTTTTGCAGCTGCACTGATGGTAAACCAGTCGGAAAATCAGTTCTCCCTCGCGCCCTGCATCGGTTGCACAGACCAAGCTCTCCACATCTTTCCGCTGCATGAGCTTTTTCAGGATTCCAAACTGCTTTTTCGTGCTGGCAGATACCTGATACTGCCAATGTTCCGGCAATATCGGAAGATCATCATATCTCCACTTAGCATATTTTTCATCATAGGCTTCCGGCTGAGAAAGTTCCACCAGATGCCCCACACACCAGCTGACAAGGTAGCCATTGCCCTCCATATAACCGTCCCCGCGCTGATCTGCCCCGATCACTTTCGAGAGACTCATGGCAACCGAGGGCTTTTCCGCTAATACAAGCTTCATTCGATACTGCTCCTTTCGCAAAAAATTAGCAGCCAGGCACCGAAGCGCATGACTGCTATGTAAAAGGGACGGCTTCTCAGCCGCCCCACAGGTCAACGCTGCGTTAATCAGACAGGTTCATCGTCCGATTCTGCTTCGTAATCCTCGTTGACATCCACTTCTTCGTCCTCGTCACCGTCATCCTCCGGCAGCTGGAGCGCGTCTTCATCCTCATCGTGATAATCCGCATCAGGGTCCGGCTGATTTTTCTTGGACGCAGGCTTTACGCCCTTCATCTTAACATAAAGATAACCGCCGACACCGGCTGCACCGATCACAAACAGAAGCAGCATAATCATCGGGAGCGGGGAAGCTTTCTTCTGCTCGCTCTCTGTTTTTTGCTCTTCCGGTGCAGGTTCCGTCTCCTTCGGCTTTTCGGTTTCAGCAGGTTCCGTGACTTCCGGTTTCTTCTCCTGATACTTGGCGGCTTCCTCTTCATCCATCAGCGCAAGCAGATCGGCCTCATCCACCATATTCAGAAAATGCACATTCTGGTTGCCGTCTTTATCGCGGTCGATGATCAGGTAGAAGGTGTTGCCCGCCTTTGTCACCAGTGTGATGAACTGCTGGCTGGATTTATCTTCTTCCTCACCGATATCGTCCACCAGCGTCATATTTCCTTCCGGAGTCAAAACTGTACTGGATTCCGTCTCATCCTCGGATGACATTCCGCTCTGCATCAGATCCAGAAACAGCTTCAGCGCATCTTCACTGAACATGCTGCTGTCTTTTGTGGAATCCGTGACATTCAGGTACTTTCCATGTGCATACCCGGTTTTGCCGTTGAAGTTCACCTTATACCAGTCACCGCATTTTTCGACAATCTCCACCGTATCACCTGAATGCAGATATCCGATAATCTCCTGATCCATGCCGGGACCGGAACGAAAATGCAGGCTGGTGATACCCGGCACCACTGTACCCATCTGCTTTCGAGACTTTTCGCTGCCGATGTTGTATTCCTTGCCGCCCACCGTAACGATCAGGTTCCCATCCGCATCCGTAGAAACCTCATAGCCATCCGGCAGCACCTGCATATCCGGGTCGATTTCGATGCTGTCGGTATTGTCCGTTTTCCCTGCATTTGCGCTTCCTGCTGCATCCGCTTCCTGCGCAGCGGTACTGACAGATGTGTTCTTCTGCACATCATCGCCCGTATAGGCAAACGCAGTAGTCGCAAAGGTTCCTGCCACCATCATGCTGGCAAGCAGCATTGCCATCATCTTTTTCATTCCACATCCTCCGTTTCTTTCTCGTCCAGTTTCATGTTTTCCGGGTTTGGAACCGCAGCCTGCGCCATCTGAATGATGACTGCCAGCTGTTCCGGGGTCAGGCTCTGGGCATGTACCATTTCACAGATTTCGCTGTTTTCCTGTTCGTGGTACTTTCTGTCCCATTCCTTTCTGCGCTCCTCCCACTCATCGCGTTTTCTGCGGGCTTTCTCCCGCTCCGCAGCAATCTTTTCCAGTTTCAAGCTCATATCGTTTCCTTTCCGGACGAATAAACGCCCTGTTTTTATCGAATTCTTCCCATACAGTAGTAATGCTGCCGCCAGTAGTTCGTCTCAATGGAAGCATAGGAAATTGGGTTGCCGCAGTGAATCATCATCCCGTTGCCGACATAAATGCCCACATGGGATGCGCCACTGGTGTTGTAGGTTTTCTGAAAGAAGATCAGGTCTCCGGGCTTTGCCTCACCCTTCGGGATAATGTCGCATTTTCCCATCAGACCGTTGGCCGTCTGCCTGCCTACATTCCAGCCATTGCCGCAGTGGTTGATGACCCAGCTTACAAAACCGGAGCAGTCAAAACTGGTACTCGGCGAGCTGCCGCCCCAAACATAAGGATAACCGAGATATTTCTCTGCTTCGGTAATCATCTTCCGGAATTTTTCATCCGTCAGAGCTTCGCCCGGAATGTCGTAATCCTGGTATTCTCCGCTGGAACCCGCGCCATCCGGCGTTGCAAAGGCGATGCCTGCAAACAGGTCATCCCGATTGCCCCGGCACTCCAGTGTGACTTCGTATCGTTGCAGCTGGTCATCTGTAAGGCCGGAATTTCTTGCAACATAGTCAACGCCCCGATTGAGCAGTGTTACATTGAGGATTTTATACTCATACTGTACCGTCACCTGATAGGTGTAGGTGTGCCCGGTTCCGGTGATTGGATTGTAGCGATAGCCCACACGGGTTTCTTTCCTTGTCCGGATTTCCACCTTTTCCTCCAACTTCAGCTCATACTGCGCTTCAAAAATACTCTGGAGCCGCGCCTGCACCTGGCTTCTCGTATAGTTTTCAAATTCTACGGTCAGCAGAGATGCAAGCTCATAGGGATTGTGACCAATCTCTGCCAGATTGTAGCGATACTCGTCATAGCCCGGATGGTCGGTTTCAATGCGGTCGATTTGTTTGCGAAGTTTATCTTCCAGCTTGGTATAATCCGTCTCCACGCCTTTCAAATCTTCATCTTCTGCCGTGTAGGAAGTCCCCAGCACCACATTGCCGCCGCCATTGATCAAGACGGAGCATGACGAAACCGACCCGGCAATCACCAAAACAAGCAGTCCCACGGCTGCGATACCGATGATGATATGCGAGTGGCTCTGCACAAACTGAAATGCCTTTTCCGTTATACTGACAGTACCCTGCGCAGCTTTGGCTGTGCCAGATGCTGTGTTCTCCGCAGCGGCCGCACCTGCCTTCGCAGCGGCATACTCTTTTTTGATGGCCTGCTTCTGCCGCCATCGGGAAAAGAGATTGGAACCAGCCTGCGGATCAGACTTCATGCGTTCCGCAAAGATGGAATCTACGGCATCTTTATTTGCCTTTTTCTCCAACCGCTCCAGCTTTTTGTACTGCCGCAGCTTTCGACCATATTGGAACCGGGAACCAGCACGGGCTGCACCTTCCGCTGAGCCTTCGGTAAAATGCGCTGCCTCCACACCAGAATTATTATCCTGGTCGGCATTGCGCACACTCTGATGTGCCTTGGCTGAAAGTGCATCTGCCGCAAGATTTCCCGGCTTCTTTGGCTTTCCGCTTTTTTTCCCGGAAGCTGCTGCATTCTTTTTCGCTTTTACTTCCTGCTCTGATTTCAGCTTCTTACTGCGCATCTTAGCAAGATCGGCCTCGTGACGAATCTGCCTTCGGTGTTCCGCTTTTTTCTTGCCGCCGTCTCCCGTACTGCTATCTGCGGTTTTGCTTCTGGAATCGCGAAGGGTGTTCTCCGCACGCTCGCGCTCCTGCCGCAGCTTGTCTCCGAGATTCGGATTTTTCTTGCCAACCATTGCTTACGCCTCCTTTGCTTCCTGAACTTCGGTTAATTTTGTCGTCATAATCCGGTACAGTTCCAGATCGGTCGGGAAACGATCAACGAACGGCAAAATCACATTTCCGTAGAACAGCAGTCCTTCGCCTTCGCCGGAGTGAGTCACATAGGACAGCTGGTGCGGGCTGATATTCAGCTGATCCGCCAGAATCTGACGGTCACCGGCTGCCTGATTCAGCATATAAATGAAGTCGCTGTTCTCAAAAATATTCGTCACTTCGCGGGAAGAAAGCAGATCTTTTACGTTCTGGGTGATGCCGGTGGGAATACCACCCCATTTACGGAATCGCTTCCAGATTTCCACGCTGTAAGCCGCTGTCTGCTCTTCTTTCAAAAGCAGATGGAACTCGTCCATATAGTAGCGGGTGGCTTTACCGGCATTGCGGTTGGCGGTTACACGCCCCCAGACCTGATCCTGCACCACCAGCATACCGATCTTTTTCAGCTGCTTGCCCAACTCCTTGATGT
>OGOL01002117.1_pt1 | contig 16277 bp, 8 predicted proteins | sample 1552641 | NCBI WGS metagenome assembly OGOL01 (sample SAMEA2580140, study PRJEB22360) | human gut metagenome | biome: human gut; feature: human-associated habitat; material: faeces | place: Denmark | collected 2008/2010 | reverse complement strand
GTGCAGAGGACAGCCCCCCCCAGGCGGACGGGTCCGCCTTTGGCCATATCGGAGCCGTAGCAGCGTGCGCAGACGCCGGTCTTAGCACGGCAGGTCAGCAGGCTGCGGATCTTCAGGCGGGTGATGCCGGCGGCCTCGATCTCGTTGGCGTCGTACAGGTCGATCATCTTGCCCTCGGGCACGATGACCTTGCCGGTGATGGGGTTGACCACATCGCCCACGGCAAAACGGCCGATCAGACGCTCGCGGAAGCTCTCGATCTTCTCCTTGCCCTCGTGGATCTCAGAGACCCACAGGCCATCGGTGGTGCCGCAGTCGATCTCGCGGACAATGACGTCCTGAGAAACGTCGACCATGCGGCGGGTCAGGTAACCGGAGTCGGCGGTACGCAGAGCGGTATCAGCCAGACCCTTACGGGCACCACGGGCAGAAACGAAATATTCCAGAATGTTCAGGCCTTCGCGGTAGTTAGCACGAATGGGCATCTCGATGGTGTGACCGGCGGTGTTTGCCAGCAGGCCGCGCATACCGGCCAGCTGCTTGATCTGGTTCATAGAACCACGGGCACCGGAGTCCGCCATCATATAGATCTCGTTGTCCTTGGGCAGGTTGTCTGCCAGAGCCTTAGAGACCTTATCGGTGGTCTTCTGCCAGATATCGATGGTCTTATTGTAGCGCTCGTTATCCGAGATCAGACCACGGTTGAACAGCTTGCCGACCTTGGCGATCTCCTTATCGGCCTCGGCGATCAGTTCCTGCTTCTGGGGCGGGATCACAGCATCGCACACAGCCACGGAGATAGCGGACAGGGTGGAGTACTTGTAGCCCTGTGCCTTGATGGCATCCAGCATCTTAGCACACTTGCGGGTGCCGTTGCGGGTCATGCAGCGGGAGATGATCTCGGGCAGGGTCTTTTTGGTCACGCGGAAGCTGACCTCGTACTCCAGCCAGTGCTCGGGATCGGTACGATCCACATAGCCCAGATTCTGGGGAATGGGATTGTTGAAGATGATGCGGCCGGCGGTGGCATCCACCAGACCGGTGCGTTCCACGCCGTCAATGGTCATGGTGCGGCGCACCTTGATGGGTGCGTGCAGAGTGATGACGTGCTCGGCGTAAGCCATCAGAACCTCGTTCTCATCACGGAATACCTTGCCTGCGCCCTCGTCGTTCTCGCGGACGGTGGTCAGGTAGTAGCTGCCCAGGATCATATCCTGCGTAGGCACGGTAACAGGTGCGCCGTCAGAGGGCTTCAGCAGGTTGCCGGAAGCCAGCATCAGCATCTTGGCTTCACGGCAGGCATCCTCGCTCAAGGGCAGATGGACTGCCATCTGGTCGCCGTCGAAGTCGGCGTTGAATGCGGTACAAGCCAGCGGGTGCAGCTTGACGGCACGGCCTTCCACCAGCACAGGGTTGAAGGCCTGAATGCCCAGACGGTGCAGGGTAGGTGCACGGTTCAGCAGCACGGGGTGACCCTTGATGACGGTCTCAAGGCTGTCCCAGACTTCGGGCTTTGCGCGCTCGACCATCTTGCGGGCGGACTTGATGTTGTTGGCAATGCCCTTTTCCACCAGATCCTTCATGACAAAGGGCTTGAACAGCTCCAGAGCCATCTCCTTGGGCAGACCGCACTGATCCATCTTCAGCTCAGGGCCGACGACGATAACGGAACGGCCGGAGTAGTCAACACGCTTGCCCAGCAGGTTCTGACGGAAGCGGCCCTGCTTGCCCTTCAGCAGATCAGAAAGGCTCTTCAGTGCGCGGTTGTTGGGGCCGGTGACCGGACGGCCGCGGCGGCCGTTGTCGATCAGGCTGTCCACAGCCTCCTGCAGCATACGCTTCTCGTTGCGCACGATGATGTCGGGAGCGCCCAGCTCCAGCAGGCGGCGCAGACGGTTGTTGCGGTTGATGACGCGGCGGTACAGATCGTTCAGGTCGGAGGTGGCGAAACGGCCACCGTCCAGCTGGACCATGGGGCGCAGGTCAGGCGGCAGCACGGGCAGCACGTCCATGACCATCCACTCGGGGCGGTTGCCGGAGATGCGGAAAGCCTCGACAACTTCCAGACGCTTGAGGATGCGCACGCGCTTCTGGCCGGAGGACTTCTCCACCTCGGCGGTCAGCTCAGCGCTCAACTGATCCAGATCGATCTCCTTCAGCAGAGTCTGGACAGCCTCAGCGCCCATGGCAGCCTCGAACTCGTCGCCGTAGCGATCGCACATTTCGCGGTATTCCTTCTCGGTCAGCAGCTGCTTCTTGTCCAGCGGGGTCAGACCGGGATCGGTGACGATATAGCTTGCAAAGTACAGCACCTTTTCCAGCAGACGGGGGCTGATGTCCAGCATCAGGCCGATGCGGCTGGGGATGCCCTTGAAGTACCAGATGTGGCTCACAGGAGCGGCCAGCTCAATGTGACCCATACGCTCACGGCGAACCTTGGCCTTGGTGACCTCGACGCCGCAGCGATCACACACCTTGCCCTTGTAACGGATGCGCTTATACTTGCCGCAGTGGCACTCCCAGTCCTTGGTAGGTCCAAAAATGCGCTCGCAGTACAAGCCGTCACGCTCCGGCTTCAGGGTGCGGTAGTTGATGGTTTCGGGCTTTTTGACCTCGCCGTAGCTCCATGCGCGGATCTGCTCCGGGGAGGCAAGGCCGATTTTAATGGAATCGAAAACGTTGTTTTCCATGAAACGAACCCTTTCTTAATCTCTAGTTGTTTCGATGATGACAGGCGACCTATAAAACCCGCTGCTCTCCCCTGTCTGCGGCGGCAGCACGCGCACCGCAGCGGGAAAACAGCCTATAAGGGGTTTATTCGTCAAAATCCACTTCATCGGAGGAAGCGGACTCTGCAGAGACAGAGTTGTCATCCTCCAGCACAGAGGGATCATCGAAACCTGCATCGGCGTCCTTGATGTTGTAATCAGTCAGTTCGCTCTCCTGCACCACAGTCTCGGTGCCGGCAACATCACGCATATCAAAGCCGGTCTCTTCGTCGTCGAAGTTCTGGCGCATATCGATCTCGTTGCCGTCCTTATCCTGCACGATCACGTCCATACCCAGAGACTGCAGTTCCTTCAGCATAACGCGGAAGGACTCGGGGATGCCGGGCTGCGGGATGGGCTCGCCCTTGACGATGGCTTCGTAGGTCTTGACACGGCCCTCCACGTCATCGGACTTGACAGTCAGGATCTCCTGCAGGGTGTAAGCGGCACCGTAAGCTTCCAGTGCCCAGACCTCCATCTCGCCGAAGCGCTGACCGCCGAACTGCGCCTTGCCGCCCAGAGGCTGCTGGGTGACCAGAGAGTAGGGGCCGGTGGAACGGGCGTGGATCTTATCATCGACCAGGTGATGCAGCTTGAGGTAGTACATATAACCAACGGTAACGCGGTTATCGAACTTTTCACCGGTACGGCCATCGTAAACAGTGGTCTTGCCGTCACGATCCAGCTCGATCTTGGAGAAGTCGATGATGTGACCCTTCTCGCCCATGATCTTGGGGAGCTTGGTGGGGTAAGCGGGAGCATTCTCGCCGTGCCACATCTCGCGGGCGGTATCAAAGGTATCGCCGATGTCGTTCTCACGGGCAGAATCAAAGACGGGGGTCATGACCTTGATGCCGCAGGCCTTGGCAGCGTAGCCGAGGTTGACTTCCAGCACCTGACCGATGTTCATACGGGAAGGCACGCCCAGCGGGTTCAGCACAATGTCTAGCGGAGTGCCGTCGGGCAGGTAGGGCATATCCTCCTGCGGCAGGATGCGGGAAACGACACCCTTGTTACCGTGACGGCCTGCCATCTTATCGCCGACGCTGATCTTACGCTTCTGGGCGATATAGCAGCGGACGACCTCGCGCACACCGGGCTGCAGCTCATCGCTGTTCTCCGGGGTAAAGACCTTGACATCCACAATGATGCCGTATGCGCCATGGGGCACACGCAGGGAGGTGTCGCGCACCTCGCGTGCCTTCTCACCAAAGATGGCGCGCAGCAGGCGCTCCTCGGCGGTCAGCTCGGTCTCACCCTTCGGGGTGACCTTACCGACCAGAATATCGCCGCTCTTGACCTCGGCACCAATGCGGATGATGCCGCGCTCGTCCAGATCCTTCAGGGCATCCTCAGAAACGTTGGGGATGTCGCGGGTGATCTCCTCGGGTCCCAGCTTGGTATCGCGGCTCTCGGTCTCGTATTCCTCGATGTGGATGGAGGTGTACACGTCCTCGCGCACGATCTTCTCGTTCAGCAGAACGGCGTCCTCGTAGTTGTAGCCCTCCCAGGTCATGAAGCCGATCAGGGCGTTCTTACCCAGAGAGATCTCGCCGTTGCGCATTGCGGGGCCATCGGCCAGCACCTGACCGGCGGTGACAGTCTCGCCCACTTCCACGATGGGGCGCTGGTTGATGCAGGTGCCTGCGTTGGAGCGGGCAAACTTGATCAGAGAGTACTCCTCCAGAGCACCCTGCTCGTTGCGCACAACAATGTGGTCGGCATCGGCCTTTTCCACAACGCCGTTGCTCTTAGCCAGCACAGCGGTGCCGGAGTCGGTAGCTGCCTTGTACTCCATACCGGTAGCAACAATGGGCTGCTGGGTGACCATCAGAGGCACTGCCTGACGCTGCATATTAGAGCCCATCAGTGCACGGTTACAGTCATCGTTCTCCAGGAAGGGGATGCAGGCGGTAGCAACAGAGACCATCATTCGCGGAGAGACGTCCATGTAATCGACCTTCTCTGCGTCGATTTCCAGGATCTCGTCGCGGCGGCGGGCAGACACGCGGGGACGGACGAAGTGCTTGCCTTCGTCCAGCGGCTCGTTGGCCTGTGCCACAACGTACTCGTCCTCCACATCGGCGGTCATATACTCCACCTCGTCGGTGACGACCTGCTCAATGAGGTTGTTGTTCTCGTCGTAGATCTTCTTGACCTTGCGGTAGGGAGCCTCCACGAAGCCGTACTCGTTGATCTTGGCGTAGGATGCCAGATAGGAGATCAGACCGATGTTGGGGCCTTCAGGGGTCTCGATGGGGCACATACGGCCGTAGTGGCTGTAGTGAACGTCGCGGACTTCGAAGCCTGCGCGGTCACGGCTCAGACCGCCGGGACCCAGAGCAGACAGACGGCGCTTGTGGGTCAGCTCAGCCAGAGGGTTATTCTGATCCATGAACTGAGACAGCGGAGAGGAGCCGAAGAACTCCTTGATAGCTGCCACCACAGGACGGATGTTGATCAGTGCCTGCGGGGTGATGACGCTCTGATCCTGGCTCTGCAGGGTCATGCGCTCACGGATGACGCGCTCCATGCGGGAGAAGCCAATGCGGAACTGGTTCTGCAGCAGCTCGCCCACGCTGCGGATACGGCGGTTGCCCAGATGGTCGATATCATCGGTGGTGCCGATGCCATAGCCCAGACCGTTCAGGTAGTTGATGGAGGACAGGATATCGTCGATGGTGACGGTGCGGCCGATGAGCAGGTCGTGATCCTTCTTCAGGCTCTCCATGACCTCCTCGGCGCTGGAAGCGTTATCGAGGATCTTGCGCAGCTCCTTGAGGCTGCAGCGCTCGTTGATGCCGCACTCCTTGACATCCACGCCCTTGAATGCAGGGTAGTAGCTATCAATGATGGCCTGTGCGTCCACGCAGCCGTTGGTAATGACCTTGACCTTGTGGGGCTGATCCTTCATGGGATCATCGATCTTCAGCACGACCAGATCCACGCCGGCGGCATCGATCTGCTCGGCCAGCTTGCGGTCGATCTTCTTGTCGGCCTCGACAAGGATCTCGCCGGTAAAGGGATCCACCACATTCTCTGCGGCCACATGGTTCATGATGCGGCGTGCCAGAGACAGCTTTTTGTTCATCTTATAGCGGCCGAAGCGGGACAGGTCGTACCGGCGCGGATCGAAGAACAGCATATCGATCTGGCTGGTAGCGGACTCCACCGTGGGAGGCTCGCCGGGGCGCAGCTTGCGGTAGACCTCCAGCAGACCCTCTTCGCGGTTCTTGGTGGTATCCTTTTCCAGCGTAGCCAGAATGCGCTCGTCCTCGCCGAAGTAGTTCAGGATATCCTCGTTAGAGGACAGACCCAGTGCACGGCACAGCACCGTGACGGGCAGCTTGCGGTTCTTGTCGATACGGACATAGAACACATTGGCGGCATCGGTCTCGTACTCCAGCCATGCACCGCGGTTGGGGTTCATGGTGGCGCTGTACAGGTCATTACCGACCTTATCCTTGGCATGACCGTAGAACACACCGGGAGAGCGGACCAGCTGGCTGACGATCGCACGCTCGGCACCGTTGATGACAAAGGTGCCTGCGTCGGTCATCAGGGGGAAGTCACCCATGAAGATCTCCTGATCCTTCACCTCACCGGTCTCCTTGTTCAGCAGACGGGCGGTGACGCGCAGGGGAGCTGCATAGGTAACGTCGCGCTCCTTGCACTCCTTGATGCTGTACTTCGGCTCCTTATCCAGCCGGAAGTCCACAAAGCTCAGTGCCAGATTGCCGGTGTAGTCCTCAATGGTGCCGATATCGTGGAAGACCTCTTTCAGGCCCTCGTCCAGGAACCACTGATAAGAGTTCTTCTGGACCTCGATCAGGTTCGGCATACTGATGACTTCGTCGATGTGGGAGAAGCTCATGCGCTCGGTTTTGCCGAGCTTTACGGGCTTGACTTTCATCATAAAATCAACCACTCCTTACTTTTATACTCTACGGGATGTCGTATACACGGGTCAAATTTGAGCAGACACACATAATTCGACCCGCGTCCTGCGGAACGTTCCGGCGTTTTGCACAAACTTTTCGGGGCAAGCCCTCAAGCGGCAGCCATCACAGTTCCCTTTTTGGCGCACTAGTCCATTATGTGATACTAATGCAGTATACACCCGAAAACCCCTGTTGTCAAGCCATTTTTCAGTTTTTTGCCGAAATAAATTTAATTTTCGCTTTGTTTTCGCACGCCCGGCAGCGTGTAGCTGTTTGTCTTCCAAGTACTTGATTTTTTTATTTTGCACGTTCCTGTTCATAACACCCTTGTGCAATTTGTCTATCTTTACTCTTGTGCCCGGAAGTGTGACTTTTGCACTTCCCTGCCGCAAAAAAGAGACCGCCGCACAAAATGCTGTGCAGCAGTCTCGTCCTGAAAATTTTATGCGATTCACTCGTCCAGATAATCCCGCAGCAGCTTCGCGCGGCTGGGGTGGCGCAGCTTGCGCAGCGCCTTTGCTTCGATCTGCCGCACCCGTTCCCGGGTCACGTTGAACTCCTTGCCCAGCTCTTCCAGCGTGCGGGCACGGCCATCCTCCAGACCAAAGCGCAGGGTGATGACCCGCTCCTCCCGGGGCGTCAGGCTTTTAAGGACGTGCAGCAGCTCCCGCCGCAGCAGCTGACGCCCGGCTTCGTCCACCGGGACACCGGCATCCTCGTCCTGAATAAAGTCCTCCAGATGGGCGTCCTCTTCCTCCCCCACCGGCGTTTCCAGACTGATAGGCTCCTGCGACAATTGCAGCAGTTCCCGCACCTTGTCCGGTTCCATATCCAGTGCGGCAGCGATCTCCTCCACGGTGGGCTCCCGTCCATTTTTATGCAGCAGGTCGCCCGCCGTTTTCTTGACCCGGTTGATGCTCTCCACCAGATGCACCGGGATGCGGATGGTTCGTCCCTGATCCGCAATGGCGCGGGTGATGGACTGACGGATCCACCACGTTGCGTAGGTAGAGAACTTGAAGCCACGCTCCGGCTCAAATTTTTCCGCCGCCTTCATCAGGCCAAGGTTGCCTTCCTGAATGAGATCCAGAAAAGGCAGTCCCCGCCCTGCGTAGCGCTTGGCTACCGATACCACCAGCCGCAGGTTTGCTTCGCTCAAAGCGCGGCGGGCATCTGCATCTCCGGCGCGGGCAGCCTTTGCCAGTGCCATCTCCTGCCCGGCGGTCAGCAGCGGCACCCGGCCGATCTCCTTTAAATAGGTCTTGACCGGGTCATCCAGCGCCACACCCTCTGAGGAAAGCTCATTCTCCAGCCTGCCGATCTGTGCATCGTCCAGCACGGGCAGCTCGGCAGGTTCCTCTGCCAGATGGACGCCCCGCTGCTCCAGCGCAGCGTAAAGCTCGTCCAGCTGTGCAATATCAAAATCCGTTTCCTCCATGGCGCGGCTGATCTGCTCCGGGGTCAGGGTGTGGCGCCGCGCCTTTGCGGCAAGGCTGCGGGCAAGTTCTTCCGTTTGCGACAATTTCTGCATGATTCCTGCTCCTTTTCTCTCCAGCTCCAGCCGGAGGGAAAACAGGGATCAGTCTTGTTCGGGCAGCGTCCCCTGCTTTTTTTCGCGCATCGACTGAAGATACTGTGTGATCTCATCGCCGGACATTGCAGCAGCTTTGCTTGCGACCGGCATTCCCCGGGCGATCCTGTCCAGATACAGATGGATATCCTCCGGGGTGCAGTTCACATCGCTGTATTGTGCCGCAAGTCGGCTCAGTTCATTCAATGCTTCTTCGCTTACAAATGCCCGTAGTGCCGTCAGGCTGAGCTCCACGCCCTCCCGGCTGCAATTGAGCATTGCTTCGTATAGTTCCTTCTGCTGCGGCTGGATGAATTGTTCCGCCGTCAGCTGCTGTTTAGCCAGTTCCAGATAGCGCGGCTCCCGCAGGATGGCCGCCAGCAGCCGCTGCTGGGCGCTGGCAATGCCCAGTGCCTGACTGCCGCCTGCGCTGTAAGGCACCTTGATCTGATCCATCTCGCCGGAATGCAGCCGCTCGTGGTTTTTCTCCCGGCGGTACTTGCCGCCTGCCCGCTTTGCTGCGGTGCCCAGCTGCGCCAGAATGGCGGTTTTGGAGATGTTGGTCTCCTCTGCCAGCCGCCCGGCGTACACCTCCTGCTCGGTGGGGTTAGAGCGCTCGGCCAGCATTTCCACGGCTTCCTTTACATATTGCAGCCGCTGCGCATCCTGCGAGAGATCATACTGATCCCGCAGGCGCTTGAGCCGGAAGTCCAGCGCGTTGCCCACCCCGTCCAAAAGTGCCTGAAAGCGCTCCGGGCCGTATTTTTTGATATACTCGTCCGGGTCCTTTGCGCCGGGGATCTGCAAAACGCCCACCTTTACCGGGCTGTTGCGGAACAGCTCCAGCGAGCGCAGGGTCGCCTTCTGACCGGCCTCGTCCGAGTCGTAGCTCAGAATGACTTCGTCGGCATACTCGCTGATGATGCGCACCTGCCCGGGGGTCAGCGCGGTGCCGCAGGCGCAGACGGCGGTATCAATGCCCGCCTGCTGCATACTGATGACGTCCATGTAGCCCTCGCACAGCACGAACCGCCGGGAGGCGCTGCGCTTTGCGATCTGCATGGCAAACACCGTCTCAGATTTGTGGTAGACCAGCGTCTCCGGGCTGTTGACGTATTTGGGCTTGGAGTCGTCCATCACGCGCCCGCCAAAGGCAATGATGTTGCCGCGCAGGTCAAAGATGGGGGTCATGACACGCTTCCAGAACAGGCAATAGATGCGCCCGGACTGGCTGCGCTTGAACAGGCCGCTGGCATCCAGCTCCTGCTGGTTGTAGCCTTTATCCCGCAGGTATTGGTACAGCGCCTGCCCATCGTTGGGGGCATAGCCCAGCCCGAACCGGACGATGGTCTTATCGTCCAGCCCGCGCCGCCGCCAGTAAGCGCGCGCCTGCCGCGCCTCCTCCACGGTAGAGTTCAGGCAGGCATGGAAGAAGCGGGCGGCCTCCTTGTTCATGGAAAGCACCCGGCTGCGCAGGCGTCCCGTCTTATCGTCCTCCTGCGGTTCCGGCATCCCGGCGCGGGAAGCCAGCATCTTGATGGCTTCGCCGCTGCTGATATTGTTGATCTTTTTGACAAAGCTGATGGCATCTCCGGCTGCCTGACAACCGAAACAGTAAAAGCTTTGGGTGTCCGGGTACACATAAAAGGACGGCGTTTTTTCGCTGTGAAAAGGGCACAGCCCGCCGTACAGCCGTCCCTTGCGTTTGAGCTGCACATAGCTGCCCACCAGCTCCACAATGTCGGTGCGGCGGGTAAGCTCCTCGATGTATTCGTGTGGGATCATGTTGTTTTAAACGACCTCTCCAGTTTTAAAGGACGTGCCATTTCTGGGGCACGAACAGTTCTTCAAAGGTGCGGATGGCAAACTCGTCGCTCATACCGCTGATGTAGTCGGTGACGGCGCGCTCCCGTCCCTCCTGATAGGCCAGCTGCACATAAAAGTTGGACATCCGGTCTACATGGGTCAGGTAGTATTCGTACAGCTCCGCGATAAGCTTGTCCACCTTCTGCTCCTCACGCTTGGCGTTTTTATCCACATACACGGTAGTGTACATGAAATCCCGCAGAGCAAGGAACGCTTCGTATTCCTCCGTGCCCATGCGGACATCCCCCTCGCTGTGGGTGAGAATGCTGTTGATCATGGTGGTGATGCGGGCAGATTTGGTCTGTCCCAGCACTGCCGTGCAGTCCTTGGGCAGGGTGGCAGCGTCCAGCACACCGGCGCGCACAGCGTCCTCGATATCGTGGTTGACAAAGGCGATCTGATCCGCCAAGCGCACGATGCGTCCTTCCGGGGTAGCTGCCCATGTGCCCTTGGTGTGGGTAACGATGCCGTTGCGCACCTCCCACGTCAGGTTGAGCCCTTCGCCGTCCTTTTCCAGCCGGTCCACCACACGCAGGCTTTGCATATAGTGGCGGAAGCCGTCCGGGCAAAGAGCATCCAGTGCCTTTTCTCCCGCGTGGCCAAAGGGGGTATGCCCCAGATCATGCGCAAGGCTGATGGCCTCGGTCAGATCCTCGTTCAGGCGCAGACCACGGGCAATGGTGCGGGCGATCTGCGAGACCTCCAACGTATGGGTCAGCCGGGTGCGGTACAGGTCGCCCTCCGGCGAGAGGAACACCTGCGTTTTCTGCTTGAGACGCCGGAAGGCCTTGCAGTGCAGCACCCGGTCGCGGTCCCGCTGAAACACCGGGCGCAGCGGGTCCTGCGGCTCCGGCACAGCTCTGCCGCGGCTTGCATCGCTGAAGGTCGCCCAAGGCGCAAAGGTGAGGTGCTCGATCTCTTCGGTTCTCCGGCGCACATCCATACAGATCCTCCTTTTGTTTTTCGGGTTTCTCCCCTCCCCTCTGCGCGCAGCCGATCCCAATTGCTGCGCTGCGGCAATTGTAGCACATCGGCCGTGTCGAAGGGGGAAGTTCGGTGTCGGTTTGCAAAAAAGACTTTGTTTTTTAAAATGGTGCGTAGAACGGGTCAGACACCGTCACCTGAGCGCTGCCCCGGGTCAGCTCCCGCAGCTGCTCCAGCAGCGGGGCTTCGGTGTGTTCCGGCATCTGCCAGCGCAGGGTGACACGGTCTGCAAACTCCGGCGGTGCCTGTTTTGCCCCGGCGGCATCAATGAGCAGAGATGCACGCTCGTAGAGGGCATAGTCCACGGTGACCCGCAGCTCCACCACACTGCGCACTGTGACGACCTCCGCGTTTTCCAGTGCGCGGGCGGTGGCGGTGGTGTAAGCGCGCACCAAACCGCCGGTGCCCAGCAGCACCCCGCCAAAGTAGCGGGTGACCACCACGATCAGGTCGGTCAGGCCGCTGTGCTGCAGCACCTCCAGCGCGGGCGTACCGGCAGTCTTTGCCGGCTCACCGTCATCAGAATAGCGCTCGCGGTTGCCCGCCCGCAGGCGGTAAGCGTAGACATTGTGCCGTGCGGTGCGGTTAGCCGTCCGCACCTGCTCCAGAAAGGCCACAGCGGCTTCCTCGCTGTCGGCAAAGGAGAGCTGTGCGATAAAGCGGCTTTTTTTCTCTTCATATTCGCCGGTGGCCGTGCCCCGGACGGTGCGGTAATCCTCCACGTTAGATCCTCCTGACAATAACTCAGAATAAGTATAACACAAACGGGCGCAAATAAAAAGACTGACGAAGCCTTGCGGCTCCGTCAGTCTTTTATAAGAAGAAAGCAGTTGATCACTTGGTAAAGATCTGAATCCACTGATGACCCCAGGTGCTGTTGCTATTGTAGTAGTAGCCAACACTCATCTTGCGAGCCTCAGGGTTCAGGATATTGGCGCGATGGCCTTCGGAGTTCATCCATGCGTTGACGACCTCTTCAGGAGAGACGCTGCCCCATGCGGCATTCTCGCCGGTGGGGGTATCGGTAACGCCGTAGTCCTTCAGGACGGTGAAGCACTTGGAGCCATCGGGGCGGACGTGAGAGTTTACAACGGCGATCTCCTCGGCGCGGGTCTGTGCAGCGGCGGTCAGATTATCATCGCCCATTTCCAGAGCGGTCAGACCGTACTTTGCGCGCTGGGCATTGACCAGATCCAGAACTTCCTGACGGTAGTCCTCGGTGTGAGAATTTTCAGGGTAAGAGAAGATCAGCACCCAGTAGTTGTTGTAGACGCCGCCCTCGTAGTGGCCAACGCTCACGGTGGTGGCATCGGCGTTCAGGATGCGCTCGCGGGTAAAATCGGTAGCCATCCACTGATCCATTGCGGAATCGGGGGTGGAGCAGCCGGCCATGTAATTCTCGCCGGTGGAAACATCGCTGATGCCGTTCTCTGCCAGAACGGTGAAATCGCGCTGACCGTTGGGACGAACGTAGGAGTAAGAAACTGCCAGCTCCTCGGCACGCTTCATTGCAGCGGCATTGTGGCTGCTGTCGCCCAGAGCAACGGGAGCCAGACCAGCCTGTGCGCGCTCGTTATTGATCAGGGTCAGGAAGCTGCGCTGGTAAGCGTCTTCCTCAAAGCAGGAGTTCTCTTCCTCCACGGAAGCGGCAGCAGGCACGGCAGCCTGTGCTGCGTTTGCGGTGACGGGCTTGAAGCCTGCAAAACCAAAAACCACAGCCAGCGTCATAGCAGCTGCTGCGATATTCTTCATGGTACTCATTGCACACTTCATAAGATTGCCTCCGGTCTGCTGCCTTATACAGTGTGATGTTGTATGCTGCAACTTGTTTGCAACTCTGTCGTATCACATCTGCAACTCTTGTGTCACAAGAGTATCACAAAACCATACAGACGTCAAGAGGTTCAAAGGCTAATTTGCAGAAAAAATACAGATTTTTTAAAATTTTCCCACTCTTTTACCGCAACTCAAGCGTAACAAAAGTTCCGAAAACGTTACAGTTGTGTTGCGCTTCTCTTCAAAATCAGCCAAGTGCAACAGCTTCCGCACACTTTCCGGGCTGTTCCGATGCCTACCGGAGTGTATATTATCGGATTTTTATACATTATTTTGCATATCAATGCTTTGTGTACGCTTTTGTGGCGCTTTGTTGCGTTCCTGTCTGCATTCTCTTCTTATAAGGAGATTTCGTTTCAAATAAGCACACAAAAAAGGGGCTGCTGCACATCACTTTGTGCAACAGCCCCTCCGGGTTGTATTTTACTGTTTTTCCTTGCGGTCTCCCACAAGCTTTTTCAGTTCATCAAGAAAGCTTTCCACATCCGCAAACTGGCGGTAGACCGATGCAAAGCGGATATAGGCCACCTCGTCGATCTTTTTCAGTTCCTGCATGGTCAGCTCGCCGATGCGCACACTGGGGATCTCGCGGTCGTAGGAGCTGAACAGAGACTGTTCGATGCTGCTGACGGCGTGCTCCAGTGCTTCATAGCTGACAGGACGCTTGGCGCAGGCACGCAGCATGGCATTGAGCAGCTTCTGCCGGTCAAAGGGCTCGCGGGAGTTATCCTTTTTAATGACCACCAGCGGCACCGTTTCCACCACCTCATAGGTGGTAAAGCGCATATGGCAGTTCAGGCACTCGCGGCGGCGGCGGATGCGCTCGTTGTCTTCAGTCGGGCGGGAGTCGATCACCTTGGATTCCTCCGCACCGCAATAAGGGCACTTCATCGTTTGTTCCTCCGCCTTAGTCTTTCTTTTTCCTGCGCTCGCTCCACAGCACCCATGCCGAGGTGGAAACACACAGAGAGGTGTACACACCGCTGATCATACCCATCATCAGCGGGAACGCAAAGGTAAAGATGCTGTCCAGACCGTAGAGCTTTGCCACGATGCACATGACGCCCAGTGCCATCACGGTGGTGATGGTAGTGATCAGGGTGCGGCGGGCAGACTGGTTGACCGACTGGTTGACCAGCTCTTCAAAGCCAGCCTTTTTACCCATCAGGGCGCGGTTCTCGCGGATACGGTCGTACACCACAACGGTATCGTTGATGGAGTAGCCGAGGATGGTGAGCATAGCGGCAATAAAGTTGCCGTCCAGTGCAGTGCGCAGCAGCACAAAGGTGCCGAACACCACCATCAGGTCGTTGACCAGCGCCAGCACTGCCATCATGCCGCCGGTCAGACCGCCGATGTTCTTGAAGCGCAGAGCAATATACAACAGAATGAGCACCAGTGCAAACAGCACAGCCACCAAGCTCTTCTGCAGGAACTTGGTGCCCATGGCTGCGCTGACGTTGCTCAGGGACAGCTGGGTGAACTGGTTATCCGGGTAGTTTTCGTTCAGGGAGTCCAGCAGGTTCTCCACCTGCTCGGTGGTCACGGTCTCGGTGCCGGGCATGGAGATCTTCAGGGTCTGGTCGCCGGTGGCTACGTTCTCGCCGGTCTGCAGGGTCAGACCGGTGTTTTCCAGCGCCGCTGCAGCGGTCTTTTGCACAGTGGCTTGGTCAAAGCTGCCCTCGTAGGACAGGGTGATCATAGCACCGCCGGTGAACTCGGTATCCAGATGCACACCGAACACCACGGCGCACAGCAGAATGGCTGCCATCAGGCAGGCGGAGATGGTCAGGAACTTTTTGCGCAGGGACACGAAATCCACCGGCTTTTTTTCGGCCTTTTCCTGCACGGGCTTTGCAGCACCGTACAGCCACGGGTTGCGCAGTGCCTTGATGGCGGCTGCACCGCGGATCATCACACGGGTAGCGAACACGCCGAACACGAAGTTCAGCAGCACGCCGGTAAGCAGCGTATAGCCGAAGGCATAGATGGTGCCTGCGGTAGAGGGGCCGAAGGCAAAGAACACAAAGTGCAGTGCCTTGGCAAACAGGCCATCCGAGGGGCCGAAGGCACCCATGAGCACGATGGCCACGATGACGATAGTCACGTTGCCGTCAATGATGGGGGTCAGACCGCGGGCAAAGCCGCTCTTCAGGGCGCCATCCAGAGATTTGCCGTTTTTCAGCTCCTCTTTGATGCGCTCGGCAGTGATGACGTTGGCATCCACGCCCATGCCGATGGCCAGAATGATACCTGCGATGCCGGGCAGGGTCAGGGTAAAGCTTTCAAATACCGGGAAGTAGCCGGACACAAAGGCCAGCGTAGCCGCCACCTGACCGGCCAGCGCGATGCAGGCCAGAAAGCCCGGCAGACGGTACAGCACCGTCATGAATACCACGATGAGGGCAAAAGCGATCAGACCTGCCAGCACCATGGCACCAAGGCTGTTTTCGCCCAGACTGGGGCTCACGGTAGAGTAGCTGTCCACGCTCAGGGCAAAGGGCAGCGCACCGGAGTTGATCTGGCGTGCCATCTTGACCACGGCATCCTGCGTAAAGGGATTAGAAGCCGAACTGGTGATGATGGCCTGTCCATCGGTAATGGCGGTGTTGACGGTGGCGGTGCTCACGTTCTCGTCGTCCAGCCAGATGCTGATGCTGCCCTTATCGGCGGCCAGCTTGGTGGTGGCATCACCAAAGGCCTTGGCACCCTCGGTGGTGAACTTGAGGGCAACGTAATACTCTGAGCTGCCGCCGTTGCTCACAGCGCCGTACTGCGCCGAAGCGCTTTCGACCATGGAGCCGTCCAAAATCAGCTCGCCGTCCTTGCTGGCTCCCTCGCGGAAGGTCAGGTAGGCGGTGGTGCCGATCTCCTGAATGGCGGACTCAGGGTCAAAATCCGTCTCGCCGGACTGCCACGGGAACTCCAGGATCAGGCTGTCGGAATTGTTGTCCACATACAGCTCGTAGTCCGTCACGTTCAGCGCGACCAGACGGTTCTCGATGACCAGACGGGCGGCATCCAGCTGCTCGTCCGTGGCATCGTAGCCATCCGAGGGCACAAAGGTGACGTTGACGCCGCCTTTGATATCCACACCAAAGCGGATATCCTTTGCACCCTTGATATAGGTGGTGGTCACATCGCCGTATTTTGCCGCTACGCCAAAAAAGGCGGTGTAGACAAATACAACGATCAGCAGCGCGGTAACGACCAGCTGCCATGCTTTGCCTTTTGTTTTCATAAATCAGGGAACCTCCAAAAGCGGCGGCTGTGCAGCCGCCGACGGTTTTGTTGTGGAACCCCCACAAGGAC
>OGOL01002105.1_pt1 | contig 16340 bp, 13 predicted proteins | sample 1552641 | NCBI WGS metagenome assembly OGOL01 (sample SAMEA2580140, study PRJEB22360) | human gut metagenome | biome: human gut; feature: human-associated habitat; material: faeces | place: Denmark | collected 2008/2010 | reverse complement strand
GTTCAAGCTGATTTATCAAGGCATACGGGATGTTTTCCGTGTGCGAAGTTTGAGTCATATACATATTCGGCCGTAATAAAGCCCATCTGAATGAATCCATTGGGCGGGCGATGGCAGAAATGGTCAGCCCCTTTCATCATCCGCTCCAGCTCCTCTTTCCGAAATTCAAATTCAGCCAGGGATTGGTTTACTTCATCCAGTTTCTTCTTATATATTGTCTCCAGGAAATCGTAGTCATTCTTTTCCAGTATCGTCTTGATTTCCTTCAGGCTCATGTTGAGTGCCTTGTGGTGCTGGATGATATGAAATGTAAGGCACTGCTGGACATCATAGTACCGGTATCCCGTTTCCGGATTCACATACACCGGAGAAAGGATACCCATTTTATCATAATGACGCAGTGTGGCAAGGGTGGTATGGTTCAGTTTGGCCATCTGTCCGATTAAAAGTCTGTTATTTTTCAAGATTTCCTCCATGCAGCAATGCTGCCGCAACTATTTCAATACGGGCCTTATCAGCTCGTTCTACAGCTCAGAATATAACCTTTAAGAAAGGCTCCGTCCCCATGGCTTACTATGCCGGAGCTTTGCACAAGAAATCTGCGTCATCCATACTTTTCCATGGAAATATGGCTCATATTGAAACAGTCTGCTTCGGATGAATCGAAAATTTTTTCTAACAGTACCCTCCCCGCGTACATTTTCGCAATTTGTCCATTGTCAATGTACATATGCGGCATGGGATTCATTTTCTGATTTTGATGAACCATTTTCAGACCTCCCATATTCTAGATTCTTTATTTATCATAACCCATCATTAGCATAAAGGTCAATAAACAGTTTGAAATAAAGCAGACGAATACCCGATAAGACAGATGAAATCTTACATAACTTACATTATTATTTTCTCTCCTATTCTCATGGAGGGCCAAGGCCGCCCACCAAAAACTAAAAATTAAAAGCATGATATTCATATAAAAAGGCAGTGCAGACATATCATCTGCACTGCCTTTGATGAAACTATACTTCGTCGCGAAGCCCTACCAGGTAATCAACGGACACATGGTAGTACTGCGCCAGAATCAGCAGCTTATCCGCTGAAATTTTCCTCTTGCCAAGCTCATACATGCCATAGGCAGCCTGGCTGCAGTGAAGCACTTCAGCCACGTCTGTCTGTGAAAGGTTGTTAGACTTGCGAAGGAACTTCAGCCGTTTCGGCCATACTGCATCGACCTCTTTCATAGGCCATCACGTCCTTTCCGCCGGAAATATCATTTACCATTCTTATCCAGTTTAGCCAGGATTTCAGCCATCTTCTGCTCCAGAGCATCGATACGCTTATCCTTATCTGCATTGTCCTTCTTCAGGGCATCGATTTCCTTAGACTGGCTGCTGATGACTTTCGCCATTTCAGTCTTTGACATGGCCTGATGGCCTGCGCTGCCGCTTCCAATCTTGAAGGAAACGCCTGCATTGAAGCCGGGGTCCCCGTTGCCCAAAGAAACGCCTACGTTCACCATGGTGTTTTCATTGGGATGATAGAAGGCGCCCACGGCGGCGGCATTGGCATTGCGGTAATGGCCATAGCCTACAGCAAAGTCGGCCTTGTCATCGGGATCATAATCCAGCGGATGGAGAGCGGCCAAAGCGTTGCTTCCGGCTGCGGCTTTGTTGATGTTATTGTTCAGATTGTTGGTGATATTCTGGATGGATTCGCTGTTTTTCTGGATAGCATCGGCATTATCCTTGACCTGCGCATCAAGAGCACTCAGATTCTGGCCTGTCGTGTTGTTTACTTTAACATAATTCTGTGAGCCAGTTGGCTTATCATAGTTATAGAGCGTCTTGCCCGTTACCAGCTGGTCGGAAGTAGAAGCATTCGTAACGGTAGTGGCAGTGCCTGCAGTGAATGGATCTGCACCAAGAGCCTGGCCCCAAGCGTCTTTGCTGCCGTTCTGGGCCGTTTTTGCAGCATCGCTTGTGTCTTCGATAGGTTTGTTGTTCTCATCAAACTGCACGTTGCCATTCTCATCTGTCTTATAAACTTTGATATTGTTACCCACATCAGAAGCATTCTTCAGCTGTTCCATGACAACGACGTCGTGGTCATTAATACCATCGGCAACCTTAACGAGACGGTTATAGTAAGCAGAAGAATAAGTATTTTCAGTGATGGTTGGAGTCATTCTATATTCGTTGTTTGTACCATCAGCATTATGGGCAATATTGCCGCTGGAATCCTTATCCGTCCGCCTCTGCCAAGTCACAGTATAGCCAGAAACATCCCCGCTGTCATGACCGAAAGCAATCGTACCAACTTTATTTGTCGTGGCCTGATAGCCAATCGCTGTTCCGTTTGCAACGGTGACAACAGACTGACTGCCAGCAGCCAAAGCATACGAAGCATCAGAGCCTGTTGAACCACCAGCAATTCCAGTATTACAAGAATCAACAGAAGAACCAAGAACCACAGAATTCGCTCCACCTAAAGTAGAACTTGCCATGCCAAGCGATATATTATTATTTCCTCCAATAGCAGAAGACTGGGACCCACTTGCTTTATTTAGATATCCTCCAATAGCAGAAGACGCGACCCCACTTGCTGTATTCCACAATCCTCCAATAGCAGAAGACTCGTACCCACTTGCTGTATTTAGACATCCTCCAATAGCAGAAGACCGGGACCCACTAGCCATATTTCTTAGTCCCCCAGAAGCAAAAGAAGCATATTCACTTGCCATATTGTAAGATCCGCCGGAAACAGAAGAGCTATAGCCGCTTGCCACGTTGTTCTCTCCTCCAGATACAGAAGAGCTATCGCCGCTTGCCATATTATACTCTCCGCCGGAAACAGAAGAGTCAGAGCCGCTTGCCACATTTCTCCATCCTCCAGATACAGAAGATAAACCGCCGCTTGCCTTATTATACATTCCGCCGGAAACAGAAGAGTCAGAGCCGCTTGCCTTATTATACTCTCCGCCGGAAACAGAAGAGTGTAAGCCGCTTGCCACGTTGTTCCATCCTCCAGATACAGAAGATTTTTCGCCGCTTGCCATATTATGCTCTCCGCCGGAAACAGAAGAGTCAGAGCCGCTTGCCACGTTGTTCCATCCTCCAGATACAGAAGACCAATCGCCGCTTGCCACGTTGTCAACTCCTCCAGATACAGAAGAGTAACGGCCGCTTGCCATATTATACTCTCCGCCGGAAACAGAAGAGCTATCGCCGCTTGCCACGTTGTAAGATCCTCCAGATACAGAGCTAGGTATACGAGAATAAGAAGGATATTTCTGAATAATACCTTCGATATTCCCAGTCCCTTCAAACGTACCTACTCCATATGACTTAACCTTGTTATAAGTATCGTCAGAGTATGTTACTAAAGCATATTTCTTAGAATTATGTTTATAATATACTCCCGTCAGGCCCAAACTATGGTCAAAGGTATATGTTACACCAGTTTCCGTATCCGTATAAGTAGGAGGCATATTATCAGCCAGCGAAGGCAGCATACTGCCAAACGAAAGTGCTGTTAAAACAACGCCGGTAAGGAGTAGCTTTTTATTTTTGTGACATTTCTGAGAAGTTTTGCTGTGGCTCTTGGCAATTTCTGAAACAACGACAGCGCATTGTTTCACCTTGCTGTACATGACTTTATAAATTTTGTTCATGTGACCCTGCCTCCTGTATTCTAATAAAAAATCTTTTGAACCTAATATTTAAATTAGATTCATTTTTCTTAGAATAGGACCTGATGTGACAGGAAGGTCAAATCGCGTATTGAAATATGAATGAGAATCCTGAAATATATAAATACGGCAAATTATTGTTACTTTAATCTTTTATTTATATAATTTCCTCATATTTCACAAGTAATTTATACCATTAACTCATGAGTTTTCTTTGATTTTAAGGTTCTTACCTTATAAACGTTGTTTATTTCATGGCTGAACATTCATGTTGAATAAACGCTTGATAACAAATCGTATTATTTCATGATTCGATGGATTGAATGAATATAAGATTTCCCTTTTTCATTTCCCATATAATCAAAAAAAGAATGGCATGCTCCCTTCCGGGCAGACAGATTTCTATTTTCCTGCCTGCCGAGAAGGAAGCATGCCAATTCATATTTGTGCAATCTTTTTTGATGTCAGATTATTTCTTTGCAGCCAGGGCCTCCACCTGTTTCTTGAGTGCTTCGATTTCTGCTCTCATTTCAGCATTATCTTTAGCATTCTGCGCATCTTTGGCCTTCAGTTCCGCGATTTCCCTGCTCTGGTTGTCAATGACCGATGCCATTTCCGCTTTGGAATACTTCACATACTTATTGCTCTTTCCAAATTTCACAGAGAAGCCGCCGTTCACCATGTTGCGGTTATCCCCCATGGTCCAGCCCAGGTTGAACATGGTCCTTTCGTTGGGGCGATAGAAAAGTCCCACAGCAGCAGCGGTGGCATTACGGTAATTGCCTACGCCAGCTGCGAAATCCCACTTATCATCCGGATCGAAGTCAAGCGGATGAAGGGCAGCCAGGGCGGCAGCGCCGGCGCCTACCTTGTTGATGCGGTCCCCCAGTTCCCCTACCCTGCCGTTCAGGTAGTTGATGTTCTGGGTATTGGAAGTCACCTGACTATCCAATGCAGACAGGTTTTCTCCAGCGGTATTGGATACCTTCACATAAGTGCCATTCTGTTTGACCCGGGTTTCGTTGTATACCGTGCCAGCATTGACAGCGTTCTTGGAGCCCTGTTCGATGGCTGTATTGGCCACGTTCTTGATGGTCGTGCCCTCACGGAGCGTGATGGTTTTGCTGGTATCACCATCATAGTTGACGGCATTCTTGGTCGCAGCCTTGACCTGGTCCTCCGTTGCCGCACGGCCCGAGGTGATGTTCTGTGCATCCCAAGCCGTGTTCTTGAGGCCATCAATTGTGCCCTGTTTGCCCTTGTTGATCGTCACATCGCCAATCGAAGCCGACTCGCTGACGGAAAGGTTCTTCGACGTGACCGTGTCAGATGTAACCGTTTTGGCAGTAACGGAGTCAACTTTGATATCCTTATTGAGGGAAATGGCAATACCATGGGCAATACCATGGTCGCTGGCCGTGGTTGTGCTGGCCGTGGTTGTGATATTCTCATCGCCGTTGATGTTGAGAGTTTCACCGGGTTTGACAGCAGCAGAACCTTTATCCGCAGCAAATGTAGTCGGTTTTGTATCTGCCGTAATGACCAGTTCTTTCCCATTCGATGTATTATCCGTACTGCCCGGATTTTCTGTATTGCCCGAATTACCCGGTTTCACTGAAGGAGTAACCGGTGTATCTGCGGTAGAGCCAGAGGTATTTCCACCTTCACCTGGCTTTTCCGGTTCAACATTATCAACATTAACATCATCAGTATCCGTGGAACCGCCTTTGATATTAGCACTGATTGTATATACGCCATCTTTCTTAACGATGGAAATACCATCACCGGCTACAAAATTCATGGCAGGGCCTATTTTCTCTGCTACGGCCTTGAGTTGGGCCACGTTGACTGCGTCGGTATCATTGAATCCAGCGGCCAGATTGGTAATCTGGCGAGTGTGAGTGCTATCACCGATGGAAACAGCTGCCCAGGAAGATTTCCATGCTTTATCTGTGGACGTGCTTGCCGTTTTTGTCAGAAAATCATAACCAGCTATATCTTTATCGACATAAGCTGCAGAGCCCGCACCAAGGGCCACCCCGCCTTTGACATTGGTCAGTGCATTATGCCCAATGGCTACGGCAGCGGTTGCCGGATGCTCTGTATCTTCTACATATGTGCCACTACCATTATCTTTATAGCGATTCGTTACAATAGCCCCTTCACCGATGGCAACACCATATTCAGCACCACCGACAGCACTGTTGCCAATGGCTGTAGAATGAGTTTTCCATGCATTGGCTTTTGAGCCGAGGGCTATGGCATTCTGTCCGGCACCTGTGTCTTTACCGAGTGCGATACCTTCCTGTCCCCAGGCATTGGCTGCCGTACCGAAAGCCATGCTGTCGCGAGCTACGGCCTGTGCGTTCTTCACGGTGCCGTCCTGGTTCATTTCATAGCTGCCAATGACAATACTGTTATCACCTGTCGCGCTGGCCGCTGTGCCAATAGCCGTACTGTTTATACCCGCAGCCAGGGCAGATTTTACATGCTGCTTTCCGTCCTTCTCATTTTTGTCCTGCTCTGTAACAGAAGCACCGATGGCTATGCCATTATTCCCCGACACATTGGCATTGGTTCCTAACGCTAACGCATTATCCCCAGCGGCGAGAGCAGAAGTACCTAATGCAACGGAATCTTCGTGGTTTGCATTGGCACTTGCCCCTAAAGCCAGGGCACGTTGGCGGGAAGAGTTGGCCGATGTGCCGAAGGCAAAAGCATCTTCATTGCTGGCATTTGCATTCTTGCCGATTGCCACTGCCTGTTTGCCATTGGCGATGGCTGTATCACCGATGCCGACTGCGCTTTCACCGGCCACATTGGCCTGAACGCCAATGCCTACGGCGCGGGCTCCAGATACATTTGTCGAAGCATAACCTTCTGCATCATGCGAGCCAATACCGACTGAATAATCTCCATTGACGTTGACGTAACTGCCGATAGCGGTGGAAGCATATCCGGACACATTGGAATGCGCGCCAAGAGCCATGCGTTCCCCTGTCCTCTCTTCGGTGGCACCGTTTGAAGTAGCAATAGCCTGTGTACCAATGGCAATATTATCTCTGCCACTGGAAGTAGCACTTGTACCCAATGCCAAGGCATTGTCTCCAACCGTGGCAGTAGCTTTATAACCAATGGCTACCCCTTTATCCGTACTGACACTAGCCTGGCTGCCCAGTGCATATCCGTCAACATTGGTTACCATGGCGTGATAGCCGATGGCCGTACCATAGCTGGCATTGGTCAGCGTCCCCATACCGATGGCAATGCCACCTTCGGTGGGCTTATCTTTGGAGTAATCAGTGACGGCCGTCTTGTAGAATCCATCACTTGAACCAATGGCAATGGAATTCTTCGAATATGCAGCAACTGCACTACCGATAGCTACAGAATCGTCACCGGTCGTATAGACGTCCTTGCCGAGAGCCATACTCCTGTTTCCCCAGGCATTGGCATTGTGCCCTATAATCGTTGCATCCGTTGCCGTCGTGTACTGTGGTTTATCGCTCTTATCCAAGGAACCAATAATAATCGAATCATGTGTATTGCTGACATAGCGATTATCACCGAACACAATCGTCTTCGTTGTATCGGTAATATGGTTATCGTCACCAATGGTATACAAATGAGAAGAATTCGTAACGTCCGTGCCAAAGGCATTAACCATATTATAGTCAGATGGTTTGTCTTCGGTACCTGTGACAGTGTTATTGACACCAATAATCTGCGTTTTCAGCGTATTCGTTGCTTCATTGCCGCCACCGATGACCAGTGTGGCTCCACCACTCTTAGAGGATTTAACTTTATCTCTCAAGTCTTGTGCCATATCATTAACGGATTTATATGATGTTGGTTGCCAATTCTTGAGTTCACTGTAAGAGCCTGTAATATCATCAACAATTTTTGTACTAGAGTTCGATACTGTATTACCAGCACCCAAGACGATGGACCCATTTGAGTTCTTTACTGTATTTGCTACACCTACAATACTATTAGCAATACCCGAACTAGATGGGGTTATTGTTGTACTCGACCACCCAAGCCTCAAAGCATTATCTTTCGCGCTTGCAGACTCATTGCTATTCAACGTACCTAAAATAGTAGAGCCTAAGTTTTGTGCTACATAATATGCGGAGTTCAAACCACCCGTACCATTATAACCACTCGAACTAATGTTATAGGCACCAATAACTGTAGCCAATGTACCGCCAGCATATGCATTACTGCCTAAGCTTGTTGCACCCGGTGCATATTGAAGATAATCTCGGTTTTCGTCAGAAACCGTAACATCCCCCATTACACCATTATAATCTCGCTGCCCAATTGATGTACCACCGGTAATCGCATACGTTTTCGTACCAATGGCAATACCACCGGTATAATCTTTCTGGGCTTTTCCAAAAGATATGGTTGCTACACGGCGTCCCAGTTCATTATACGTATGCGCTCCTGCACCAATAGCAATAGCTGCATCGTTCGGTGCTGAACCATCACTCACATCCTTGGCACCGACACCAATAGCAATCTGATTTTTGGCAAATTTATCCGTTTTACTATTGTCACCGATAGCAATTCCAATACCTGCACCTGCCTTATTTTCGGCTGTTTCTGCCGCCCAGCTGACTTCCGGCACACTCCCCCATGTCAAGGTCCCTGCTACAAGAACTGCGGCGACCATGCAAGCCAGGGCTGGGGTGCCGACGTGGTCCGCTCCTTTCCGGCTGTTTTTATGACTGCTTTTTGCAAGCTCAGACACGACCATGGCGCACTGCCGTGCTTTGCTGTAAATGACTTTGTAGATTCGATTCATTTCAATTCTCCTTCCAAAAACGCTCTATTACAACGGACCGTAAATCTATGTAATCCGAGAATACTAAGAGATGCATAGAACCTAAAGCAAAAATTATATTTATACTTTTAAGAATAGTGCGTGATGTAAGAGGAAGGTCAATTTACATATGGAAATAAGAATAAGAGAGAGCGGATTCATAATTATAGCTGATTGCCGTCATTCCAGTGTATTGTTTATGCCGCTTTCTCATGTCTCCCCAGTCATTCTATAGAAATAGATTATGATTTTTCGTCACTTCTGCTGCTTTTTTCCATATATGTGCCGTTGATTTTATGTTTAAACGTTACTGTATCAATATGGTTAAATAGCCAAATGTATTATTTCATGAATCATAATTTCAAAGTGTCATAAGGTTTTTTACATAGTTTTTATTTCATATATGAGCAAAAAAATGGAAGTGGATAGAGGAAGTCCGCTTCCTTATGTGGGAATGCTATGGGGATAAGATGTTTTAAAGGCACGAAGGCGATGGAAAATAACAGGCCTTTCTTTGAAAAGCCAAGACCCCCATAATGTGAATCTTTATGTACCTGCTATTTATTCGGACCTATCCTCAGGGCTATCGCCCAGCTGCTGACGGTCGGGCGACAAAAGGAAAGCGCCCTTCTGGGCAGGCCAGGCGCCTTACTTCGCCCGACTTGATAATCCTATGCAGGATTGCCACCTGGGGAAGGAGCCTACGTTACGGAATTTACCTTTTTCTGATTAAGTCCCGCTAATCATTGCGATGGATTAGCCGCCTCCAGTGGCTTTCCCCTCGCCCGCAAGGGCGGCTCTCAGGGTTTATCATAAGAGGGCGCCCATTATTTTTTAAGTCGCCCCACCATCCTCACGTCCGCATGGCGTCTCCAGAAGGGCCCACCTCAACAGCCTTGTAAGAACGATACAAATTGCAGCTAAGTTAATCTGCTGATGGATAGGTTATCAATCAGCTGTCTTATTTCCCTGTGCGGCAAGAAGCTGATGGACCAGGGTTTTGAGTTCCCTGATTTCTTTGTCCTGCTTTTTGAGCTGGTCGTCCTGACGGGCGACGACTTCTCGCAGTTCTTTGATTTCCTGCAGGGAGGCCAGGCGGGCTGGGGACTTGCCCGCCCCGCCGAGTTTGAAGCTGACGCCGGCATTAATCATGTTCTCGCCATTGCCGAAGTTCGTTGCGACGCTGAGCATGGTGTCATCATTCGGACAGTAGAATGCACCGACGGCTGTGCTGTTGGCATTGCGGTAATTGCCATAGCCCACGGCGAAGTTCCATTTATCTTCCGGGTCGAAGTCAAGCGGGTGCAGGGCAGCCAGAGCGGCGGCGCCGGCGCCGACTTTGTTGATGCGATCGCCCAGCTGATTGATACGGACTTCTGTGCCATACAGCTGACTTCCATTCACTGCATCGGTGGATGTGGGAGAAATTTCGCCTTTCTTTAAATGGGTAATCTTTGTCCCGCCAAAATCAGCTCCCTCTTTGCTGATAGTAACGGTATTACCGGCTTTTATAGTACTGCCGGCAACCGTATCTGCTGTCACTGTCGTAAATTCAGGCGTGTCTGACATATGTACGGTAATTGTTCCTTTATCTATTGAAGTGGACAGATTTGCCCCGTCCCCTTTGATTGAAATGGTATTGCCCAGCTGTGCATTATAGGGGCTTCCCGTATCTGCCGCAAAATTCATTCCTTTGTCAATGTTTTTAGCATTCGCGGCAACGCTCTGATTCGTTGCATACAGCTGGCTCCCGTTCACTGCATCGGTGGAAGTATCAAGCACACGGCCTGCCGCAACATTTGTAATCGTACGCTTGATATATTGATTTCCTACACTTACCGTACCAGCTGCGCGTCCACCAGCGGTTTGATACGTTTTCTCTCCCACTTTCATACTTGGAGTTGAAACAGCTTCTGCGGTTTCCGAACTGTTTCCCAGGGCAACAGACTGGTCATCCCCTGCTTTAGCTTTCTGCCCCAGCGCCACGCTGTAGGAGCCGGAAGCAGAAGAAGCGCTGCCAATGGCAATGGCCTGGCTGACCGCTGCACTAGCCTTTTCACCAATGGCTACAGAATCACTGCTGCTTGAAACTGCTTTATCCCCAATGGCTATAGCATTCACTCCGGATGCCTGTGATGAAAGCCCTGCTGCTAAAGAACGTTCACCAGTCGCCTTGGCAGTAGTTCCCAATCCAAGAGAATCTTTCCCGGAAGCAACTGTATAATCGCCAAGGGCCGTTGCCCTGTAGTTAGTTGCCTGGGCCCCGGTGCCAACTGCCGTTGCACCGTTCGCTTGGTTCGGGCCCAGCGGATGTTCCTGATTTCCTGCCTTGCTCTTGTATCCAATGGCAACATTCGCCCCACCAAGAGAACTGATTTCATTGCCAAGGGTGATGGAATTTGAACTGGAAACGGTGTTATTATCGCCCTTGATAACAATACCAGCGCTGCCAGTCGTATTATTTGCGGCAAAAACCATGGCCTGTCCGTACATTAGAGAAAGCAATGCGATGATGGCTAGATACGTCCTCTTTTTCATGATTTCCTCCATTGAAGATAAATCAAATGCATTCTGAAAATTTCAAGAAACACATAGAGCCTGAAGCCAAGATTAGATTCATTTTTTCTTAGAATAGGACGTAATGTTACAGGAAGGTCAAATTGCATACAGGAATATAAACAAAAATCTGATAATACATGAATATGGTAAAATTCCGTTATTTCAGTACATCATCTATATCATTTCATCATATATTTCAAATTAACTATATAAATACCTCATATTCTTTCCTTTGTTCTTGATATTTTTCTGTATTTACGTCATCTATTTTGTGATTAAACAGCTGTGCAGTATTATTGGTAAAAAACGAATCGTATTATTCCATAAACCAGCTCCACGAAATCCCATAATTTTCTCAAGAATTTTTTATCCATAACAGGCAATGAAAAAAGGGAGCTAATAGAAGAAATCCGCTCCCGCAAGTGAGAATTCTATGGTTATAAAACGTTTCAAAGTGATGATGTCTCGAATCCAGCCACGCAAAAAGCAGAAAAGCCTATCAGGGGGAGTATCCAGGTAAGTTCAACCAATGAATCAGGCGTCTGCGCCTTGGCCCTCCCATTCGCATGGGTGCTGCTCGATACTTGGACGGTCGGGAAATTAAAAGGAAAGCCCTTTTATGTGCAGACTAAGGGCCAACTTTTCCCGACTTGCGTATCTTATGCAGGATACGCACATCAGAGAGAGGAAAGTCCTGCGATCGCTCTTCCTTATTGCTTTTCTGTCTTTTGTTTTTCTGCTTCCTTCTGTTTTCCCGGGCTTTCAGAAGCGGAAGGATGAAAAGTGGAATTCCCTGATGTCTCCCCTCTCCCCTGCCCTCTTCTCTACCGCGGATGTGGAAAAAGGCATTTAGGAAATGGGATTCATCATCTCATGAGGTCTTTTCATCCCTCTATTATTAATATCGTTTGAGGTTCGATTTTTTTTACTCCCTGAAAGAAAAAAAATTCAGAAAATTTCTTGGACCTATACTCAAGGCTCCGCCCAACTCCTTCCAAAGGAAGGAGCCTACGTTACGTTCTATGATATGAGGCCAATAGAGCGGAGAGCATGGCGGTAGGAGATTTCTCGACTCTGTGGAGATCCTGCATAGGACCTCCAAGTCAGCCGAAGTTGGCCTATAGCCTGCCCAATAAGAGGCTTTCCTATTGGCGGCTGACCGGCTGCGCTCGAAATGACAGTTCGGCACGTGCCGTAGTGTTAGAGCCTTCATAAAAACAAAAAGGGGCTGTGAAAAAATACAGAAATGACACCGTTGCCACTCCACCTCACTGTCATTTCGACGGTCGGAAGCGGAGTGGAGAAATCTCATTCCACGATAGTATAAACCTCATTGCGGCGGGAGATTTCGGGGCTCAGAGCCTCAATAGAACGAAAGGCATTATCATTCATAACCACATGCAGCATCGCTCGAAATAACGTAGAGGCAGGAAGCAGACTGTCATTTAGCCAATTTCCATGGAAATTTATGTATACAAAAGGAGGGCTGTGAAAAATGTAAATCATTTTTTTCACAGCCCCTTTTCAACACAAAGAAACCCGGTGCCCTCCCATCCCCTATGCCCAATGAGTTCGGTGTCTGCATGGTCTACGGCCGCTGCTGTGTTATGACACGACGGCGCGAGCCAGGCATGAGTCTCCCGTCATTTCTGCCGTGATAGATGAGGAAGTTACGGATTTCTCTGCGTTTTCTTTTTACCTGATCAGGGAGGGGGGTAAAAGAGGTTAACCCATGGACGCCTGCCTTCCATACTTGCATCCCCTATGGCCATCTTGGGAATCTATGGATGACTTCTTTCCATTCTGCAGGTCTTTCACATCCCTCTACTATATAAATCGAAAAAATCGCGTTTTTGTGAACGCAAAATGAAAAATTTAATGACATTCTCAAATTCCCTTCTGCTAATTGATATATATCGCCAGAGCGCACTCTTTCCTTAGTGATTCATAAAATTTCAAAGGCAGGTTGTAAAAAGAGGGGGCTTATGCAATATAAATGTATGGAGAGACAAAGCAGGAATCTTTCCATGGAAGGATTCCATTTTCCTTTCTGCTATGCACATCGCGAATATTCCGGCCGGAATGCAGCTTTGGCAGAAGGAAATAAAGAATCCCTGTATACAGATTTCCTGCTTCCTCTCTCCGGCTCCCCAGGCGCCTGGGAAGCAAAACGGATTCTGCAGAATAAGTTAAAGCAAGATAACATCAAAAACACGGATACCATCCCTTGCAGCATGAGCCCGCATTCCCGGACGACAAGAGCAGGGTTGACGCAGGATTTTCCTACGGTTTAGCGCTGCCGCCTGATTCTGAGAGGCCCGCAATACTGTCTGGCACGGATTTGTATCCGTGTTTTTGTGCTGTCTTTTTCATCACAAAGAAACCCGATGCCTCCCCCAGGCCAATGATTGCGGTATCTGCATGATTTCTTCCAAAAGGTTCATAGGCTTGACGTCCCGATTTCGCCCATGAAAAAGGGGCTGTGAAAAAATCTAAATGATTTCTTCACAGCCCCTTTTTTGATTCCGAAGGATTATAAGTCTTCGTAGAGGGGATATTTCTTGCAGAGGGCCGCTACCCTGTCGGCGCAGGATGCCTTGATGGCTGCGTCTTCCGGGTTCTTCACCACGGTGGCAATAATGTCTGCCACTTCCTTGAAGTCATCTTCCTTGAGGCCTCTGGTGGTGAGGGCCGGGGATCCGAGGCGGATGCCGCTGGTTACGAAGGGAGAGAGGGTTTCGAAGGGGATGGTGTTCCTGTTGGCAGTGATGCCGATTTCATCCAGTACGTTCTGGGCGACTTTGCCGGTAATGCCGATGGCTTTCATATCAGCCAGGAGAACGTGGGTATCGGTGCCACCGGATACGACGCGGATGCCCTGTTTCTGCAGTTCGTCGGAGAGGACTTTTTCGTTCTTCTTGATCTGCTTTGCGTACTGCTTGAAGTCGTCGGTAAGGTCTTCGCCGAAGGCTACGGCCTTAGCTGCAATAACGTGCATGAGGGGGCCGCCCTGCATGCCGGGGAATACGGCCTTGTCGATGGCTTTGGCATATTTTTCACGGCACATGATGATGCCGCCTCTGGGTCCGCGAAGGGTCTTGTGGGTGGTGGTGGTTACGATATCGGCATAGGGCACGGGGCTTGGATATTCGCCGCCGGCTACGAGGCCTGCAAAGTGAGCCATATCCACCATGAAGAGAGCTCCCACTTCGTGGGCAATGGCTGCCATTCTTTCAAAGTCGATGATTCTGGAGTAAGCGCTGGTGCCTCCGATAATGAGCTTCGGACGAACTTCTTTGGCTGTCTTTTCCATAGCTTCGTAGTCCAGAAGTTCATCTTCTTTACGGACACCGTAGGGAACGACATTGAAGTAATTGCCGGAAATATTGACAGGGCTGCCGTGGGAGAGATGGCCGCCGTCGGTGAGGTTCATGCCCATCATGGTATCTCCCGGTTTCAGAAGGCCGTAGTATACGGCAAAGTTTGCCTGGGAGCCGGAATGGGGCTGTACATTGACGTGTTCGGCGCCGAAGAGTTCTTTGGCCCGGTCAATGGCCAGCTGTTCCACCTTGTCTACAAATTCGCAGCCGCCGTAGTATCTCTTGCCCGGATAGCCTTCAGCGTACTTGTTTGTAAGGACGCTGCCCTGGGCTTCCATCACTGCGTAGCTGACAATATTTTCAGAAGCAATCATTTCCAGCTTATTTCTCTGTCTGTTCAGTTCTTCCTGAATGGCTTCATATACCTGTTTGTCATCTTTTAAATGGTTCATACAATAAACTCCCTTCCTGCAAAACCTGCCGCCTCTATGCGGCACTCTCCCAAATCTATAGATAACTGAATATGTTCAGGTATCAACAGTTTCATTGTACCATACCCATGGCTCTGATATATAGATGAAATAAAAAAAGGTCTGAAAGGAAGAAGACGCTTTTCGCCTCTCCTTTTCAAACCTCAGCTTTGAGTCATATACAGCTTTTATGCAATTATATCAGAAAGCACCTCTGTTGTCATCTTTTTTATAACGGGCCCTTTCGCCGCCAATGAGGGGCGGTCTTGTGCGGGCACCGGTAACGATGGCTTCGCCTACCCTGTTATGGGTCAGATGGACCGGCACGGCCACCCGTTTCAGGTGCATGCCGATCAAAGTCAGACCGATATCCAGTCCCCCATCGGCTTTGATTTCTTCCACTGCCACAGGGTCCCTGAAATGGTAGTAGGCATTGGTGGCAAAGGAGCCGCCGCCATGAAGCCAGGGCACGACGGTCACTTCTTCATAGCCATATTTCTCTGCAGTCTCCCTTTCCACAATAAGGGCACGGTTCAAATGCTCGCAGCACTGGAAAGCCAGACGAAGGCCATTCTTTTCCGCGATCTCCATCAGCGTTTCCACCACGGCGGTGCCCACTTCGTAGGAGCTGTCCTTACCGATACGGCCGCCCCAGATTTCGCTGGAGGAGCCGCCGATGACGATGAGGCTTCCCTTTCTGAAATGGGACTGGCTCAGCAGTTCTTCAAAGGCTTCCGCCGCTTCTTTCTTCAAATCTTCATACATGGGATTCATCTTCTTCTATTTTGGCAATCTTGCCGATTCTTCTGGCATGACGGCCGCCCTCAAAGGGGGTCTTCAGAAATTCATCCAGAATAAATTCAGCCAGCCCCGGTCCGATGACCCGGGCGCCCATGGTAATGACGTTCGCATCATTATGAGCTCTGGTGAAATGGGCAGAGAAGGTATCACCGCAGAGGGCTGCGCGAATGCCTTTCATCTTGTTGGCTGCAATACACATGCCGATACCGGTACCGCAGATGAGGCAGGCATAGGTGGCTTCCCCTTTCTGCACCAGCCGGCAGGCTTTCTCCGCAAAGTCCGGGTAATCGCAGGACTCTGTGGAATCGGTACCGCAGTCGATATACTCGATTTTTTCTTCATCCAGATGTTTCTTCAAAGACGCTTTCAGCTCAAATCCGCCATGATCACTGGCAATGGCAATCTTCATAGGACTCATCCTTTCCATGAACAATAGAACTTCCATACGGACTCATTGTACATCAGAATTGGCAGGGATGTAAAGGAAAAAGGGTCCAAGGGAAGCAGAGGGCGGTGGCGGCTTCGCCGCAGATAAAAAAAAGGGGCGGCTGACGCCGCGGGTTGTGTAGAAGGGGTGCGGAAAAAGGTTCTTAGGATTGATGGGCCTTGGACACACCTACGGTGTGAAGGTTCTTAGGATTGACCGGCCTGACGGCCGGAGGGTTCTTAAGTTT
>OGOL01002099.1_pt1 | contig 16379 bp, 16 predicted proteins | sample 1552641 | NCBI WGS metagenome assembly OGOL01 (sample SAMEA2580140, study PRJEB22360) | human gut metagenome | biome: human gut; feature: human-associated habitat; material: faeces | place: Denmark | collected 2008/2010 | reverse complement strand
CCTGCGCCTTGGCATCCCGAAGGCATTCTTCCAGCAGCTCGCTGGAATAGCCGTGACCTTTCAAGGAACCGGAGACCCACAGGCAGTTGATATAAAGCCAGCCTGCTGCATCAATGGGTACCCATGCGTTTTCTGCCGGGATGTACTCGATAAAGCATTTGCCCCGCTCTGCACTGCGGTAAAAAACAAGTCCCTCCTCAAAGCGCTGCTTGAGCCATTCTTTTTTGGCAAGGCTCTGTTTGCCGGACATGGCACAACAGATGTGTTCCCTGTCGATGTTTTCTTTGGTAACTCTGATATAGTCCATCGAAGCACTCTCCCCTATCTTTGTACTTTTTCATGCCTTCTCCGGCACAGTTTCTTCCAGTTTTCCATCTGTGCCGCAGAGCACTTCTCCGGCACAGCGACCTTTTCGTTTTTGGCTGCGGCTTACCGCATCCGTCCATCGCCGCCCATCAAGGCGGTCATTTCCTCAATATAATCCAGCGGGAACGGCGGAGCGCACAGCGGCTTCATGGCTATGCTCATGAGCTTCATGGGATTGTCGTCTGCCGCCGCACGGTCTCCCATGCAGCGGTTTTTCAAAAGTTACAGCTTATTTTCCCAGCGCCGTCTCGATGTTCGCCAGCACCTTCTGGCTCAGCAGAACGAAAGCCTGCCTGGTGCGGCCTGCCGAGACACCCGGGCTGTGGACATTGGGCCGCTGGAAGAAGCCCTCGCTGACGGGGCCTGCGGCGCGCCGTTCCCCACAGAAGAAGGGGGTGCGGCGCTTCCCCAGCCACTTTTCCAGCGCGGCGGAGTCAAAGCCGGGGCCGATGGAGGTATTGAAAAGGACTTTCCCCTCCCCCAGCGCCTCGAACTCCGGCTCGCCCAGGAGCAGGACATTCTTGTTCAGACAGGTGAAGACCACTTCGCTCTCCCGGAGCAGCGCGTCCAACGGCTTGTACTTCATGCCTGCGGCCTCGGCGTCGGGCTTATGGCTGCGGCTGTAGTAGGAGATGTCCGCGCCGAGGAAGGCCAGTGCATCGGCGATCATCCGGCCCGAGACGCCCAGACCCACGATACCCACCTTGAGGCCGTAAATCTCCACGGGCTCGTCGTGGAGCATCGGCATCCCGAAACCGTGGAGCAGGCCGGTCAGCTCGTGGAGGACGTACTCCACCACGCCGCGGTCGCCGTAGTCCCGGATGCCCAGCACCTTGATGCCCTTTTCCCGGGCAAAGGCGATGTCCACATTGGCGCTTTCCTCCGAGTAGAGGCTGCAGCACATCCCGATGTAGCGCAGGTTCGGGCAGCGCTCGATGACGTTTTTGCCCATGCGGGAGGTATAGCTCAACAGCGCCGCGTCGGCGTCTCCGATGCGGCGAACGATCTCTTCGTCGTCGGCGGGAATGTCGCGGTAAAGCTCGACCTGCTCGGCGTACTGATGCAGCGCTTCCTCTGCTGTGGGGATGAGGCTGACCGGCTCGATAGCCACCAGTTTCCTGAACATGAGACTCCCTCCTTTTTAATAGAAGCAGACCGGCGAGGCGAGGTTGCGCAGAAGCGCCACGGCGCTCCAACCGGCGATGGCGCTGGTGGACGAGCAGATGTCCACCACGGCCTTCACGCCCTCGATCTCGGCAGTGATGCAGTGGTCGTCGCCCACCCAACCGGGTACGGAGTGCATGGTCACGCCGGTGATGTCGGGGCCGGTGGTGGCCAGCGAGGTGGCCACAGCGACGTTGACCCGGCGCGGGAAGGTTGCGATGGCTTCCTTGGCGCTGCCGGTGAAGACGGTGGTCTTTTCGGTGTCGGTCAGCAGATGGTCGGCCCAGACGGGGGTGTTGCGGAAGCCCTTCGCACCGGTGTGAGTCTCGATTCCGGCCTTCTCGTCCAGCTTCAGGGCCTCAGCCATGAGGGTGACGGTCTGCAGCACATCGAATCCGCCGATGGCGCCGCTGGCCAGATGCACCTTTGCGCCGCCCTCCCGGGCCGCCTGCTTGACCTTTTCATAAAACGCGAGGTCGGCGAATGCACCGATGGACAGCACCACGAGGTTCACGCCCCGGCGCAGCACCGGAACGGCCATTGCGCGCACCGCTTCCACCGAAGCGGCTTCCACGATGTACTCCGGCTCCAGCGCCAGCAGAGCGTCCACGTCCGCGCAGGCCGCACACCCCACGCTTGCCGCCGTTTTCTCTGCCGAAGCGAAGGTGCGGCTGGTAACGCCCACCAGCTCGTAGTCTTCCAGCAGGCCCTTCTTCCACGCATCGGCCACGATATTGCCGAGGAAACCACAGCCCACGATGCCAAATTTCGTTTTCATGTTTCCGTTTCTCCTTTTTCCCGCCGGGTTGGCGGATTTTTCTTTTTCAGTATACCATGCCATGTGCAGAAAAGCAAAACCCGGCGTTTTTCATAGTTTTTTTGTCATTCACGCACGAAAAGCAGCATTTCACGCAGGTTTGCTTGCTTACTTCCCCAGAAGTGCTATAATTGTATCAATCGAACGTCCATATTTTTTCAACATCCAAAGGAGGTTTTTGTATGCTGTCTTATCGTAAGCTTGCGATGCGTGTTCTGGGTCGGCCTCTCCATACGGGGGGGGGTATCAATTCGCCCCGTCCGGCCTCTCAGCGGGCAGCAGCGTTTATCCTGACTGCTGCAATGCTCACCACCTTGACCGCCCCGGCTTTTGCCAAGACATGGGACATCGCCGACGGCGACATCACCGTGAAAGCGGGCGAGGCCGAGGGGCCGAACAAAGTCAAGCAGGGCGATAGCGACTTCGTAAAAGATGAGGGCGACACCATCATCACCGGCACGTCGAATCAGAACACCGTGACCATCGAGGCCGAAAATAAGGGCGATAAGGTCGAGGTCAAATTTGAGAATGTGAACATCGACGCCAGCAGCCGAAGCGAAGCCGCCGTGAGCGTGACCGGCAAGGGCGATACCAATATCGAGCTGGATGGCAGCAACAAGCTGCAAAGCGGCCGTGATCACGCTGGTTTGGAGCACAACAAGACTGACACCAGCGGCAAACTGACCATTCAGGACAGCAACGGCACCGCCGGCAGTTTGGACGCCACAGGCGGTCTCTACGGTGCAGGTATCGGCGGCGGTGATGCCCAAAACGGTCAGGTGACCATTACCGGTGGTGATATTACTGCTACCGCCGGGTCTACTGCCGGTAGTTACCAGACCTCTGGCGGCGGTGCTGGCATCGGCGGTGGCAACGGCGGTGCTGGCAAGGGTGGCAAGGGTGATGTAGAAATCACCGGCGGCACCATCACAGCCACAGGTGTTTATGGTGCCGGCATTGGAGGAGGCCAGAGCGCCGATGGCGATGTGACCATCAGCGGCGGCACTATCAAGAAAGCCGAATCTCTCAGTCCCTCGAACCCCGGCGGTGCTGGTATTGGCGGCGGATATTACGGAGACGGTCGTGTGACCATTACCGGCGATGCTGTTATTGAAGAAGCACAAGGCGGCATCCAATCTGCTGGCATCGGCGGTGGTCAGGGCGCTGACGGCGTCGTAGAAATTTCCGGCAATGCCCGAATCGATAAGGTAATTGGCGGCGATTATGCCGCAGGCATCGGCAGCGGTCTGGGTGAATCGGGCGCACCCTGCAACGGCAAAGTAACCATCAAAGATAACGCCAAAATCGGTCTGGCGCAGGGCGGTTTTGGTACTGCCGGTATCGGCGGCGGTTACTATTATAGTAATGAGTATGACGATGATGATTCCACCTCCGGTGTGGGTAATATAATCATTGAAGGGAATACCACCGTCAATGCCGTCGGCGGCTTAGGTGCTGCAGGTATTGGCAACGGTGTCAATGCCATCGATCTCAACGATAGCACTGTCAATCAAATCACCATCCGTTCCAACGAGACTGGTACTCCCACTGTGAATGCGACCGGCGGCGTATCGGGCTTCGATGAAGATCTTAAGAAAAACCTCCCCGGCGGCGCAGGCATCGGCAGCGGTGCGGGCGACGCCAAGGCAAACATCACCCTCGAGGGCAAAGTGACCATCACAGCCACCGCTGGAAAAGACAATGTTGCCATCGGCGACAAGAACGGCGAGCAGGAGTTCAACGGCCTTGCTGAGGGCAGCTCCATCACCCGCTACGACTCCGAGGGCAACGACACCACCCTCCCCACCGACCCCGGCTACCCCGTCCCTGCGGACACCTCCTCTTCCGGCGGCGGCTCTGCGGACGCCTCTGTGCAGGAGTCGGTCTTCCCGGGCCTCGTCGTCACCGACAAGGACGGCCAGCGCATCTCCTACACGAGCACCCAGAGCGGCAATACCCTCACCGTCTGCGTCGGACGGTTCATGGCCTCCCTCCGCATCTCGCTGGCTACCCTGCGTCAGCTGCGGGCTGAGGGCATCGAGACCATCACCTTCCAGACCATCCTCTGCTCCACCACCCTCTCGGTGGACGAACTGCTGGCCATGGGCGGCGAGGATACCGAAGTCGTTCTCACCCACCACATCCGTTCTTCCACGCTCACGGTGGGCGGCAAGGCCGTGTAAGGCTCCCTTGTTCCCCGATGATTTTTGTGGTACACTAGGCGCAGAAATCTATAAAAATCGAGGGAAAGTAAACTTATGGCTGGCGACCTTCATACTCATTCCACCTGTTCTGACGGCTCTGTTCCCATCCACCGCCTGCCCCTGATGGCAGCGCGGCTGGGGCTGAGCGCTCTGGCCCTTTCTGACCACGATACCACACTCAGCGCCCAGTACGCCTACGACCACCCGGTGCAGGACGGCGTGCGGCTCATCCCCGCCGCCGAGCTCACCGGCTACGACTTCGAGCGCAGCCATCGCGTCCACCTGCTGACCTTCTGGCCCGACCTCGACTGCCCTGCCCTGCGCCGGCACTGCGACATCATGCGCCAGCGCCGCAACGAGTGCGCTCTGCAGAGCTGCCGGGAGATCGAGGCGCTGTACCCCCAGTTCCGCACCGAGCAGGCGCTGGAATATGCACAGGGCAGCGGCGTCCTCTTCAAGAGCGGCATCATGCAGGCGCTGCAGCAGCTGGGCCTGTGCGACGGCATCTACACCGGGCTTTATCACGAGTTGTTCGGCTGGGAGCCGCGGGGCAAGTGCCTCCACTCCCCCACTTACCCTCCGGTGCGGGAGGTGCTGGCCACGGCAAAGGCCGCCGGAGCCGTGGTGGTGTTCGCCCACCCGACGGTGTACAAGAGTATGCCCCTGCTGCGGGAGCTGGTGGCCGAAGGGGCCATCGACGGCATCGAGGTGCATCACCCCCGCAACAGCCCCGAGGACAGGGCCGAGTGCGCTGAGCTCTGCAAGAAGCATGACCTCATCGTCACCGGCGGCAGCGACTTCCACGGCGCGAACCACGGCAAGCCCCACCCGGTGGGTGCCTGCGTCACCGAGGACGACCAGATCGCGCGCATCGAGGCACTGGCCCGCCAGCGCCGGGGCGGCGCTCTGTGACCGGGTCACATTGACTTCCCCACCTGACAAGGATATAATAAAGGTACTGCGCGAGTCCGCTCGCCTGTCAGTCGGATATAAAGAGAGGAAGTTTGAATATGAGCAAGTCTTTCAGCTACCCCAACAAGGGTACCTGCTCCAAGGAGACCCACATCGTGCTGAACGATGACCACACCATCGAGTCCATCGAGGTCATCGGCGGCTGCAACGGCAACCTGAAGGGCATCAGCCGCCTGCTCAAGGGCATGAAGGCTGAGGACGCCATCGCCCGGATGGAAGGCACCACCTGCGGCCCCCGCCCCACCAGCTGCCCTGACCAGATCGCCCAGAACCTCAAGCGCGCTCTGGCTGAGCTGTAAGTCACAGTCCGTTCAAAAGACCACCGTTCTGCCCTTATTTCCTGCGGGCAGAACGGTGGTCTTTTTTAGCTCTTCTTTCGAAACCGTCCGAATCTCTATTGAAGTAAGATCTGGTTTTCTGCGCTGCCGACAGAGGAGTTTCTGGTGCCGACCAAAATCGAGCCAAAAAGCGGTTGACAAAACCCGTGTCCTTTGCTACAATAAATGAGTAAACGCAGGGTTAGCTCATCCGGTAGAGCGACTGCTTCCCAAGCAGTAGGCGGCGGGTTCGAGTCCCGTATCCTGCTCCACAAAAAGAGCGCTGATTCGTCAAGAATTGGCGCTTTTATCATTTCAGCAAGTCTAAAACTGAGAGGGACGTCATGATTTTTGTACCCCTTCTGCACTATTTCAAGTGCAAGAATCAATACAGCGGCAGCGAGGACGGGATGCGCTATCTGCTCTCGCCCGGCAAGCGCAGCGTGCCTGACCCGGACGGCGGCGAGGGCGCGCAGAAAGAGGAAGCCATCCTCACGGTGGACATCTGGCCCGACCCCTGGGCGCTGGACCGCACAGACCCCGCCCTGCGCCGGCAGATGGTCTTTCCGCTGACGGACGAGGGCCGGGCCGCAGCGGCAGAGTATCTGTCCTCTGCCTACAGCGCTGATCTGGCGCTCTGGAAGCAGCGGCCCTCCATCCTGGACTGTGAGCCCTGGTCACCGCCGCCGAAGGACGAGGACGCAGAAAGCGGGGAAAGCAAATGATATACCGTCTCAAAGAGCTCAAGGGCGACACCATCCCGGTGCCGCAGCTCATCTTTTCCAAGCTGGGCATCGCCGAGGAATACAACGTCCGGGTAGCGCTGTATGTGCTGGCCACCGGCGTCACCGACCCCGAAAAAATTTGTGCCGATCTCAAACTGCGCAGCCGCATCTCTGCCGAAAGCGCCCTCTCCTTCTGGGCCGGTGCGGGGCTTCTCGAGCGCTACGACGAGAACGCCGCGCCGGGAGCAGAGCCCTCTGCTCCTGCCCCCATGACCTGGGCGGAGATCGCCGCCGCAAGCCGCACCGACCCCATGATCTCGAGCCTCATCGACTGCGCTCAGACCGGCTTTGCCCGCCCGCTGACCCACAGCGAGATGGAAAAGCTGGTCAATCTCTACGTGCAGGAGGGTTTTGCCCCCGAGACCGTCATGCTCTGCGTGGCCTATGTGGCCAGCCGGGGCAAGCGGACCATGGCCGCCGTCCTCCACGAGCTGAAAGTCTGGCGGGCCGAGGGCGTGGAGACCGGCGAACAGGCCGACGCCCACCTCAAGCTGCTGGCTCTCCGCCAGACCCGGGAGCAGTATGTTGCTTCCCTGCTGGGCATCCCGGACAGTGAGCTCACCCTCGGCGGGCGGAAAGCCATCGCCCGGTGGTATGAGGTCTACGGCTACGATGACGCCATGGTGCAGGAGGCTGCTGTGCAGGCCGGGCCGAAGCGCGACCTGTGGTACTGGAACAGCATCCTCAAGACCTGGAACGCCAAGGGACTGCGCAATATCCACGATGTGCGCACTCCGGTGGCCGCTGCCGGAGCCAGCCGGAACATCCGGGTGGACCGCGAGACCCCCAGCGGCAACGACTTCCTCAAGAACGCTGCCCGCCGCCGCCCCCTCAAGAAAAAGTCCGAGTGACCCCCGGCATAAGGAGACACTATGCGTACCAAAAACGAACTGTATCAGGAAGCCCTGCGCACCGTCGCCCGCCGTCGTCAGACCGCACGGGCCAAGGCGGAGGACGCCCGCGCTGAGGCCGAGGCTGCTGTCCCCGGGCTGCGCCACGCCGAAGAAGAGGTGCGGGTGCGGGGCATCCGCTGCGCACTGGCCGGGTGAGACCCCCATCCTGTTCCACTGCTCGGCGGGCAAGGACCGCACCGGTGCCGCTGCGGCCCTCACCGATGCCCGCAAAAAGCTGGCCGACCTGCTGGCCTCCAGCGGCCGTCCCGCCGACGCACTGGAGCCGCACTTCACCTGCAGGCTCTGCGAAGACACCGGCATTGTGGACGGACGCACCTGCAGCTGCGTCCACAAGGTGATGCAGCAGCTCCGCCGGTCGGAGATCGAGGCTCTGTCCAGCCTCTCCATTTCCAGCTTCGATACCATGGAGCTGCGCTACTACCCCGCCCGGATGGACGCCTCCCTCGGCGAGCCGATACGGAGTTATATGTCCACCCTTCTGGACGACCTGCGCGGCTACGCCGACGAATTCGATACCACCAGCGAGAGCCTGATGCTCCTCGGCAACGCCGGTCTGGGCAAGACCCATGCCGCTCTGGCCATTGCCGGAGAGGTGCTGGAAAAGGGCTTCGACGTCATCTATGTGTCCAGCCCCGACTTCTTCTCGAAGCTCGAGGCCCTGCACTTCGGCTCCGACCCCGCCGGGGAGGAAGAGATGCTCCTGCGCACCGCCGCCGGGGCCGACCTGCTCATCCTCGACGACCTGGGTTCCGAGTTCAACTCCAGCTTCCTCATCAGCACCCTTTACAGCCTGCTGAACAACCGTCTGGGCGCGAAGCTGCCCACCATCGTCACCACCAACATCACCGACGGCGCTCTGCTGGAAAAGCTCTACACCGAAAAAATCTCCAGCCGCCTCTCCTCTTTTGTCCCCTTCCTCTTTATGGGCGACGATATTCGGGCGCAAAAGGCAGAAGAAGCGTAAATTCACACATTTCATATGCAAAAAGCACCTGCTCACAGCTTTCGCCGTGAGCAGGTGCTTTTCTATCTCTTTATGCTCCGTGAGCATCCAAACGCTTTCGCGGCGGGTTCACACGCCGGAATTTCAGCGCTTTTTCCGGTGTAACTTCCGGGCAGTCCTCATCGAAGGTGATCGGCATCTTTCTGGCACGCTCAAGCTCTGCCAGCTCTTTTTCCGTAAATGCCAGTTCTTTTTCCAGTCTGGATGTCATATCATTCGCATTTACCATAATAAAGCCCCCTTTCAAAGTTGGTTGCCAGTCGGGCTGAGATCAGTCGCGTCACGTCTGTTTTCTCACCATTTTCCTCTACACGAATCCTTTCTGTGTAGACAACGAACAAAATATCATTTGCCTGCCCGATGAGAGTGTTTCCCCCTCCCTGCCGGAGCATTCCCGCAGAGGTGTCGCCTATCGTGTCGTACCGATTTTCCTCTTCACTGTGCTCTTCATCAAACAGCTCGATGCGGTCGTAGTCAAAAAACACACGGGCTGCACTCTTAAAGGAAATGCCATGCTTGCAGATATTCGTCCGATTCTTCTGCTCGTCATATTCAAAACACATTCCGCCCAGTGTAAAGCTGACCTGCCGTTCGTCGTCCATCGCACTTTTCTCCGCCATTTGTTTTGGAACACCGTTCTTTTCTTTATATTACCACAATCATATGCCTTTCGCAAGCCGCTCCGGCGCCTTCCTATCTCTAAAATAATCGACAACGAAATGTAAAAAAGATGGATTCTCCCTGTAAAATACGCTATAATGGAAATAAAAAAGAGCTTTTATTCAGGAAAGGAATTTCAAATATGGGAATCGTAGTCATCGGCGCAGTTTTCGTAGACATCAAGGGCTATCCCCTCTCCACCTACATCCCCGGCGGACGGAACGCCGGCCGCATTGAACAGGTGCATGGCGGTGTGAGCCGGAACGTGGCGGAGGACATCGCCAATGTGGAGCTGCGCCCCACCTTCGTGGGTCTGGTGGACGACACCGGCATGGGTCAGGACGTCATCGACAAGCTGGACAACCACAAGGTCAACACCAGGTACATCCAGAAGGTCCCCGATGGCATGGGTACCTGGCTGGCCATCTTTGACAACGACGGCGACGTCCACGCTGCCATCTCCAAGCGCCCTGACACCACCCCACTGACCACCCTGCTGGAGGAGAAGGGCGACGAGATCTTCAAGGACTGCGACGCCATCGCCATCGAGCTGGATCTGGAGAAAGACACGGTCAAGCAGGTGCTCCGCTATGCCAGGAAATACAACAAGAAGGTCTTTGCCGCAGTCTCCAACATGAGCATCGCCATGGAGCGCCGCGACTATCTGCAGCAGATCGACTGCTTCGTCTGCAACCAGCAGGAGGCCGGTCTGCTCTTCTCGGACGACTACGAGCATCTCACCCCCAGCCAGATGGCTCAGGTACTGGCCCGGAACGTCCACAGCGCCAACATGACCAGCATGGTGGTGACCATGGGCGGTCAGGGTGCCGTATACGCCAAGCACACCGGCGAGTGCGGCGTCGTACCCGCCAAGAAGGTGGACGTCATCGACACCACCGGCGCAGGCGACGCCTTCTTTGCCGGTACGGTCATCGGCCTGACCTACGGCAAGAATCTGGCCCAGTCCTGTGAGATCGGCAGCCGCCTGGCCGCGTCGGTCATCTGCATCACCGAGAACGTCTGCCCCCGTTTCCGCCCGCTGGAATTCGGGCTGGATGTACCGGTAGTGGACTGAATCTGCATCTTCAAGCACAGAGGTCTCTGGGCCTCTGTGCTTATTTTTTAATGCTGCCGTTCGATTCTTTCGATGAATTTCGCGGTTTTTATCGGGAAATCTGTTGAATCCCACCTGCGGCAGTGCTACACTGGACTTATTCAAATTTGTGAAAAGAGGAGAATCTAATGAACAAAAATCAGCACAAGCGAAGCGCCTTTTCGGGCAAGATCGGCTTTGTCCTCTCGGCGGCAGGCGCTTCGGTAGGCCTCGGCAATATCTGGCGTTTCCCCTACCTCGCAGCAAAGTACGGCGGCGGCATTTTCCTGCTCATCTACATCATCCTCGCCTTCACCTTCGGCTACACCATGATCGTGGCCGAGACGGCGCTGGGCCGGATGACCAGGAAAAGCCCGGTGGGCGCATTCGCCGCCGTCCGCAAGGGCGGGCGCTCCTTCGGCGGCTGGATAAACGCCATCATCCCCATCCTTATCGTGCCTTATTACTCGGTCATCGGCCCGGGCGGGTCATCCGGTATCTGGCCGACTACGTCAGCGGCCACGGCAGTGAGCTGGCCACAGACGGCTACTTCTCGGCCTTCATTTCCAGCGGCGCTTCGGCGGAGATCTGCTTTGTCATCTTTACCATCTTCACCCTTGCCATCATCTTTGCAGGCGTGCGCAACGGCGTGGAGCGGGTCTCCAAGGTGATGATGCCCATCCTCGTGGTGTTGTCCGTCATCATCGCGGGCTACTCCGTCACCCGCCCGGGTGCGCTGGAGGGCGTGAAGTATTTCCTCGTGCCGAATCTCTCCAACTTCTCCTGGATGACCGTCGTGACCGCCATGGGGCAGATGTTCTACTCCCTCTCCATCGCAATGGGCATCCTCGTCACCTTCGGCTCCTACATGAAGAAAGATGTCTCCATCGAGGAGTCCACCGAGAACGTGGAGATCTTCGACACGGCCATTGCCATCATGGCGGGCCTGATGATCATTCCGGCGGTCTTCTCCTTCTCGGGCGGTGACCCGGACACCCTGCAGGCCGGCCCGGCCCTCATGTTCATCACCATCCCGAAGGTCTTTGAGCGCATGGGCCTCGGCACCGTGGTGGGCATCCTCTTCTTCACGCTGGTGCTTTTCGCCGCCGTCACCAGCTCCATCGCCCTGACGGAAAGCGCCGTCTCCACCTTCGAGGACGAGCTGGGCTGGAACCGTAAGCAGGCCACCGTCCTCATCGGCATCATCATGCTGGTGCTGGGCAGTCTGTCGGCTCTGGGCTACGGCCCTCTGGCCCGGTTCACGGTCTTCGGGATGCAGTTCCTTGACTTCTTCGATTTCCTCACCAACTCGGTCATGATGCCCATTGCAGCCATCACCACCTGCCTGCTGGTGTCCCGGGTCATCGGTGTAGAGAAAATCGAGGAAGAGGTCACGCTGGAAGGCAAGCCCTTCCGCCGCAAGCGCATCTTCAACTTTATGATAAAGTACCTCTGCCCCATCTTCGCGGCCATCATCCTCATCAGCTCGGTGGCAAACGCTCTGGGCGTCATCTCCATGTAAGCAGACAGTATAAAAAGCGCTGGAAGCCTTTACACCGCTTCCAGCGCTTTTCTTATGCCCGTTTCAGGATGCTCTTTATCTCGTCCAGATTCTTTACAAAATAAATGCCGCTCTGCCGCTCGGGGCTGGACAGCCCCATCTCGACCATGTGGGCCAGCAGAGCTTTCAGGCCGGCGTAGTAGCCGTCGAGGTCGTAGAGGATGCAGGGCGCGTCCAGATGGCCCAGCGAGACCTTGGACATCACCTCGGCGATCTCTTCCAGCGTACCGGTGCCGCCGGGGAACGCGATAAAGGCGTCGCCCAGCTCGATCATCCTGGTCTTGCGCTCGGTCATGTCCTGCGTGACGATGAGCCTGGTCAGGCCGTCATACTGCACCTCGGAGTCGATGAAGAACTGGGGCTCGACGCCGGTCACTTCACCGCCCGCCGTCAGAACGCTGTGGGCCAGACGCCCCATCAGGCCGCTGCGGGAGCCGCCGTACACCAGCGCGTTCCCGCTCTCGCCGATCCAGCGGCCCAGTTCCTCCACCGCCTGCTTCAGGGCCGGGTCGCTGCCCTCATTGGCCCCCAGATAGACCGTAATATTCATCTGCATTTCTCCTGTCACTTTGCCCATGTCATTTCCTGATTCGGGCCGGTATAATCAAACTTCCCGTCGTTCTTTTCTTCCATCGCTTTTATCATGTGATAAGCAAACTCATTGTAGGGCGTCGGGATGCCCAGCTCTTTGCCCATCCGGATGAGCGCACCCGAGAACATATCGATTTCGGTATGGCGTCCGGCGTCGAGGTCTTGCAGCGTCGAGTAGCGGGCCGAGGGCTTGACGGCGCAGCCCTTGCCGGACACGGCATCCACCTTCTGCATATCAATGCCTTTGGCTGCGGCAATGGCTTCCAGCTCACGGCGGAGGCCGTCGCTGATGGCCTTTATATGGACGCTGTCACGGTAGCAGCCTACGCCTGCGCCGAGGATGGCCTGGGGCAGGTTGTTGCAGACGTTGAGGCGGAACTTGCTCCACATCTCTTCCCGGATGCAGTCGGTGGCCCGGAAGTGCAGCTCTGTGCCGCCGAACAGGGCCTCCACGGCCTTGACGCGGGGGCTGCCGCAGGGCGGCTCCTTCTCGCCGAAGATGATGCCAACGGTGGTCGCCGGGTCAAAATGGAAGCCGTCCGCCCCCTTGTGGGACGCCACTTTGATGAGGGAGTAAAGCAGATGCTCCCCACCCACGGCAGAGGCAATGATGTCCTCGCTGTCCACGCCGTTCATCAGGCTCATGATGGTGGTATGGGGGCCGGTGACGGCTTTGATGCTGTCCAGTGCGCCGGGCAGTGCGCCGTATTTCAGGCAGACGATGAGAAGGTCAGCGTCATGCGCCTCCTGCGGCGTCCAGACCGCCGGACGGTAGATTTTGCCGTTGATGGCACAGCCATCTTTCCTCAGGCGCTCGCCGCGCGGGCCATCGGCCACCACGCCAAGCTCGATGTCCCTACGGGCCGAAAGCCCCCAGATCACATAGGAGCCGACCGCACCGGCTCCCAGAACTGCCACTTTTTTGATGTCCATATCGTTCCACCTCAATATCATCCGCATGATTTGCGGGATCCATTTCTGCTTAGCGATATTATACCATGAACGCAGTGAAATGGTATAATTGCGCATCCAAAGCCGGTTGCCACGCAGCTCCGCAGGAGCAAGCGGCGAGGCGCTGCGCATAAAACTAGAATATCGCGTTAGCGATATTATACCACGCTTTTCTCTCCCGGAAAAGCCCGGGGTGTTTCATTTTTGCACGTCAAAAATCCTTGACTTTTGGCGATAAGTTATAACAAAAATGTAGAATCTCTTCGGCAAATAGAATCTTTGCCAAAAAAGGGCTTGATTTTTTTCGAAAACGGACTAGAATATCTTTTTGCGGAAAGGTTTCACCTGTACAGCCTTCCGCGAAACTGTTTTTTCAAAAGTAAGGAGATTTTTGATATGAAACTCAAGAATGTTTGTGTTACCGTTGCTGCTCTGGTCCTGGCTGTCAGCATGACTGCCTGCGGCAGCTCTTCTTCTACTGCTGCTTCTACCTCTGAGGCTGCTTCTGCTGCCGCTCAGTCTGAGGCTGCTTCCACCTCTGCCGTGGCCGAGGAGAACAGCGCTTCTTCCGAGGCTGCAAGCGAGGCTGCATCTTCTGAGGCTGCTTCTGAGGTCTCCAGCGAGGCTGCATCTTCTGAGGCTGCTTCCTCCGAGGTCGCTTCTTCCACTGCCGCCTGAGTTTGCCCGGCAGCACCCACCAAAGCATGAGCAAAGGCTCCGGCCTCGCCCCCACCGGGCAGGCCGGGGCCTTTTTTTGCCTTGCGGCGCAAAGAGACCCCCGGCACCCTGCGGAAGGTGCCGGGGGTCTTGCAATATGGAGGGGGGCGGGGTCATGCGGAACTCCGCCTCTGGGGATGGTTAGTCTTTCACCAGTTCGCTGTGGTCTGCCTCCACCAACAGCAGGGTGGGCTCTTCGGCCCCACGGTGGGTGAGGTAGAACACCTCGCTGCCGCTGCCCTGTGCCAGCAGGTCGTTGATGTCAAAGCTGCTGGTCTGGCCATTGGTGACGAACTGGATGGTCTGTGCGCCGTGGTCCTGCAGGTAGCGCAGGGTGTCCAGGTCGCCGGTAAGGGTAGCCGTGTCGTAGGCGCCGGTGTAGGTGCGCAGGGTGCCGTTCTGGTTCACGGTAAAGGGCTGGTCCATGCCCTCAGCGTCCACCACCCGCAGCTCAAGGGCGCTGTTGGTGTTGAAAGGCTGGCCCTCGGTGGCACCGCAGTCGGGGCAGGTGTGGGTGCCGTCGCCGTTGTCCTTCCAGTGGTGGCCAAGAGCGGGGGTCGTTCTGGTTTCCACATGGCTGTGGTCACGGTTGCAGTAACGGGTCTCCACGCCCTTTGTGGTGCAGGTGGCGCGGGTGGTCACTTGCCATTCGCCCCAGTCATGTGCATTGGGGTCAATAGCTGTATTCTCCGTCCACTGTTCGGTATGCTCCGGGTCGACAGCGCTGTTATTGCTCTCAAAGCTCTCAAAGGTGCATTTGTACGTTTTGCTGCCGGGGGTAGTGCAGGTAGCGGCGGTTTCACTCACCAGCTCTTTCTTGCAAAGGTTCTTGCTATGGACGATCTTCTGCAGTACACCATTGAAGTCGGTATACCACAGCTGCGTATTATTGCCAATGGTATTTACAAGACCCCCTGCATCGGGGTTACTTCTTGTGCCTACCGCAGCCTCGTGATTGAAAATGTCCGCTGTGATATACAAGCTACTAGGCGAAGACCTCCCCTTCATTTTAAGTAAGACGTTGTTGCCGATCTTGACCTCGGTGCCGGAAATTGCACCATACCATCCAGATAATACACTGTTCTTGCCGATCTCCACTTTTCCGTTTTTTCCGCCATCAATGGTCACCACAGCCTTTCGGATTATGCCTGGACTGTTGTTGCTCATCTTGCCGCCGCCGATAGCGGAGCTTGAGTGGTACGTGCTCCCGAACACAGTATCCTCTGTATCAATCGCAACATTGTCCTTTATGGTGACCTCTACATCCCCGTATTCACTTCCAATCGCTACATCATTTTCACTGCTTGCCGTCCGGATGGTCGCATGGCCCTGAATGGTCACCTTCGTGCTCGCTCTGCCATTGCCAATGGCAGAGCCATATTTTGATGTTGCCGCCACATGGACATCTTCCTTCTCTGCCGTAGCGCCTTCTGTGCCAATGGTCACATCTGCGCTGGCGCCAGCAGACCCCGCAATGCCGATGGCGGCACCAAAGCTAGTGTTCTTTGCAACGACCGTTGCATGGTCACAGATCACAATCTTATTGGCATTACCACCATTATCTTTCCGCCAGTGGCCGCTGCCGATGGCAGCACCCTCTTGGGCGGTTGCAGTCACCTTGGAATGCCCCTGAATGATGATGTTCTCCGCATCCCCACCACGATAATAGTCACTGGATCCACCGCCGATACCGGCTCCGGTCTTCCCGCCGTCTGCCGTAACATTGGCATGGCCTTGGATGGTGATATTGCTGCCTTTTTCGCCAGCGCCGCCACCGATACCGGCTACATCAAGTCCCTTTGTATTTGCTTTTACCGTTGCATACCCATCAATGGTGATATTCTCCGTGGCTTGACCGTAACTTCCACCAATAGCAGCAGCTCCACCGTAACCTGAAACGTGCCATCCTTCTCCTCCTTCTGCCCTCAGGCTTCCGGAGGAATCTCTTTCCTCCTTTGCGGTAATGGTCTTGCCCGTGTCGCTGGTCTCATCCGTAATGGTCAGCTTTCCGCTGCCCTTTTTGCTCAGGCCCGCCCAAAAATCACATTTACTGCTGTCCAGAACATTCTGGCCATCCAGCTCAATTTTGGTATTTCCGGTACCCTGTACCTCTGCTGCCGACACTCCATCGTAACCGACACCTATGTCAAGATGTTCTTTAGCTCCATCCGCATAGGTACTGTTTTTGTCCGGACAGATATTCACATTGCTGAGCCGGATGTTCAGCACCTTACCGACCCAATCGTTGACGACCCGGATGACGT
>OGOL01002089.1_pt1 | contig 16447 bp, 16 predicted proteins | sample 1552641 | NCBI WGS metagenome assembly OGOL01 (sample SAMEA2580140, study PRJEB22360) | human gut metagenome | biome: human gut; feature: human-associated habitat; material: faeces | place: Denmark | collected 2008/2010 | reverse complement strand
TGCTCGGGCTAGAAACAAGAAGAAGCCGTTGGGGTGAGAAAAAGCCAATAGAAAAAGCTCCGGAAGCGAAAAACGCTTCCGGAGCTTTTTGCTCTCTGCATAGTTTACATAATTGTGCGGTGCTTTTCTTGCGCTGCCTGATGATAGCGCTCTTTGTCGAAAAGGTTTACATAAGATTATCCCTTTCTGCCGCGCAGCATCGCCGCGATCGTCACGGCGCTGTATCCGCTCTGCTGCCAGAGGTCGTCGGGAACCGTGCCGCCGTTGCGCAAAATGAGCGCGATCTGGCGCCGCGCATCGCTGCGCGCGGCCGTCTGTGCCTTGTCGCGCGCGGCCTTTTCCTTTTCGGCTGCGGTCTGCTCGGCCTTGGCTTTCTTTTCGGCGGCAGCTTTGGCGGCGGCTGCGTCTCTGGCCTGCTGCTGCAGCTTGCTGTCCGCGCGGTCATAGGCGGCGTCGTCCATGTCGAGCAGCGCCGCGATCTGCGCCTTCGTCACGCTGTCGCGGCTGTCGGCGGCGTCGAGCATCCGGTCAATGGCGTTCAGGCGTGTCTTGCGTTCGCCGCTGTAGCGTTCGTAGGCCAGCTGCGCCAGCTCCGGCAGCTTGCCTGCGAGCATGGCGCGGTAATAGCCGCCCGCCTGCTGCGCCGCCGCCACGGCCGCCGTCGAGGCCTGACCGCCCGTCAGCGCGGCCGCCTTGCCGAGGGCGTTTTCCGCCGCGAGCTCCGCCTGCCGCTCGTATTGCTGCCGGTAGGCGGCGTAGAGCTTGTCCGACGCGGGGTCGTAGTCAAACTGCTCGCCGAGCAGCGCGTCGAGCATCCGGTCGATCTGTTCGCGGCGGTCTGTCGTGCCGCGCCCGGTCAGCAGCGCCTCGGCCTCGCGGCGGTGCGCATCGTCATAGTCCGGCACGTCCTCGATGGGCAGGTACTGCGCATAGTCACTCGTCTGTTCCTGACCGGCCATGCCCTCGCCGCGGATCTTCGCGTTGCGCTGCTGCTCGTAGACGGCGGCAGCCGCGTTGTCGCCGCGCCGGGCCGCCTGCTCCATGAGCGCGGCGTAGTCGGTGTCCTTGTCGTATTTGTATTTTGTCGCCATAGGTTCTCCTTTCCTCAGTGCTGCGGTCCGGCGGCGGCCTCCGTGCGCGTGAGCGATAAAAGCCGCCACGCCCCCGTGCCCGTCAGCCGCAGGCGAAAGTGGTCGCACCGGCGCGGCAGTACCGGCAGGGTGAACGAACGTTTTGCACCCGCCGTTACGTTTGCAAGCGTGTGCCACTGTCCGTCGGAGTCATACTGCGCCGCCGCCGTGATGCTTGCGCCCGCCTCGGCCTCCAGCCGCAGCTGCACGCGCAGCAGCCGCTTGCAGTCCGGGCTGCCGCTGACGAAGTCGCCCGTCTCGAGCAGACTCTGCATCTGCGCCGTGCTGCCCGCGCCGAAGCGCCACACGCCGCGCGTATCCTGCGCATAGCGCGCCGCCGCACTGCGCAAAGCCGCGCGCGTCAAAATCGTCCTCGCGGCTCCACAGGCCGCTGCGCGTGTCGTATACAAACAGGTGCCGGACGCTCCGCTCGTCGCGCGCCGAGAGATACCAGCGCGTGCCGTCCGTGCCGGCGACGCCGTGCGTGAGCGTGCGCCCGAGCGCGTCGCCGATGCGTACCGGCCGTCCGCCCGCTGTGCGTGCCGCGCCGACGGGGGAGAGATAGTAGAGCGTCTCGGCCGCCGTCACGAGCGAGCGGCCGGAATCCTGCTCCGCGCCGAGCGCGGCCGAGGCCACAAGCTGGAAGTTTGCGGGCCGCGTGCCGTAGAGCCGCCAGAGCCCGCCGGGCTTGAGGAACACCACGCCGCTGCCCGTCGCCGCGCAGCCGGAAAAATCTCCCGGCGCGCCGACGTCCACGCTCCATGCGGCCGTAGCGACCGCGCCGTTTTCGTCCGCCTCGTACCAGAACCAGCTCAGCGGATCGCCAAGCTTTGTGCACCACACGCTGTCGTGTGCGCATGCCCAGAGCCGGTTGCCGTAGCTGCACGCGTGCTGCGTATCGGGCACGCGTCGTGTGATCGTGACGCCGTTGACTGCGCCCGCGCGCACGAATGTGTCCGGGTCAAAGCGCAGCCGCGCCCCGTCGATGCCGCGCAGAATGTACGTGCCGTTGTTGCGCACGTCGCCGAAGCCGCTGAGCGTCACGGCGTCGCCTGTGCGAAAGTTTGTGCCCGCGCCGTCGGCCACGAGGATGCTCGCGCGCCCGTCGCTGTCCGTGTCCGCGCCCGCAATCGTCACGCTGCCGCTCCAGCTTGGCTCGGCGCTGCCGAACGTGCCGTCCGCCGGATGGAACCAGACCTTGTCCGGCCAGATGAGCACCGTGCCGCCGAGCGCTGCGAATACCTTCGGCGTGTCCGTGAGCGTGCAGCCCGGCACGGCCTTTCCGTTATAGTACAGAGTCGTGCCGGCGCACCAGAGCAGCCTGTCTCCGGCTGCAAACAGACCGTTCGGCGTGCCGCTGCACGGATAGATGCGCGTGCGCCCGGGGCGTGTCGAGAACAGGGGACTGTCCGCTGCCGAGCCGTTGGTCATCTCGTAGATGCCGCCCTCGGGGCAGGACGGGCGGTGGTCGTAGCCGCGAAAGTCCGTCTGCACATGGCGGACGGCAGCCATGCGCCGCGGAAATGTGGGTAGATACATGCCTTGCCTCCTTACAGGTTGAGCGGCTCACCGTTGTGATACAGCTCGCCGCACAGGTCGATCTTCCCGGCCGAGAGCATCAGCTCCGGCAGATCGCCGCGCGTCGCGGAGATCACCGCGCCGCTCTTGTGAAAGATGAGATATTTGCGCTCGAGGCTGTTCTGGCTGCCGATGTGCAGCGTGTCGGCCACGGTCGTGATGCCGTTGAGGTCGATCTTGTCGGCCGAGAGCGCGATGCTGCTGTCGCCGTTGTTGATGGCGGCGACGATGGCTGCCGCGTTCACGCCGTCGGCGTCGGTCACGAGCGCGATGCGTGCGCCCTGATTGCTCACGGTCTGCTCGAGCGCGGCGACATTGCCCTCGGCCGACGTCATGCGTGTCTGCAGGGTGCCGGCGTCGAGGCTCAACTGCGTGATGCTGCCGTCCGCGCCGTCGATGCGCGCGCGGATCGGCGAGAGCAGCCGCGAGAGCGCCGCGGCGTTGAAGTTTTCCGCGCCGAGGTTCGACAGCGTGTACTGCAGCGCCTCCAGCAGCCGCGGCACGGTCTCCTCCAGCGCCGCGAGCCGCTGCTCGACGGTTTCGTGGCCGGTTCGTTCCGGCAGGGAAAGCTCCAGCGGAGAATAGTCCGTCATGCGTCGTCATCTCCCCCACCGTGCTGGGACACGTCCGCGCGCAGCACGGCGATCGCCCGCACGAGAAACTGCGGCAGCGGCGCGCCGAGCGCACCGGCGTTTTCGACCACACTGCCGAGCTCCGTCAGCAAATACCACGCCGTCACGAGCGGGCACAGCAGCACGTCATAGTGTGCGCCCAGTCCCGGCACACTGCCGAGCAGCGCCCGCAGCGCGAAGTCCAGCAGTGCCGCCACCAGCACGCCCGCCACGCTGCCCGCCTTGTGCCACAGTCCCTCGCGGGCGCAGCGGCTGCTCCATGTGCCTGCGCGCAGAGCGGCAGCGCTGCCGGTGGCATAGTCGAGCAGCATGGCCAGAAACCAGGCGGCCGCAAGCCACCCGGTCCAGCCCCAGAACGCCGTCAGCGCTGCGGCGGCCGCTGAGACCGCCGCTTTGATCGTTGTGAGTCTGTCCATTTATGTCTCCTTTTGTTCATCTACCATGCGCTGGCACACGATCATCGTGCGCAGCATATCCTCCGACACGTCGAGTTTTCCGTCCGTGTTTCCCTGCAGTGCGCCGCGGTCGATGAGCCGCTGCGCGTCGGCGCGAGCCCATTGCGGCATCTCCGCCACGGAATCGTAGCGCGGCATATCCGGCACCTCCTCCCGATCTTCCTTTTCCATTGCCTCGGCGACGTCGCGCCGAAAGCCGTCCATCGTGCAGCCCATGCCGAGCTGCCGCCACAGGTGTTCCGGGTCTGCGTGGTTCGTGCCAATGCCCATCGCGCTCGCCTCCGCGTGCGAGATGATATCTTTGTTTGGATCAAGCCCAAACTGCGTGCAGAGCTGCGCGAACAGCGCGACCGCCGTGTTATACGTGCCGGTCACCTGCGCGACCGCACGCGCCCGGTCGGAGCATACAAATGTCGCGCCGCCGGTGTAGCGGATGCAGTCCGGCTCGGTCATTTCCACACCGATGCTGTATGCGTTCGCCGCGCCGACGTGCATCAGTCGGCAATCCCACGGCGCGACCTGATACACCGTGCCGTCCGCTTGTAGCACGGCGTGCGCAAAATACCGCGCCGTCTGCCACTGCCGCGCAAACACGGCAGCGCTCGGCTGCGGACAGCCCACGCTGTGCAGCACCAGCTTGCGCACCTGGATTCTTGTATACTGCTGATACAGTGGGTTTTGCGTCACAAACGCCGGAATGATCTGCATTCCATCGCCTCCTTATTCGATCGGTTCGTCGATCGTGATGATCAGGTTCTCACCCTTACCCTTTGCGCTCACGCGGAAATACGCCGCGGAGGCGGGCACGTTGCTCGCCGTTTCCGTCACCTGAAACGTCATGGCCGTGGTGCTCTCCGGAATGCTGCTCGGGTAATAGGCGCTCGCATCGATCTTTTTTGCCGGCATGACGTTACCGAGCAGCTGGAATGTGCTGTCGTACCATCCGACGCGGGAATGTTCTTCCGTCTTTGAGAATATGATCCCGTCGCCGCCGATGCGGTAGATGTGCTTTGTCACGTTCCCGGACAGCGGAATGAAGCCGGTCGTCACAAACCCGTTTTCCTCCTGTACGGCTCCGGATGACGACAGGTTATAGCCCTCCTGATACGGCAGGGATGCGCCGCTGCTGTCCACGGCTGTGGGCACAACGTTTGTGTACGTCACGGGCTTCGATGCCGTTGCCGTGATGGTGATGTCTCCGGTCACGCGCGCGACGGACACCACGCCGGTCTTGGCATTGTATGCCGTCGCCGTGATGTCCGTGCCGCCCATGCTGATCCTGACGGTGTCGAAGGTGTACCCGTTTTTCGGCGTCAGCGTGGTCGTGTATGCCGTGCCGTCTTCGACGGCGGTCGCGGCATTGCTGCCAGTGCAGCCGGTGAGCGTCGTCTTGACGGCGCGCATGATCACCGTGAAATCAAACGACAGCGTGCGGTCATAGCCCGCACCGTAGCAGAACGAATAGATCTTTTTCTCCGCCGGATCAATGACGTTGACGGTGAACGCCGTGTCGGCCGCGCCCGGTGCCTTGCTGTAGGTCGTCTCCTCGCCGAATTCGATCCGGTTGCTGTCCGGCAGGTCGTTTTCACCCACCTCATTCGTCCGGTAATAGTTGGCGGACGGGCAGCAGATGCGCAGCGCCGCCATCTGCTCCGTCGGCGGGTCGGACTGGGAAACGCTGTCCGGCACAACGTAGATCCTGGACGTCTTGAAGTTGTGCAGATGCCCGTGGAAATTCCCGTAGCAGACAGCGCTGTTTTTCCCCGCAAAGGAGACCGTCTCGCCGCCGATCGTGACGCTGCCGCCGTCCAGATACGCTTTAAGCACCTTGCCGCCCGCCCGCGCACTGCCCCAGTCCAGCGGATAGTGCCCGAGGATCACAAAGCCCCACGCCGCGCTGTCCGCTTTGCTGCCGAGGTCGGCAAGCGTCTGCGCGAACCACAGCAGCTGTGCCTCCGAGAGCGCGTCGGCCGCGTTTTCTCCGCCGGTGATCTCGCCCTCGACGGTGTTGAGATTGATGATGCGCAGCTTCTTTCCGGGAAGATCCCGGTAGCAGTATCCGGCCTCCGCGCTGCCGTAGACCGCGCCCGCGTTGTAATCGGAAAAATACTTCCGGATCAGCGCCGCGCCGTACAGATTTGTGAGGCTTCCGGTTTCGGCCGCGAAGTACTCGCCCGTGTCGTGGTTTCCGGGCGTCCAGAGCTGCGGGATGCCGCGCAGTCCCTCCTCGAGCCAACGGTGAAACTCCCTGCACTGCGCCTCGAACTGCGCCGTCGTGGTCGTCTTGTACCCGAAGGTGAGGTCGCCCAAAAACGCCGCGAAATCCAGCGGCGTCACGTGCGACAGCGCCTTGATCGCGCGGCAGGCGTCCATGTTTCCGGCCTCGATGTTTGCCTTCCAGCCCGTGGATTCGTCGGTTGCGTGGTGTGCATCAGCGACCGTCACAAAGACGATGCTCGACGCAGTCTTCACGGCCTGTACCTTCTGCGCCAGCGCGAGCACGCCGTCCTTGACGTAGTCCGGGATGTCAGCGTGGGCGATCTGATCGCCGCCCGGGATGCTGCGCACCGCCGCGCCCATCTGCGCGATCCTGTACGTTTCTGCACCGCCGGTCTTTTCGCGGATGGCGTCGGCGATGTCCTGCACGGCGGCTTCTTCATAGAGCTTTTTCATCAGTAGCTCACCTCCGTGCCGTCGGCGATCGTCACGGTCTGCGCCGTGCTGCCGTCGTACATAACCGTCGTGCTACCGATGCGGATCGTCAGCGCCTTCGGGTTCGGCAGCGCGGCGGGCGCGATGTTCTGCGTCATCAGCTCGATCCTGACCGGGACATCCCAGACATTGCTGGTCGTTTTCGCCTGAAGCTTGACGGCGCAGAACGTGTGCCGCTCGGAATCGGCCACAAGCGACGAGAACGTGAGGATGCCGTTCGTCGCGCCCTGATAGAGCATCAGAAAGTGCTCGCCTTGAAACTCGAGCTGCGCATAGACGCGGTGCGTCGGATTTGCGCTGACGTAGGCGTGCAGCTCTGCCGGCGTCATGTCGGCCGTCGTGCCGGACAGATCGCCGCCGACGTGAAGGATGCGCGTCTGCTGTGCCATGCCGTCGAGCTTTTTCTTGTCCGCTGCCGACATCAGACCGGCTGCTGCCGGCGTTGCCTCCGCTTGTCCGGATTTTTGGTCCCATGCCGCCGCCCGCTCCGCCGTGATGCCGTCGAGCACGGCCTTGTTCACGTGCCGGTGGCGCATGGCGGAGTTGATGGCGATCTGATGGCTCTGCCCCGGCGACGGGACGGCGGCGCCGTTCGTGCGCTGGTGCCACTTTGCGTATTCATCGAGTGCGGCGTTGAACAGCGCCATGCTGTCGGCGTAGTGTGCGGTCTCGTGCGCGGCGTAGTCGCACATGGCGATGACGTAGTACACGTACAGGCGGTCAAACGGCGCCGGCACGAGCAGCACGGTGCCGCGTTCGGTGTCCGCGTCATAGGTCACGCACTGCTCGGGCGCTGCATCGAGGATGCGCATCTGGATCATGTGCTCGCACTCGTTGAGCCACTGGATCTTTGCCGCGTCGTCCCACGCATTCGGGCAGATCGCGTCGATGCGCGTGAGCGCCTGCTGAAGCGTCGCCATGCTCAGAGCCCCAGCGCGCCGCTCTCGGCGGCAAAGCGGGCGGTCTCGCGCTCGATGAGCGCGCCGGTGCGCGCGTCCTGCGCCTCACCCTGCGCGAGCACGAGGGCGAAACGGCGCGCGATCGTCACGTCCTCGCCGCGCGGGATGCGCACGGTCTCACCGTTGACGGTCACGATCTTATCCTCCTTGTAGCTGCCGTTGTCACGAAACAGGTGCACGGTCACGGGCTCGCTCAGCCAGGCCTCGGCAGCGCGGTCGGTCATTTTTCTGGTTGCCATAGTGTATTCCTCCTTGTGTGAATGCGTGCCTCCCGCCTTGCGGCGGGAGGCACGGGGTGGATTTCTTTACTCGGTGTAGGTGCTGCAGGTCTCGATGCGGCGGATGGCGCTGTCATCGAGGCGCACGGCGACCTTCGTGGCCTTCCAGCCGACGCTTGCGCGCTGGTTGAGCGGGTCGCCCGTACCGGCAGAGCCGAGCTGCTTGACGATGTGCTCAAGCCCGCCGCCGGTGATCTCGGTCGTGCCGTAGCCGTCCGCGCCGAGCACGAGCGTGACGTACACGTCGCGTCCCTGCGCACCTGCCTCGCCGGGGTAGAGGATGGCGTTGTCCTCGACTGTGACCGGGGCGTCGACGGTCATGGAGCTCGCGGTGTTTTCCTTGACGGTCACGCAGGCATTGCCGATGAGCACCTGACGGCCGACGAGTGCGCCGGGCTTGACCGTGCCGCCGTCGAACGCGACGGTGGTCTTGCCGCTCACCGCGCCGTTTGCGAGCAGCGTGCGGCTGTCGGCTGCCAGATCCTCGGCGTGGAAGATCTTCGCCTCCGTGCTCTCGACGAAGCGGCAGCCCTCGATCTTGCCGATCTCGCCCTCGTACATGTGCTCGGTGTCCACGTACTGGTGCGGGGCGAGCCACTTCGGGTCGTTCATGAGGTCGTATGCCACGTCGGGGTGGATGATGACCGGGAACGCGCCGTCGATGCGGCGGCAGTTGGCGTTTTTGAGTGCGCGCACGGCGCGGCGGATGCAGTCGACGGTCAGATAGTTGTTGTCGGCAGCGCCGGCATTGCCGCCGCGCAGCAGGTAGCGGGCGGACACGGACTCGTCGGCGTACTGCACGTTGTCGCCGCCGACGAGCACCTCGCGCGTGATCGTGTCGAGCGTGCGTCCGGCCTGCGCGCCGAGCAGCTTCGTGGCCATGGTGAGGTTGTTGTCGATGGCGGTCAGCAGCAGCAGGTCGCTCATCTGGATGTAGCCGCCGTACTGACGCACAGCCGCCTCGACGGTACTCATGCTCAGGCTCTGGCCGTCGGGGGTCACGCCCTCGGTCAGGGCGGTCAGCGCCTTGCCGAGCGGGGCGAAGCGGCGGAACTGGATCGTCTTGCCGCCGTTTGCGGGGATGGGGTGCTTCTGCGCGAACTGGTCGTGCACGAGCTCGGGCTCGGCCGCGTCGATGAGGTAGTCGGAATAGAACGTTTTCATCTCCTCGGTCAGGCTCTGCTGGGTGGTCACCTGCGTGTTTGCGTCAAACAGGCGCAGGTCCATGCGGATGTTTTCCATACTCATGTCTCCTTTTTTCTCTGCTGTCCGCTTCCGGGGACAGCGCCGGGGCAGCGCCCGGCCGCTGCGCTGCCGTTGGGTTCCTCCTGTGCGGGGGCGCGGCCGGTGTCCTCCGCAACGTGGCCGGGGTAGGCCTCGGCAAGCTGCCGCAGGCCTGTCACGGCCACGGTAAACGCCGCGCGCACATCGGCCCGGTCGTCGGCTGCGATGGCTGCGTGTCCGGCGCTGAGCGTCCGCTGCACGCCCTGCGCGCCGAGCGTGTCGAGCGCACCCGCCAGCGCGCACATGAGTGCCGATGCTCCGGCGCACACGATGTCGCTGCCCGGGCAGTACGCCGCGTGGCCGTCCGCGCGCAGCACGCACCGGCCATTCCGGCAGATGTACGCGAAGCGGGTCACAGGCTCAGCTTCACGCGCTCGCCGCGCTCTGCGCGCGCGGCAAGCTCCGCACGGTCGGCGCGGCTCATGCGCGACACGTCCGGCCGCACAACGATGCCCGCGCCGCCGCTGCCCAGCCCGTTTTCGACCGGGCGCAGACCGCGGGCGCGGATGTGCTCGCTCACGCGCTGCTCAGCGCTGCGTCCGGCGCGCAGACAGGCCGTCTCCAGCAGCGCCTGCGCGTGCAGCGCAAACCATGCCGTGCGCACGTCTATGCCCGCGCGCAGCAGCGCGCAAAACCGGTCATCCTTCAGCGCCGCACCCAGATCAAAGTCCGGGCACTGCGCCGTCAGCTCGTCCGCCTCGCGCGACCAGCGCGCGGCGGTCTGCTCGGCCGCGCGGCGCATATTCTGCTCCTGCCTGCGCTCGATCGCGCCGCGCAGCGCGCCGACGGTCACGGTTTGTTCAGCGGCTTCCGCCGGCGCTTCGGTCTGTGCTGCAGCGGGGGCGGTCTGCTCGGCTGCGGTCATGTTGTTTTCCTCCATGCTCTGTGCTCCCTTCTGCCCTCAGCGGGCGCTTTCTGTGATGATGCGGTTTTTCTCCTCCTGTGCTTTCAGCAGCGGGTCGGCGCCCATATTCGTGGCCGCGTCCGGTGTCTCCGGCTGCGGCGGCGCGATGCTGCCGCGCACGGCCTCAAGCACCTTGTCGCGCCCCGGAAACTGCATCATCTCCAGCATCGGCACGGCCTGCTGCGCGAAGGCGGGGTTAAAGACCCCGAGCTGGTACAGCTGCCGCGCCAGCTCATTTTGCGATGCGGTCGCATACGGGCTCTCCTTTTGCGCGTGCACGGACACGTCAAAGGCCGGCGCGCGGCAAAGCGCCCCGCCGTCGGTGTCCATGCCCACGACGCGGGCGCGCAGCCCTGCGTTGGAGTAGGTGCAGAAGGTGTAGCCCTGCGCACCCGGCGCCGCCACGCGAAACGGGCGCGTCTCGGTGTAATAGGCGCGGATGAGCTCGATCACGAGCTCGACCACGCGCTCAAACGCGCGGTAGCTTGCGCGCAGCGTGTCGCGGCTGGATTTGCTTCCGGCCTCCTGCAGCGCTGCGATGGCGCTCGCCGCCGTCACGCCGCCGGACACGCTGCCCTGCGTCACATCGCGGCTGTTGCTCGTCTCCTTGAGCTCGTTGATCTTGAGCTGCAGCATATTCACCCACTGCCCGTCGAGGTTGTAGAGGCTGATCTGGCGCAGGCGCTCGTCGTCGATGCTGCCCTCGACCTCGACGAGCGGCTTCGACCAGTCGAGAAATTCCTGCGCATTCACGCCGCAGCCCTTTTTCACCCAGAAGCGCGGCGTGGAGGCCTTCATGCTCATCTCGAGCAGGTTGCCGCTCAGCCGGTCGATGTACTGCTGCGGGTCCTTGCTCACGGCGATCATGCCGAAGCCGCACGGCGTCCCGGCTTCGGGGTAGAGCACGTCAAACACGACCGGGTACTGCCCGTGCGGGTAGAAGCCGCCGGCCATTGCGGGGTCGTTCTCGCTCGCGTAGAGCAGGTCGCGCCCGGTGAATTTTATGAGGTGCAGCGCCGTTCCGCCGCCGGGAAGCGGCTTTTTGTAGTACCAGTCGACGACGATGCTCTTGCTCGAGGTGTCCACCGCGTCGTCGTACAGATACTGCGCCAGCTCCACGCCGCAGCTGCCGGGACGCGCCTCCGGCCACGCGGCCGCGATGTCGTCGTTGTCCACGAGCGCGCACACGAAGAGGTTGCGGCTGGCCTGAATGTCGGTGATGCCCGGCTCCCAGAACAGGTTCAGCAGGTCGAGCTGCCGCACGGCCACGTCGCCGAGACCGCCGCTGCCGGCGCTGTCCCAGAACACGCCGTAGGCCGCGCATCCGTGCTTGAGCTTATACCACCACGCATCCGACCACACCTGCTCGAAGTGCGTCTTTTCCAGCACCGCCGGCACGATGGCCGACAGCGCCTTTGCATCCGGCTCATCTTGCTCGCTGCGCGGCAGGATCACCGCCTCCGGGAAGCTGTCCATCGCGTCGGCGTGCTTCGAGACGATGGCGTTGAACAGCCACGCGCTCGTCGGCTCCACCACATCGGCACCCTGCTCGCGCCGCCGGTCGCGCAGATACTGCCAGTGCCGCAGACGGTACCACTGCTCGTCGGCGATGATGCGCGCCTCGAGTGCGCGCTTGCCGTCCTTGTAGCGGCGCAGCAGCTCTGTGCCGCGCGCCACATCGTCGGGCGTGATCACGGGCTCGCTCATGTCCGGCAGCCCGGCCTCTGCCGCCGCGCGGTAGGGCAGGGGGTTCGTTTTTTCGTTTGTCATAGACGCTCCTTTGCTGCCGTTTCCGGCAAATAGTTTACATAACTTTTAGCATTTTGCGAGAAAAAGAGACTGCCGTCGCAGTCTTTTTGCGTTTACGTAATTAGTTACTCAACGGGTCGAACACCTGCGGCGTCCGCTGCACCGCCGGGCGCGGCGCGATGGGATCGGACTGGCACAGATATCGGATCTCGTCGGCGATGTGGTCCTCCTGCCGTGTGTCGACGTCCTCGGGCGCGTGCGCGTCGTAGCGCAGCAGCGGCAGCGTGCGCCGCGTGTCCCGGCAGTTGCGGAATACGTACAGCATCGGCAGTCCCGCCGCATCGAACGCGAGCCGGTAGTGCACCTGCATCCAGCCGGGCAGGCGCTGGTGGTCGCCGGGCTCGAAGTACACGCCGTACCGGTCGGCGATGTCGGCGATGCTGTCGCCGCGCGATGCGTCCCAGATCGCGGGGTCTGCCACACCCCGGATGTCCCGTCCGCGCAGATAGGGGTGCGTGGTCTCGGTGGCGCGGATCTGCGTGAAGATCTGCTCCGGCGTCCAGCGCACGCCGGTGTCCGGCTCGCCGGGCACGCAGCCGTACAGCTCGAGGATGCGGTAGAGCCGGCCGTCAAAATCCACCGCCCACCAGCCCACGGAGAAGGGCTTTGCATACCCGAAGTCGAAGCTGCGGTATACCCGCCATGTGTCCGGAATGTCGAACGGCTCGATCACGTGCGTCCACTTTCCGTCGGCGTAGTGTGCGGGATCGTCGCGCCATTCGGCGAACACCTGCCCCTCGTATACGTTCCAGTCGCCCTCAAGATGCGCGCGCCGCTTTGCCGGCGGCAGCGCCTCGAGCCGCTTGAGATAGCCCGGGGCGCGCTGCATCAGCACCTGATTGTCATAGACCTTTGCCGGTATGAACACATAGTCCTGCGGGGACTCTCCGTCCCGGAATGCCCGGTCGATGAACAGACGCTTGATGTACGCATGCCCCGGGCCGCCGGGGTTGCAGGTGTAGTAGATGCGCGGCGTGAAATCCGTGCGCGTCGTGCGCAGGCAGGTCGCAATGAAGGTCAGCCAGTCGGGCTCAAAGTTTGTCGCCTCCTCGAAGCCGATCACCTCGTACTCCTGCCCCTGATACTGCGCGCAGTCGCTGTCGTTGTCGCAGTAGCCCATCACGAGCCGCGACCCGTTCGGAAACCGGAACGCGCGCTCGGTGCTGTTCCACGCGGCGTATCCCGCAAGCTCCCGCTGCAGCGGCAGGATGTGGTTTGCGCGCAGCTCCGGCAGCGTCCGGCGCAGCAGCAGGAGCTTCAGTCCCGGGTAGCGCATGGCGAGCATGACGAGCTTGCGCCGCATGGCCCAGCTCTTGCCGCCGCCGCGCGCCCCGCCGTAGGCGACGTTTGCTGCCTCTGCGCGGAAAAATTCCTGCTGGCGCGGACTCGGCGTCTCGCGCCGCAGCACCTTATAAATGTAGGGTTCGTTTTTGCGTGCCATCGCGCCACCTCACCGGCTCCACTGCTCGAGCGCGCCCTCAAAGCGCAGCACCTGCGGCTCTGCCTCGCCGGTGTCCTTGTCGCTCGCCTGACCGAGCACCATCCCCGCCGCCTTGAGCCGCAGCTCCGGCTTCACGGTCGTGTCGGCTGCCATCTCGGCCAGCTGTTCGAGGATGCGCGCCTTTTCGTCCTCAAGGTCCATCATGTCCCGCGCTCCCGGTATGAGAGCACGTAGTCCTCGCCCTCGGCCGCCGCCGCGAATTCATAGCGCGTGAGCGCGTCGTGCACATCCTGCTTCGGCAGCCGCAGCGTGCCGCCGTCGCCCCGGCGCACGCACAGAGCCGCCATGATCGCGCCCGCGAGCCCCAGCAGCTCCTCGTAGGCCGCGCGCTGCGCGCGCAGCTTGCGCCGCAGCGCCGCGTTTGTCTCCTGTCCCATGTACCATCCTCCTTTTGCGTTTTTTCTGTCTTTCCGGCAGCAGACCGCCCGCTTCCGTGTTGTCGGCTGCATCCACACCCATCTGATGACCTTGTGCCTCTTCCGGCAAAAGGTTTACATAATGCCTTGCGCGGATGTCTTTTGCGGCAGCCGTGCGGATTTTCGGCGGTCGTATTTGTACCGTGCGGTACGCACCCCTTCTATTTCCATTTTATTATGCATTCGCATAAATATCAAGCGAAATACTATCTTAATTTCCGCTTTTCACGGATTCCGATGTTACCGCCTCGTGCCAAAAGTCCGGGAATGTCCGGCGCTTTAGTTGACATAATGCAAAAATCGGATTTTGCCTCTTTTCTCCGCATCCCCACTTTGTGCGTCAGATTCGGCGAAAATCCGGCGCTGCGCCCCACGTCCGCTGGAAAGGAAAGCAAAAAAGGTTGCAATCTCGTAACACTTGGTGTAAAATATGCATCTGTGTGTGCGTGTTATGTCAACACTCAGCAAAATCCGGAACAGAGGGTATTATCTATGAAGAAACGAATTGTCAGTCTGGCGCTGACGCTGTGCCTGCTCGCGGGGCTGCTGCCCTGTTTGACGCTGGGCGCCGCGGCGGCCAGCCGGGTCGATGCCGCGCCGTATGCGAGCGTGGAATATGCGAAAAACTCCGGCGTGAAAGCGGGCACCGTGCGCTACATCTCGCAGGTGCCGTCCTATACGGATCAGTTCTGTGCCGACTACTGGGGCAGCTATGTCGGCTATGCCAACCATGAGTGCTTCACGGCGTGCATCTCCATGGCGCTGTCCTACCTCGGCATCGACGCCACGCCCGGCGCGCTCGGCGACTATTGGCGCAGCCGCGGGCATTACGGCACGCCCTTTGCCACCACGCCGGAGGATGTCGGCTTTTGCGGCGCGACGTATTACAAGACCTCGCTGGCCGAGGCCATCTCACGCTACGTCGGCGGCGAGGGCAACTACAGCCCGCCGATCATCCACCTTGACAGCTATTCGGCCAACGGCCACTATGTCATGATCATCGGTCAGGTCTCGGCCACGGAGTACCGTGTGCTTGACCCGGCTTACCAGACGATCTACACCATGACGCTCACCAACGGCAGCACCGTCAACTACTTCAAGGGCAGTGAGCGCGTCACCGAGGCCGTGCAGTATTCCTACCCCGTGCATCGCTGGAGCACCTGGACGGCGATCGAGACGGAGGACGGCGCCGTGAACATGGAGCGCACCTGCTCCATCTGCGGCAAGACCGAGACGGCCAAGATCCCCGATCCCTGCATCGGCGATAAGTATTGCGCCGGGAGCGCCTTTGACGATATGGTCTCCGCCGACAGCTGGGCGCACGAGGGCATCGACTACTGTGTGCTCTTCGGCCTCATGAGCGGCGTCGGAAACGACCTGTTCGACCCCGACGGCATGACGACGCGCGCAATGCTTGTCTCGATCCTCTACCGTATGGCCGGGGAGCCGGACGTGTCCGAGCTGCCCGAGACGCCGTTTGAGGACGTCGGGCCGGATGCGTGGTACGCCGACGCGGTGCGCTGGGCATATGCAAACAAGGTCGCCGCCGGCATGGACGACACGCATTTTGCACCCGATGACCGCCTCACGCGCGCGCAGCTCGTCACGATGCTCTACCGTGCCTACGGGCCGGAAAAGGGCGTCCGCCCGCGCCCGATCGGCGGCTATACGGACTGGAACACGGTTCCCGAGTGGGCATACCCTGCTGCGACATGGGCCGTCTCCATGGGCTTACTCTACGGCACGAGCAGCTCGCAGCTGAGCCCGAATGCCGGCGCCAACCGTGCGCAGCTGGCCGCCTTCATGATGCGCACCTGTGAGCTGCAGAGCGAGCTGGATGCTTGAAAAATCGGACAAACGAGTAGATTAGTTTCGCAAAGTGTGCAAAAATGTTACAAACAGAACATAATGACCAATGAATTATGGTGACAGGTGGGTTACTATAAGAACATTCAAAACAACGGGCCGGCCTCTGCCGGCGGCGAAACGGAGGCACACTTCATGAAGCAGAATCGGACGCGCGCAGCGCTCGCGGACGCCTATCTGCGTCTGCTCAACGACTATACGATCGACCGCATCACGGTCAAGATGATCACGGATGCCGTTGGCTGCAGCCGCAAGACGTTCTACTATTATTTCACGGATGTGTACGTGCTCACGCAGTATGTATTTGAGCTGCGCGTGCAGCACTTCCTGAACACGAACGGCAATTTCGAGACCATGCGCGAGGGCTTTCTGACGCTCGCATCAAACCTCTCGAACGACCGTCAGGCCATCCTGAACATCTACCATGGCTACGGCAAGGAAGAGCTGGAGCGCTTCACGTGGGAGACGAGCGATTACTATGCCCGTCAGGTCATCACGCGCTATGCGCAGAACATGGACATCGCCCCCGAAGATCTCGAGGCGATCATCCGTATGTATACGGACATGATGTTCGGTATGCTCATCGACTGGATCAACAACGGCATGGAGGGGGACTATTCCCGCAAGCTGGACATCGCGCTCACGGCGCTCATGCCGGTGCTGCGTGCCAACTGCCGCGGCGCGAAAGCTGCCGCCGTGCAGCCGTGATCCGATAAAAACGTGATAAAACCGCGCAAAAAGCGCTCGGGCAAAATGGCCGGTGTTCATAAGGCAGCGAACAGCCACAGCAGTTTGTACTGCTGTGGCTGTTCTTGCAGTTTATCCGGCCATATGATACTATGGAGCCGAACAGACCTGCAAATCGGAGGTTGTAGTAAAGGAGGTTTACAATGGGGTTTTGGATTTTTATGTTGATTATGGAT
>OGOL01002075.1_pt1 | contig 16528 bp, 15 predicted proteins | sample 1552641 | NCBI WGS metagenome assembly OGOL01 (sample SAMEA2580140, study PRJEB22360) | human gut metagenome | biome: human gut; feature: human-associated habitat; material: faeces | place: Denmark | collected 2008/2010 | reverse complement strand
GAGGTATGAAAATATTTTGAGCAAGATTCATTTACACAAAATATTTTACACTACCTATGAACATGGATACCTTCAATCTGTTCCGTATATACATTTCCACCAATGTGTGGCCTTTTCTCCACTACGAGAACCTTTTTGCCTGCAGCCTTTGCCTCATGGGCAAAAACTGCGCCAAAAAGTCCGGCTCCCACAACCAGATAATCATACTTTTTCAATTTTTCCTCCATTTCCATCATCATGGCACAAGAATTACATTCTTCTCAAAAGCAGCTCCACTGATAGAGGCACGCTAAAGCAGTTACCTGATTTCTTATTTTCTTTTCAGACTTCTATATACCTTTCTGAGTCCCCTGTATCCCGCTTTCAATACAGCCAGCTTTTTAGGATGATTTTCCAGTTTTGTACTGACCTTATATTTCAGGTAATCCCGATTCATGTAATACAGGCAGATAGCCCTCTGCCACTTGGAAGGAATCCAGTGCAGGCTCCAGTCCATAGTACCTGTCAAACCACTGGCTACGTTTTCAATCTGTCCATTCCAGTAGTCAAAGGTCTTGACAGATTTTCCCAAGCCGAGATCATCTTCAAAATCACTATAAGCAAAAATCTGGCGATCCTTTATTTTAGACAGGGAGCAGTAATATTCAAAAGGCAGACTTGCGTCTTCCCTCTGGTAATAGAGATACCGAATATCCTCTCCAAATAGGTTGACTACATTTTTCACATACCTCAGAGCGCTCTGCTGAATAGCAGAGACCATATAAGTTTCCATGAAATCAGGGTGATATTTCTTGAAAACGGGCTTGATTTTTCCATCTACTACTTCGAGATAGTCGCAGGAAGGAGCCAGTTTACTGATAAGAAGTTCACGAATGACACCGGTCACTCCAGGTGAATATTTATAGAAGGTATGGAAATCCATGTCATTTTTGTCTGCCCGATAGAAGGGAATATGATTGTTTACATGAATATAATATGGAGTTACATCAAAGCCAAAGTTTCTTCTCAGGTTGGATTCCACTCGGCAGCTGTACCCCACATCAAAGGTAGCCGATTTCCCCTGGAAAACAGGTTTCAGATAGGAATAAATCTTTTCCTTATAGGCTTTCAGACTGTTCTGATCTATGAAATCATCTTTGAATTCTTTGATAAAATCATAATATTCGCCCAGAGAGCTGAATGTCTTATCCATAATGAAGCCATGGTTGCTGCAGAATTTCTTCCTTTCCTCATACCGATCATGTTTCATCACCGGCTGGAATTCATTAAATAATTTTTCCGGCGTCTGGTTATAAATATTAAAATTAGGCACCATACCTGCCAGATCATAGGGCTTATCCAGCTGCAGTGGAAGCATGACGGATCTGGTCAAATAAAGATAATCTTCCCTCACAGGCAGTTTATAAATCCGGTTCAGTTCATTGAAGCACTCCATAGCCAGATAGCCATCCCGTGCCATGAAATTCAGATTCTCATACCCATTTCTTTTTACTTCTTCTGCCAGCCACTGAACTACTGCAAACATGTGCATTCCCAGTGCCACTGTCCCAATGACATCAGGATCTGCATTAAAATCAGTTTCCGGGTGGAACTGAACATAGGGATTGGCAAATATGGTTTGTGCCGCTACCGCCAGCAGACATTTAAGTCCGAAAAATCGGACAAACTGCCAGCCATCCCGAAGAGCAAAGGGGGAAGCATATAATTTATGGAACAGCTCTCCACCATACATAGCAGGAACCGAATTCATGAAACGGTCAACAGCCTTAGGAAAATGATAAGACTGCAGTCCTTTCTTCTTTGCCATATCCACATCTGATGGCATCGTATCTCCGATATGCAGTATATTTTCCGGTGCAGTATGTAAATCTTTAGATAGGTACTGATACAGATTTCCTGACCATTTTCCCAGTTTCACATCACTGGAAAGATACAGTTTCTCATATCCTTCATAGCCGCAGTGAATAAGTATTTTTTCTACAGTCTCTTTGGGCAGGTACATATCGGAAGTAATGATAATTTTTTTCCCCAATGCCCGTGCCAACTGAAACAGCTCCCTGGCATAGCTTCTGGGATGGCAGTACTGCAACTCCAGCTCCATTTCCTTCTTTTCCAGAATCTGTCTCTGCTCATCTGTCAACCCAAGCCAGTCTTCTATGACATCATAAATATCGTCCAGGGTGATTTCCTCCCAGGATGGATGGCTTAGCTTTCCTATTTCCCTTGCCTTTTGCTCAGCAGTGATTCGGATTTCTCTAAACGAAAGCAAATCCCCTGCATGAAGTACTTGATTAGCATAAATTCCCAGCAAGTAGAATAAGTCAGTAGGTTCCCAGAAAGGACGGTATACAAGAGTATCAAAAATATCAAAGCTTACCACTTTTGTCTTGTTATGACAGATTTTACACTTCAGTTCTTCTCCCCAGAGCCTTTTCTGCGAAGTAATCGCCAGCCCAAAGGCCTGTCCTCCCTTATTGGGCTGAATATCATCCTCATTTAAAATTCTCAGCAGCTTTCTTTTTTCCAGCTGGCTCTTACTTCCATGTGTAATAATATCTATCCATGTTCCTTTCAGATTTCCCTGCCAGCCCTTTATCATTTCAAGGTAGGTATCATCCTGAATCCGGTTATGGAATGCATCGTACAGAATGCTGAACACATGGCGAATATCGCAGATGCTTTTTTCGAGCTGCTTGAAGGATTTATTTTTAGACTGAGTAGAAGCTGAATCGCTTGGGGTATAATAGACGAAATCGCCGTGGATATTAGTAAAATGAGTGCAGAAATAATAAAGGAAGCTGGAATACAGTACGTCCTCACACATAATCAGGTGTTCAGTCTGCAATTTAAAATAGGGCATGCATTTTTCCCAAAGGTCCCGGCGATACAGCTTATTCCAGACCACATGAAGGCTCCAGTCCTTTCCCATCTGTTTAAATAAGAAATCGGCAGCTTCCCTGCCTTTCAAGTCCAAATCCAGGACGCGGGACATGGCATAGTTATGGTATTCATAATGATTTCCAAAATCCATAACTACTTCACCCATAACCATGTCAGAATCAGTCCGTTCTGCCTGCTCCACCATCCTGCGATACAAATCGATAGAGACCTTGTCATCGGAATCAAGAAAAGCGATATATTTACCGTGTGATGCTTCCACCCCAGTCATCCTGGCAAGGAACAGTCCCTTATTTTTTTCATACTCCACCAGTTTGACCCGAGAATCCATTTCCTCATAGCTGCGGATGATTTCAGATGCATTGCCAGGGGAGCAGTCATTCACCACAATAACCTCTATATTTTTATATGTGCACCCCAAAATACTGTCCAGACAACGGGGCAGTACTTTTTCTGTTCCATATACAGGAACAATGACTGAAATCAATGGCCTATTCTTGTCATTTAAATCTGTATTCATAGATTATTACTCCGACTTTTCATACTCATCACAAATACTTTCCGTATCGCCCATCTTTCGGATGGCTCCATGTTCCAGCCAGATAACCCGGCTGCACATATCCCTGATTAATTTACTGTCATGGGATACCAGAATAATGGTGACTCCGTGGCTGATCATTTCTCTGATTCTTTTCTCGCACTTTTCCTGAAAACGAAAATCTCCTACAGAAAGAACCTCATCTACGATTAAAATATCCGGCTCCACCATAGTGGCAATGGCAAAACCAAGCCTTGCATACATACCGCTGGAAAAATTTTTTACAGGTACATCCACGAATTTCTGCAGCTCTGCAAAGTCCAAAATTTCATCAAATTTACTTTCCAGAAACTGCCTGGAATAGCCAAGAATGGCACCATTTAAAAAGATATTTTCCCGAGCAGTCAGCTCCGGATCAAAACCTGCTCCTACTTCTATCAGTGGCGCAATCTGCCCCTTCACTTTAACTGTACCAGTCGTGGGTTTCAGAACACCTGCCAGGATTTTAAGCAGTGTAGATTTTCCTGCTCCATTCAGACCTATAAGGCCTAAAATATCCCCTTTATAAATGTCAAAAGATATATCGTGAAGGGCAATAAAATCATTGTACAGAAGCTTTCCTTTAATCAGCTTAAGCACATATTCCTTAATGGAATCCACCCTTTCAGTCATAAGGTTAAAATGCATGGATACATTTCTCACCTGTATAACTTTTTCTTTCATACCATAGCCTCACACGTATAAAATAAAATGATTTTCTTTTCTTTTAAAAACAATGATCCCTATAATCATAGCTGCTACGGCTAATCCTCCACATTGAAGAAGTGTCAAGGCATCAGGAAAGACACCATCATATAAAGAATTTCTAAAGGCTTTTACAAAGTAGAAAAGAGGATTATACACCATGAGCCAGCTGTATTCCTCCGGAACAATATCGGCCGGATAAAAGATAGGAGTTGCATAATTCAAAAGAGTAATCAATACGCCGTATAAATGAAACATATCCCTGAAATAAACAGCCATGGTCGCTAAAAGAAGCCCCACTCCCAGACAGAAGAAAAACAAAAAAATTAATGGGATAACAAGTGAAATCATCTGCCAGTGAACCGGCTGTCCTGTTGCCAGAATGATCACAGCCAGGGCCGGTATGGTGAAGAGAAAATTGACCAGGCTTGAAGTCACCCGGGACAGAGGGAAAAGGTACTTAGGGATATATACCTTTTTGATGAGAGAACTATTTTCAATGATGGAAGACATGGCAAAGCTGGTACTTTCAGAAAAGAAAGTAAACATAACCTGCCCAATTAAGAGATATAAGGGATAATTTCCTACTGAAAATCGAAACAGTGTAGAAAAAACCATGGCTGTCACGCACATCATGAGAAGAGGATTCAGGATACTCCACAGAATCCCTAAAAAGGAACGTCTATATTTCTTCTTAATATCCCTGACTACAAGCTCATGAATAAGAAATCGATATTTTATAAACTCAGAAAAAAAATGGTTCATAGTGCCTCTTTCTGCCTTTTCAGCACATAAATGATTTCCAAAAATCAGAATCACATAACTGATTTTTTCTGAAGGAAATATACTTCCTGTGAATAGATGGATAATTAAGAACAGACAACAACGCAGCCTTTATCAGCCGGCCGATGATGAATCCTGGTGCAGGTTTCTTTAATTTTTCTATAAGTATTTTCATCTTTTTATCAGAAGGAATTTCTGTAATTTTCTCAAAGCCGCCATGATAATCCTGAATAGCCAGGTAGAGGGCATAAAGGCCTGTCAAATTTCCTTGCAGTATCCTCTTTGCGATGCGTCCAAATACTGCTATCGTAAAAGTCAGGAAACCACACCCTGCTGCATAATGATTGATAATCAGCATATTTCTATCGGAGTAGTAATAAATAACGGGACTCATTTTGGATGCAAAGGACTGATGCCATACCCCGATGCCATTCATATGAATCAGCTCACGGTTGTTTCGAATGCCGTATTCCATATCATCCCCTTTAACAAAAACAGGCAGGGGATAACCGATATCCCTGATTCTTCCAAGCGGAATGGCACAGTACCACCAGGCCCCATATCGATTATGAGGGGAAAGTATTTGCTCATTTCGTATCAGAGAATCTTTCCTTCCCAAATCCATTCCTGTGCCAAAACTGTGAAGCCTTATCTTTCCCCAGTAAGCAGTATTCTCATACTGAAAAATTGGTTTTTCAAGGGAAATCATGGCGCCTGAAAGAAAACTTTCTTTATATTTTTCCTTTAGCCCGCAGAGAAGGGCATGACTTCGTTCAATAGAAGAAGGTTCCAGCACAATATCATCATCCATAAGGAGAATATAATCTACATTTCCTTTGCTGACATACTCCATCATTCCCCGGGTAAACCCGCCGGAGCCACCAAAGTTCCTATTATGAATCACCCTGAATCTTTCATTTTCCTTTTCTGGAAGAGTACTTCCATTGTCTACTACCAGCACATGGAGCCAGTCATGATTTTTCTGGAATGATTTCAATGTCTCCATTGTTTTTTTCACATATTTTTCCCTTTTAAAGGTTGTGATGGAAATGCCTATATTCTTTTCTTCCCAATGGTCGAATTCTCCCAGCCATTCTCCACCTTTATAAACTCCATTCGGTTCCATGTTTGATATGCTGAATCCCAGAATATCTCCTGCCATCTCTTCTGCATTGAATTCATGAATATATTCACCCCGTGCCATTTCTTCAAAGTTTTTTTCTTTCCCGTTTTCTTCCAGCATCGTATAGGTTATCCGAAATAGTCCTTCTAAATGAAGACATAAGAATAAGCCAGTCAATGTTGTATAACGTTTCCATTTCTTAAGTGAAAAGGAATTGAAATAGGTGGTAAAATCCAATGTATCCCCTTCACCCATATGAATATATCCATGAATATCTTCATTAAAAGCGCCTTTCACATAAAGAGACTGTTTTTCAATTTCCGTCGTGCCTTTGATAGAGTATAATTTTTTCATTTGCCGTATTTCCTTCTTTCTACCAGTGACCGACAATTTTTCTTTTTAAAAACAGTCCACCCTTTTTCACCCAGTTCTGTTTCTCCATAAATGACAGGGTTTGTTCTTTATAAACGATATTATTTTTCTCCATCCAAACATCCAGCAGTAGTTCTGCTACAAAGCCATAAACTCTTGATTGATAGCTATCCCATCCGGATATATCCATTTTCTTTTCCAATGTAAACAGTATGGAGAAAAGCCACTCCATATATTGATTAAAGTAATCACGGCGCATGACAAACATATTAAACATATGCGCCCAGGTACGATTCATCACCTTTTGAAAAGATGTATCATAATCCGGATACATTTGATGAATAATTTCTTCTGTTTCATCAAGTGCAATTCTTGGATGAGCATGATTATAATGCGACCGGTTACTTTCAATTCTGTATCTGCGTTTTTGAGGAACAATGACAGGGCACTGTTCCAATAAATTCTCCCATTCTCCTTCCGTCAAAATTTCTTTTCTTCTCTTCAAGACGTGGTAGGAATTATGACGTGTAAAATATCTACGATAATGACAAAGGCCTATATAATCAGCCTCCAGATTTTTCCATGCCCAATAGAGTCCTGTAAGTTCACAATAATTTCTATTTTTTTCAGAAATGGAATCTCCTGTATCATCACCCGCAAAAAGTGTCCTGTTACCCAGTGCAGCCCCCACACATAGCGGCAAATAGACGGAATCAGCTGGCATCCAATAGTTTTTAGTTGCTGCTACAATTATCCTGATATTCATGGCATCTCCCTGTTCGAAAGAATGGAGCTGTCATAGCAGTATGACAAAAAAAATGCATCAAAAAACGTCCAATCATGGCAAAAACCATAATTGGACGCACAAAAATAAAAGAAAGTAATCAGAAAGTGATTACCCCCCCAATATTGATTTTATTAAATATAGAAGAAGACAGCATTACTTTGAAAATTTTTGCATTCTGTATTCCATTCTTTTCTACCATAGGTATAGCTGGCTCCTTTCAAATAAGATGTATCATTATAACACGGTCATAAAAAGAGAATCAATAGCCATGATCATCGGTGGTCTTAATTCAGAAGACTACGATTTTGTTTGATCATTCGCGAACAGTTTCCTGTCCGGCTTGGAGCCGCTGCGTTTCATGTCAGCAGGAAACTTTTCGCGAATGGTTTCCTGCACGCCATGGAGCCGCTGCGTTTCAACTCGATAGGAAACTTTTGGGTACAGGAGATTTCTCGACTCCCCTTTGCTTCGCTCGAAATGACGGGAGCGGCTTGGGGCCGCTGCGTGCCGCCTCAGCAGGAAACTTTTTACGCAGAAAATCCCGCCAGCCATGAAATTCATTCTTGTCCGGCGGGATATTTTTTATTTCTTATCGTCTACGAAAATCCGCTGGGCTGCTTTGTAGCTCAGGGAAATGTCTCCTTTGGGTGTTTCCAGAAGGATAGGGCCTTCGTAGGGTTCTTTTTCCTTGACTTTGACTTCCATGTCAATGTCGATGCCCCGGCTCTGGAGGTAGTCCATGAGGCTGTAGTCTTCCATGATACGGCGGATGTGGGTGGTATCTCCTACTTCCAGATCAGCCAGCCGCTCACGGGTGATTCCCAGACGGCTGCCGTCTTTTCGGGGGATGGGATCTCCGTGGGGGCAGTGGGTGGGGTGGTTCAGGTAGGCTTCCAGTTTTTCAGAAAGAATATCATTGGTCTGGTGTTCCAGTCCTTCTGCCATTTCATGGGCCTGGCTCCAGGAGAAATGGAGGTAGTTTACCAGGAATACTTCCCACAGGGCATGGTAGCGGAGCAGGCGGCCTGCTTCTTTCCGGCCTTTTCTCGTCATCTTGCTTCCCTTGTAGGCTGTATAGTCCACATATCCCTGTTTCTGCAGTTTTGTGATCATCTCACTCACCGAAGGAGGGGAGACCTGGAGGGTCTGCGAAAGTTCCTTATTTGTGACAATATCATGGTTTTCGCTGAGCAGATATATTGCCTTTAAATAATCTTCCTTGCCCGATGTCATGATAGTACCTTCTTTCTCCTAAAGAAAAACAGAGTTGAAAATATGTGAAAAGTAGACTTGCCTCCTATTCATTTTTTATTATAGGCGCTATTCATAACAAGCACAAGAGAAAAAATAAATTTTTGCAGTATATTAGAGAAGGGCACGCTATGGACACACCTTCGGTGTGAAGGTTCTTAAGATTGACCGGCCCTATGGGCCGGAGGGTTCGTAAGTTTGACGGGGCCTTTGGCCCCGAGGGTTGCGGATTGCCCTTCGGTGCACAGCGAACACATTTTGAAGGAGCGCTAGCGACGCGCAAAATGTAGTGAGTCGTTTCCCCTTTAGGGGGCAATGCTTATAAAGTCAGCGTTACGGGATTAGCTTTCAGTATCATACGTTATGATAAGCACTACGGTAATCAGCCACCTCCGGTGGCATTCCCAACGCCCGCAGAGCGGCAGAGCGGTTGTATGGTTTTCCCATGGGCGAAAGCCCGATTGTGAAGGTTTTATACAAACTGGCGCCTTCTATAAATGTAAGGCGCCCACCACAACCTTCAGCGGCAGAGCCGCTGTCAAACTTAAGGACCCTCGGGGCGATAGCCCCGTCAAACTTTAGAACCTTCAAGCCCACAGGGCTTGTCCATAAGCCGCCAGCTATCTATGGTCTTTGGCTTCTTCTTTGGCCAGGCGGTCGCAGAGTTCGTTATACCTGGTACCCACATGGCCTTTGACCCACTGGAAGAGGATGTGGTGTTTTTCCATGAAGCCGTCTATGGCTGTCCACAGGTCCCGGTTCAGCACCGATGTGCCCTGCACGGTTTTCCAGCCGTTTTTCTTCCATTTTTCCACCCAGCCTTTGGTGAAGGCCTGCTGGAGGTACTTGCTGTCGGTGTGGAAGGAAATGGTGTGGACTGTGCCGTCGTCTGCCAGTTTCAAGGCTTCATAGGCCGCCCGAAGTTCCATGCGGTTATTGGTGGATGAGGGCTCGCCGCCGGTTAATGTGAGCAGTTCTTTTCCTTCCCGGCTCAGGAAGACCGCCGCAAATCCTCCGGGACCGTCGGGGTTCACCAGGCAGGAACCGTCGGTGTAGATGGTGAGCTCTTCGGGCAGGGAAAGGGCCATGGAAACGCCATTATAGGAAAGGATGCTGTCATCCAGGGGGTGAATGTGGGGCGGGTAGAGGACTTCCTGTTTCCTGATATCGGGGATTTCTTTTTTGGGAGCCAAGACAGGGGCATGGGAGGCTTCCTTCACCGGTTTTCCGTACCAGGCTTCCGCTTCCTCCCGAGTCACAAATCCTTTGTACACAGCGCCAGGAAATCCCTGCACCTGTTTCTGGCAGTCCGGCCAGTTGTAGTAAACCCCCGGATTTTTACCTTTTTTGACAATATAATATTTCTTTTTGGCTGATGTTTTGAAATTTTTACGCTGCATATTTATTTCCTGTTTTGAAAAAAGAAGCGCGGATTCCTGAAAGAATCCGTGCTTGTTTACAATATGACCGTTCCGTCTTCCACCATTTTCCAGAAGCAGAAGAGGGTGGCCCTGGTATCTTCCAGGCTGTCATGCCAGGTGCTGCCTTCATAGCCGTAGTAGCCGGCGCAGGTGATGAGCTTCTGGTACCGGTAGTGGCCATACTGATTCAGGGGAAGATTCTTTTCTTTTCCGTAGCGGTCGGAGAAGGGGCCCATGAGGTCGATGGCCCGAAGCTGCCTGCGGCCGGGGACGAAGACTCCGTTCTGGCGGAGCATTTTCAGGTCGAAGAAAATGTTGTATCCCACCACTATCCGGGCATGGCGGAGAAGATGGGAAATGGCTTCCTTCCGCTCCCTTATGGAAGGCTTGTCCGCCACCATGGCCGGCGTGATGTGGTTCACCGCCATGGCACCGGGCCAGCTTACCGTGTGGTCTGGTTTGAAATATTCATTCATGAGCACCTGGCCCTGGCCGTCAAGGATAGACACCTGCAGAAGCTCTGCGTCTCCCAGAAAGCCGGTGGTTTCCGTATCCAGTACAAGAATGTCGCTTTTATTCATCCTGGTCACTTCCTATTAAAAAAGCGCAGCCTTCCCTGCGCCCTGACTACTCTTCTTCCCAGGCTGTTTCCCGGCGGTAAGCAGCTCCATTGGGAAGGTCTTTATTTTTCATGGAATGGCGGAGTCTCCTGTTCAGCAGGGTCCGTATTTTCTTCTTCGTGCCGTTCCTGCTGGGCTGTATCTTTTCCATGTCTTCATCTTCCATGATTTTTTCCGTCTTTTCTTTGCCGTACATCTTTCGGGCATACTGATTGGGCCTGGTCTCCCGGGTCACTTTCTGCGGTCTTTTCATGGCGTGATTCCTTTCCAGGGAAGCCCTGTTTCCCAGTCCGGCATAATACAGGGCCTCCGTAATGATATCTCCTTTATGGTACCATGATTTGGACGCTTTGACTAGTGTAAAAGGGGCCGCTGCCCGGCCCCGGGTTCAAAAGGTTCAGAGGGTTCATAAGGTTCAAAGGATGGTGGATTGCCCTTCGGGTAATTATTTTATAATGCAGCCTTTAGGGACAAGATTAACGGGCAGGAGTCCCGAAGGGGAAAGCACCTCACTATTTAGGGAAATATTTGCCAGAACTCTAAAAAACATGATAATATTTACACAGGACAGCTGGCAGGGCTTTCTCTTACTTTCCGTAAGAGGAGGTGATTCACTATGAGCCAAGAATTGTATCAGGCCTTTATGGTCGTTATTAATTTTGCTGCTCTGGTGGTCGCCATCATTGCACTTTCTAAAAAGTAGCAATTGAAAAAAGCCATCCAATGGCTTGGAAGGCTCCTTTCAAATACAAAATATTCTGAGAGAGCCTTTTTCCACTCCACGGATGCCAGCTGTCTCTTTCTATGCCCATTATATCACAGAAAATGGAAAAGACAAATTTTTGATTGTTCCATTTTCTGTGTTTTTTTACTTGCTTTTCTACTTGGAAATGAATGAATCCATCAGCCTGTATCGCTTTCCATGTAACTCTGCCGCCTTTGAACCTTCTGCCTGCTGTCTATGATTTCTTCCCGCCGAATAGAGCTGGTACCTGTTATCTCATATACTGCATGTAACGAGATCCTTCGCTTACACCTAGGATGACACTGCCCGGCGGGAAAGCTCTACAGGCAGCAGACAGCGGTTCGCAGTAAGCCGACAGCAGGTTCTTCTCTCCTGTGAATTCCTGTGAACAGTGATTTCTACTACCCCTAGTAGGTTCAAAAGGATTTTCTCCCATTATCTTGTGAATGTACAGAAGGGGAAAGAGATGGTAAAATTAAGTTATTCACAAGATTCTTCACTTATGAACAGCTTTATTCAAAAGCTGAACTTTCCGTATTTATCGGATTTTACAGAATTTTCCGCGAAAAACTTTTTCACAGAAATTCACAGGTATTCACATGTTATCCAAAGGAGATATTATGGATTTTTTTCTGCTTTGGGAACAGGTGCTGGACTACATTAATAAAAATGACAGCCAGTACTATCAGATGTTCTCATACAATGTATTTCCCACATCCATCACCGACACCACCCTGGTCATTACGCCCAATAAGCCTTACCTGGTGCGGTGGATCAACGGGGTGTACAGGGAAAAGCTGGAGCAGATTGTGAGCCGGATTGCGGGAAAACCGATGAAGGTGGAAGTGGCCCCGCCTCCTGATTCCACGGCTCCCTCACCGCAGATGCCGGTGCCTCCGGCACAAAAGGAAGAACCGGCTCCCTCTCCGGCGCCTGCCGTTCCTCTGCCGGAGGATGAAGAACCTCTTCCGACACCGGTTCCGCAGCCCCTTCCGGAAACACCAGCACCGGCAGCGGACCCCTTCCCGAAGGAAGTGGCGCCGCCCGATTTCTCCAGCCTCAAACCGAAAACAGCGGACCAGGTGACTCTGCCGGATATTCGGAATTATGAAGGACTCCACGAACCTTCCCTTTTCGATACGCTGGGGACTACGGTGGAGACGAAGAAAAATTTCCAGCCCAATCCGGTGAACGAGGAATACACCTTTGAAACCTTCGTCCACGGCAACTGCAACGAAATCGCCTACCAGGCCGCCTATGCGGTGGCCCAGACCGCCACCAATCCGAACCAGGCGGACCAGAAGATGAATCCTCTTTTCATCTACGGCCCATCGGGACTGGGGAAGACCCATCTGCTTCATGCCATCTGCAACTATATCCATACTTATAAGCCCAGCCTGTCGGTGCTCTTCGTTTCCAGCGAAACCTTCACCAACGAGCTCATTGATGCCATCCAGAACCACACCATGCCCAAGTTCCGGGCCAAGTACCGGAATCTGGATTTCCTCCTCATCGACGATGTGCAGTTCTTCGGCTCCAAAGATTCCACCAAGATGGAAATTTTCAATACCTTCAACGAGCTTTTCGATAAGAAGAAATACATCATCATGACCAGTGATCGCACGCCATCGGACATTGACAAGCTGGAGGACCGTCTGCAGAGCCGCTTTTCCAGCGGCCTGGTGGCTCCCATTTCACCGCCGGACTATGAAATCTGCTGTATCATCCTGCAGAAACGGGCGGAAAAGATGGGCATCACCCTGCCCAAGGATGTGGTGGACTACATTGCCAGCCACATCAATACCAATGTCCGTGAGCTGGAAGGGGCCTTCAACAAGCTGGTCACCTTCTCTCATATTAAGAAGGAACCTATTACCCTGTCCTTTGCCCGGGAAGCGCTGAAGGACCAGATTCCCATTGAAAGCGGACAGGAGCTCACCGTAGATTTCATTATCGACACGGTATGCAAGTACTACGGCGTGAAAAAGGAAAAGCTTCTGGGAAACGGCCGTCCCAAGAGGATCGTCATTCCCCGGCAGATTGCCATGTACCTCTGCCGCAACGAGCTTCATGAATCCTATCCCACCCTCCGGGACTGCTTCAAGCGCAAGGATCATTCCACCGTCCTCTATGCCTGCGAAAGGGTAGAAAACGATATGGCCAAAGACCCCCAGACCCGGGCCGCCGTGGAAGCCATAAGGAAACTGCTTCGTAACAGGTGAGCCATGGTGTGGCCTGTATATATGAAGCACCATCAACCCTAAGTACAGCAGGAAACGTTCCTCCTGCCCCTTCTCAAATGACTGTGAATAATGGGACCAGGGGCAGGGGATATTCCTGTTAACACACTGTGAATAAAGGGAATTTCCCAAAAAGCTGTGAATTCTGTGAATAGCGAAAAAAGTTATTCACTCCTTTCTGACAAACCGGGAACTTCGAGAAAATCGGGATTTTCACAAAGTTATTCACTTTTTCACAGCGTACTACTACGACTACTACTATCTTTTATATATCCCCGTCGTTTTTTAAAGGAGCTGCCATGAAAGTCATCTTCAACAAATCCGATCTCGTCAGTGCCCTGGATCGTGTCCAGCGGGCTGCCCAGACCAAAGTCACATCCAATACAAATAATGGATTTTTCATTTCTGCTGCCGGAGGGAACATTCTCATCCAGGCCAATGATTACACCATCGGTATCAAAACCTCCTGTCCTGCCAACATAGAAGAAGAAGGGGTTACCGTCATTGCAGCACCACAGCTGCAGAGCACCATCCGCATGATGCCGGCAGGAGACATTACTATGGAAAAAGGAGACCATGAAAATCTGGTTTCCTTCCAGAGCGGATCCTATGTATCTAAATTTCCTACCCGGGATCAGGTAGAATTTCCGGATGTACAGGAAATGGATCATCGGAACCACTGCCTGGTGAAATGCAGGGATTTTGCAGACATGGTATCCCTCGTTTCCTTTGCTGCTGCCAATGACAAACAGAAACCCATTTTTTCCGGTATTCTTTTTGAAGTCACAAAGAACACCTTCACCATGGCTGCTACCAATACCCATCGCTTGGCAGCCAAGGAAATTACCCTGGATGAAGAGGCGGCAGCAGAAGGCCGTTTCATCGTTCCCGCCGGTATCCTTTCCGACGTGAGCCGTATCCTTCCACTGGATGACGACAAAGCCCAGGTAGAAATTTCCTGGTCCAAGAACCATGTGGCCTTCACCTTCGGAGACACCTACTTCATTGCCAGCCTGGTGAACGGGGAATATCCGGACTACCACCGCATTATCCCCACCCATTTCGATGCCCGGGCAGAAGTAAACCTGAAGGACTTTGAAGAAGCAGTCCGTTTCGTGAGCCCCATTTCCAGAGACATGAGCTACCAGACCATTAATTTCCATTTCGAAGGAGACACCCTGGAAATCTTCGAAGAAGATCCGGACATCGGCAAGGCGGACACCTCCATTCCCGTGAAACTGGAAGGAGACAATATCAGCCTCACCTTCAGCTGCAACTACATTGAAGACATTCTGAAACATTCCAAAGGGGACGTGATCATTCTGAATCTGCAGAAAGCAGGCCCCATTGTGATTGAACAGGAAGAGGACAAGAGCTACAGCTACATGCTCACCCCTATGAGAGGAAGGAAATACTGATGAAAGATATCCCGATTTACGGAGACTACATCCAGCTGGACCAGTTTCTGAAAAAATTAGACTATATTTCCTCCGGCGGAGAAACCGGCGCCTTTCTGGAAGGACATACCATCACCCTGAATGGAAACAAAGTCCATGAAAAAAGAAAGAAAATCAGAAAGGATGATATCCTTTCCATTGACGGCGAAGAATTCCACATGACCGGGGCCTAGCCATGAAATGCAAATCCCTCCGCCTCATCCAGGTGAGAAGCTTTCAGGACTACAAGGTGGAGCCCTCCCCGGGGCTCACCCTTTTCACTGGTCCCAACGGCAGCGGCAAAACGAACCTCATCGAAGCCCTGTCCTATGCCTCCACCGGAAAATCCTTCCGCACCGGAAGCGATGGGGAAATCATCGGTCTGGGGGAAGAGGAGGGCACCATACTGGTGGACTTTGAAGCGGGAAAAACGGTGCAGACCATTAAAATCAAACTCACCAGAAGCCAGGGGAAGAAAATCTTCCTGAACGACACGGCCATCCGTAAAAAGGAACTGCTGGGCCTGTTCCGCACCGTCCTCTTCACCCCTGATGAACTGCAGCTCATCAAAGGCGCTCCCCAGCTGCGCCGCCGTTTCCTGGACATGGAAATTTCCCAGGTATCCCCAAGGTACTACGAAGAATTTCTCCGCTGCACCAGGGCGGTGCAGCAGCGGAACAGCGCACTGAAAAACGCCCAGCTCACCGGCCGGAAACCGGACCTGGACATATGGGACATGCAGATCGCTGCCTCCGCCTCCTACCTGGTCAGGAAAAGACTGGAAACCATAGACCAGATGAACCGCATGGTGCCGGCCATGGAAGAAAGACTGACAGGAAACAAAGAAAGCCTCTCTATCCGCTACATCCAGCAGGGCAGCGACAGCCCCCGCTATGACATGGAATGGTTCTTAGAGCGGCTCTCCCGGAGAAGAGAAGAAGACGCCCGCTTCTGCCACACCTCCCTGGGACCCCACCGGGACGACCTCCGGTTCCTCTTAAACGGACTGGACATATCCGCCTACGGCTCCCAGGGCCAGCAGCGGACAGCCATCCTGTCCATGAAACTGTCGGAAATGGAATTCATCAGAAAAGAAACGGGGGAATACCCGGTGCTCCTTCTGGACGACATAGGAAGCGAACTGGACAGAAGCCGGCGGGCTGCTCTCCTTTCCTTCCTTACAGAACAGGACATTCAGACCCTGGTCACAGGGACAGAGAAAATGTTTGAAGGAGAAGGAAAAGTGGTGGAATTGGGATAGATGGCAGTGGACCGCTGACTGCTGAACCCTCAAGCCCCTTTGGAGCTAGAGGGTTCAGGCGCCTTTCGGCGCCCGGGTTCAAAGGGTTCATAGGGTTCAAAGGGTGGTGGTGGCGCCTTTAAATTATAGAAGGCGCCAGTTTTGTATAAAACCTTCAAAACCGGGCTTTCGCCCGTCGGAAAACCATACAACCGCCCTGGCGGGCGAGGGAGATTCCCCCTTTGGTGGCTGGCGCCACCACCTTGCCCCCACTCCGTGGTGGGACTATGGATGCTTAGCCATGGGGCCATGTCTCTACAGGAAAGCATA
>OGOL01002065.1_pt1 | contig 16607 bp, 10 predicted proteins | sample 1552641 | NCBI WGS metagenome assembly OGOL01 (sample SAMEA2580140, study PRJEB22360) | human gut metagenome | biome: human gut; feature: human-associated habitat; material: faeces | place: Denmark | collected 2008/2010 | reverse complement strand
CCGAGCGGTTTGGGGGACCCCCAACGGAAGCCGTCGCCGCCAGCCGTTCCGCCATCTGGAACCGTCTCCCCGGCTTTCTCCTTCTGATGATTATGATTTTTCCTCTTATTCGTTTTATCCTGTTATACGAAATGGATAAGATCACCGCGCTGAGGCAGAGTAAAAGAAAATGAGAATCCTCCTTGTTGAAGATGACCCGATGATCGGCGAAAGCGTCTCCGAGTGGCTTCAGGGAGACGGTTATGCCGTCGACTGGCTGCAGGATGGCGATTCCGCGCTGCTCGCACTGCATACGACGCCCTTTGCTCTCGTCATTCTGGATCTCGGCCTTCCGGGCCGCGATGGACTCGAGGTGCTGAAGGAAATCCGCTCCAAGGAAAGCCATATTCCGGTTCTGATCACAACCGCGCGTGACACCGTGGATGACCGCATCGCCGGGCTTGATTCGGGGGCGGATGACTATCTGATCAAGCCCTTTGACCTGGAGGAGCTCTCAGCCCGCATCCGCGCGCTGCTCAGGCGCTCTGCCGGCCGGGCGGATCCCCTGATCACGCGGGGCCGCCTCACGATCAATCCCTCCACCCGCGAAGTGACCTTCGACGGGAAACCTGTCATTCTCTCCGCGAAGGAGTACGCCCTTCTAGAAGCGCTCGCGGAGCGGAAGGGGCTTGTGCTGTCGCGCGCCCAGCTGGAAAGCAAGCTCTACAACTGGGACTCTACCGTGGGTTCGAACGCGATTGAGGTGCATATCCATCACCTCCGCAAGAAGCTTTCCGAGGACGCCATCAAGACGGTGCGCGGCATGGGCTACATTCTGGAGACCTGAAGAGCATGGGGTCCATCCGCCGAAAGCTGCTCTTCACCCTGATCTTCACGGAGCTTCTGGCCGGTATCGTCGCCGCCTGGGCGTCGTTCTACACCGCGCAGTCGCAGTTTGATCAGTTCCTTGACTCGGAGCTGAAACAGATGGCGACCGCGCTAGCCAAGCGCGGCAACATTCCGCCCTCGAGCCTCACCCTCGTCGGAAGCAATCCGGAGCACCGGATTCTCGTCCAGGTCTATGAATCAGGCAGCAACTCGCTTTTTCTCTCCGCGAAGACTTCTCCCTTCCCGATTCTCGAGCGGGAGGGGTTCTCGGACATTCAATATGAGGGGGCCGCGTGGCGCGTCTTCACAACGACCGCCGGTTCCGAAATCATTGAAGTCGGACAGCCTGAGTCGGTCCGCGTGAGCCTTGCCGCATCCGCGTCGCTTGAGATCCTGCAGCCGCTTCTCATTCTTCTGCCGCTCACCGCGATCATTGTGTGGCTGATTGTGGGGCAGGGTCTCGCGCCGCTCGACCGCACCGCGCGAAGCGTCGCGAGCCGCTCACCCGAGTCCCTGAAACCGATCAGCACCGAAGGGCTACCCGCTGAGCTCCGGGGGCTCGTGAACGCCATTAACAGCCTCATGGCGCGCCTTTCCGCGAGTCTTGAGTCACAGCGCCGCTTCGCTTCAGACGCCGCGCATGAACTCCGCACGCCGCTCACCGCGATCAAGCTTCAGGCGCAGCTCGCAAAGCGCGCAAAAACCCCCGAGGCGCTCGCGAAGAACCTCTCGCGGCTTGATGAAGGCATTTCCCGCGCCACGCACCTGATTGAGCAGCTCCTCACGATCGCAAGGCTCGACCCGGATTCCGCGCGGCGTCCGTTTGAGCGGATCTCCATCGGAGAGCTCCTCTCCACCGTGCAGCATGACCTCGAACCGATCGCGGGCGAAAAATCGATCACGATCACTGCTGCCCCTTCTGACCTCACGATCCGCGGCATGAAGGATGCCCTTCTCATGATGGTGACAAACCTCACGGATAACGCGATCAAGTACACGCAGGAAGGGGGCCGGATCGAGCTCACAGCGCTTCAGGACGGCTCCCGGATCCTCGTCCGGGTGTCCGATAACGGCCCGGGAATCCCGGAGAAAGACCGTGCCCGCGTCTTTGAGCGCTTCTACCGGGCGCTTGGCACACATGTATCCGGAAACGGCCTCGGGCTTGCCATCGTGCAGCGAATTGCGGAAATACATCATGGACATATCGATATAAAGGACGGCCTTGACGGGCGGGGGACAACCATGGAAATCAGTTTCCCCTCAGACAGTTAAAACCGATTGGCTTTGTTACAAATTCAGGAATCGGTTCACAACCTGAAAAGCGCAGTTCCCTTTTTTTCCACTATCTTTCTTCTATACATTCAGAAGCGGTTCGAAGCGGTCTGTTCGAGTCGCCCAGGCAACCAATCAGGAGATTTTCAGGTGATTTCTTCCAAATTTATCAAGCCGGCCCTGGTGGCGGCGGCAATTGCAACAGCGCTTGCCGGCGGTGTCTACACGGCTTATGCCAAGAGCACTCCGGTTCAGGACGCTCCGGCCGCTCCGATTGTCAATCAGTCGAAGCTGCCTGACTTCACCGTTCTCGTGGATCACTACGGCAAAGCGGTCGTCAACATCTCGATGGTGAAGAAGGCCCATAAGGAAAAGGTGGACAGCCCGTTCGGCAATCTGCCCCCTGATCAGGCGGAAATTCTGAAGCGCTTCGGTTTCCCGATCTTCGGCGGCAACGGTGAACGCACCGTTCCGGAGGAGCGCGGCACGGGTTCCGGCTTCATCATCAGCTCCGACGGCCTCATTCTGACGAACGCCCACGTTGTGAACGGCGCTGACGAAATCACGGTGCGTCTCACCGATGACCGTGAGTTCCGCGGCAAGGTTCTCGGCCTCGACACGCAGACCGATATCGCGGTGGTGAAGATCAATGCGAAGGATCTGCCCTATGTCCGCCTCGGCAACAGCGACAACGTGAAGGTCGGCGAGTGGGTGGCGGCTATCGGCAGCCCGTTCGGTCTTACAAACTCGGTGACCGCCGGCATTGTGTCCGCCAAGTCCCGCAACCTGCCGGACGAAAACCTCGTTCCGTTCATTCAGACCGACGTGGCCATCAACCCCGGCAACTCCGGCGGCCCGCTCTTCAACATGAACGGCGAAGTGATCGGCATCAACTCTCAGATCTTCTCGACCTCCGGCGGCTCGATGGGCCTCTCCTTCGCGATCCCGATCAATATCGCGACCCAGGTGAAGGACCAAATTCTGAAGAACGGCAAGGTGACCCGCGGCCGCATTGGTGTCATGATCCAGTCGCTCACGCCTGAGCTCGCGAAGGGCTTCGGACTGCCTGAAGACACGAAGGGCGCTCTTGTTTCGAGAACCGATAAGGACAGCCCGGCCGCAAAGGCTGGCCTCCAGTCGGGCGACATCATTGTGGGTGTCGATGGCACGCACGTGAAGAACTACAGCGATATTCCGCGCCAGATTTCGTTCGCGAAGCCGGGCTCCACGGTGAAGCTCACCGTTATCCGCAACAAGAAGGAAATCACGGTTCCGGTGACCGTGGGTGTGGCTGACGGCAAGACGAACACGCTGAAGGCTGGCGAAGAATCCGATACGCCGAAGGCCGAAGCGAAGGCCGGTAAGCTCGGTGTCTCTGTCCGCCCGCTGACCGCGAAGGAAGCGAAGAAGGCCGGCACCTCAGGCCTCCTCGTCGGCAATGCCACAGGTGCCGCGGCGTCCGCCGGCATCGCGAGCGGTGACGTGATCGTCGCTGTGAACGGGCAGCCCGTGAAGACCGTCTCCGATCTTTCGAAGGCGATTGAAGGCAAGAAGCAGATCGCCATCCTCGTGCAGAGAGGCGGTGATCAGATCTACGTTCCGGTGAACCTGGATTCGTCTGAAGACTGATCCGTACCGGTAAATGAAAAGCGCCAGTTCAGATTCAACTGGCGCTTTTTTTATGCTTCTTTTTCCGCTTTTCCCTTGTCTGACGGTTTCCCGTCACTCTTCTCAAGATGAAGCAGGATATCCGTAAGGATCGGAAGTACGGTCTTCGGCTCAAACTCCGGATCCATGCCGGTATAAAACACGAGTCCGTCGAGGAAGGCCCCAACCACCACAAGCCGCTTTTCCAGATCAGCCGGCGGCTCAACACCGTGCTCACGGTAGCAGGCCACCGCCTGCTCCATCAGGTGCTTACGCCCCACGCGGTCCGCTCTCCGGATGCACTCCGCGATCTTCTTATTGCGGAAGCTTTCAGCCGCAATTTCGAACCTCAGAGCGCGGTCTCCGCAGGTCAGGCGATCCTCGATCTGCTGACCGATGCTCTCCTGAACCTCTTCGCGATGGATATCCGGATCCGGATTCCACCGGATCTGGATCTGGATAGTGTGAATGTAATTATCAAGCCACCGGTTCACAATCGCTTCGATAATGTCTTCCTTGCTGTCGAAGTGGTTGTAGATGTGGCCCGCGCTCATTCCAAACGCCTTCGCGATGGAGCTCATGCTCGCGGCGTGGAAGCCCTTCTCCCGGAAGCAGCGGATGGCAGCGTCGAGAATTTCTTCCCGCCGCTGTGCTGCCTTGGGGCAGACTCTCGATCTTCCGGAATATGTGCTCATAACGGCTTCTTGCCTCCCTGTTCAGGCTGAGAAGCCACTTCCTGACCGCCGCCCAGCACCTTGTAGAGCGTCACGATGCTGACAGCGCGGGCGAGGCGGGTGGAAATCTGAGCCTGCTGCGCGGAGAACATCGTGCGCTGCGAGTCGAGCACCGCGAGGAAGTTATCCACGCCGTGCTTATAGCGGAGATCCGCCACCTCGTAGGCAGATTCAGCGGCCTTCACCATTTCATCCTGCGCTTCCACGCGCTTCGTGATCGTGCTTTCCGTGGAAAGCGCGTCATTCACCTCGCGGAACGCCGTCTGAATAGCCTTCTCGTAAGCCGCGACCTGTTCTTTCTGATAGATCTTCGCCGCTTCAAGATTCGCTTCATTCGCGCCGCCCGTAAAGATCGGGAGCGAAATCGCCGGGGCAAAGGACCACGTGCCGCGGCCGCCCTTGAAGAGGTTCGACATATCGGTGGAGAGCGTGCCGATCGAGCTCGTGAGCGTAATGCTCGGGAAGAACGCGGCACGGGCAACACCGATATTGGCGTTCGCGGAGCGGAGGCTGCGTTCAGCGGACGAAATGTCCGGACGGCGCAGCAACACCTGCGAGGGGAGTCCGGCCGGCATTGTGGCGGGCAGCGTCGCGCCGAGCTCGATCTTCTTCGGGAGGAGATCGGCAGGCACTTCGGCTCCCACGAGGAGACGCAGCGCGTTCTGATCCTGTTCGAGGCTCGCGATCGCCGTCTGAACGGCGATCTTCGCCGTTGCGACCGTTTCCTTCGCCTGGTTCAGTTCGAGGCGGTTTGAGGCACCGGCGTTGTAGCTCTTTTCCACGAGGCTGTAAGAGGCCGTCTGGCTTTCAAGCGTGCGGCGGGCAAGGTCAAGATTGGCCTGGTCCGCGCCGATCGAGAGCCACTCGGTCGCCACTTCGGCGATCAGCGTGTTCTGAGCACTGCGGCGGGCGTCTTCGCCAGCGAAGAACGCCTGCAGAGCCTGCTCATTCATATTGCGGATCTTCCCGAAAAAATCAATCTCATAGGAAGACATCGCGAGGTTCGCCGCGTAGACGTGCGAGTGCCGCGGGTAGCCGGGCTGGAGCGCATCGATCGAAGAACGCGAGTGCGTCGCATCCGCCTGAGCGCCAACCGTCGGGAAGAGCTCAGCGCGCGACACCCGGTAGAGCGCCCTCAGGCGTTCCACTTCGAGCATCGACTGACGCAGATCGCGATTATTCGCGAGCGCGAGTTCAATCACCTTGCGGAGCCGTTCATCGAGGAAGAACTTATCCCAGGTGACGAGCTCCCCTTCCTTCACCCCGGCATCCCGGGGTGAGACCGCCCAGTCCTGACTGGTTTCAGTCGGGGCGGCCGGCTTCTCGTAGCGCGGAGCAAGGTTCAGGCAGCCTGTCAGCATGAGCGCGGCAGAGGCCGCGCTGGCCGCTAAAAACGTCCGGCGCGCGAGGCGCGGAGCAAAAACTTTTTCAGACATGAATTACTTCTCCTGAACATTCGCTTTAACATCTTCCGGCAGCTGACGGCGGCGGGTGCGGAAGAGACGATTCACCACCACGTAGAACATCGGAACGAAGCCCACGCAGAGGATCGTGCCCGTAATAATGCCGCCGAGCACAGCCATACCGATTGCGTTCTGAGCACCGGCGCCGGCACCGTGCGCGAGCACGAGCGGCACAACGCCGAGGCCGAAGGCGAGTGACGTCATCACAATCGGGCGGAAGCGCAGCTTCACGGCGTCGAGCGACGCTGTTATCAGGTCTTCACCCGCGTCGTAAAGCATCTTCGCGAATTCCACAATCAGAATGGCGTTCTTAGACACCAGGCCGATTGTTGTCAGCATGCCCACCTGGAAGTACACGTCGTTGTGACCTCCAAGGAGCGCCGTCATCGCGAGTGCGCCCAGTACGCCTGTCGGCACCACGAGAATGATGGAGATCGGAATCGTCCAGGATTCATACAGTGCGGCAAGGCAGAGGAACACGACGAGCAGAGACAGTGCGTAAAGCGGAGCAGCCGCCTGGCTCGCCATTTTTTCCTGATAGGAAACACCGTTCCATTCGATCGAGAACCCGCTCGGAAGTTTGCTCGCGATTTCTTCAACCGCCTTCATGGCCGTACCGGAGGAAACGCCTACAGCCGCGTTACCCTGAATATTCACAGCCGGATTCGCGTTGAAGCGCTCCAGACGCGGGGAACCCGAGGTCCAGCTGCCGATCGAGAACGCCGAGAACGGCACGAGGCTTCCGGAGCTGTTTCTCACGTACCACTGCGACAGATCAGCGGCCGCCATGCGGTAGTCCGGATCGCCCTGCACGTAAACGCGCTTCACACGCTCACGGTCAATGAAGAGGTTCACGTAGGAACCGCCCCAGACAGTGCTCAGCACCGAGTTCGCCGCATCCAGCGAAATACCGTAGGACTGAAGCTTCTCCCGGTCCATATCCAGCTTGTACTGAGGCGTATCTTCCATGCCGTTCGGACGGACGAGACGCAGTCTCGGATCCTGGTTCGCCATGCCGAGGAACTGGTTACGGACCTGCATCAGCTTCTGATGGCCCTGACCGCCGCGGTCTTCGAGATACATATCAAAGCCGTCAGCGATACCGAGTTCCGGAATAGCCGGCGGGGCGAAGAAGATGATCTGCGCATCCTTGTACTGCGAGAGCGCGATATTCGCCTTCAGCGCGACAGTCTGAGGATCGGTACCCGGAGCCGTACGGTCAGCCCAGTCCTTCAGCTTGACGAAGCCAAAGCCCATGTTCTGGCCGCCGCCGGCAAGCGAGAAGCCTGCCACGTTGAAGACAGATACCGTCACATCCTTACGCTTCTGGAGGAAGTAATTGCGGATCGCCTCCTCAGCCTTTCTCACATGCGCCTGCGTGCTGCTCGCGGGCGTCTGCACCGTGAACATCAGAGATCCCTGGTCCTCATCCGGAACGAAGGATCCCGGCAACTTCATGAAGCCGAAGATCACGCAGGCCCAGATGACGGCGTAGCCGACAAACGTCAGAGCGATGTGGTGATGCGTCCAGAGCACCAGATCACGAACCCAAGTCGACACGCGCTCGAACCCGCGGTTAAAGGCGCCGAAGAAGCCGCCCTTATGCAGGTGATTGTTATCGATCGGTTTCAGAATCGAAGCGCAGAGCGCTGGCGTCAGACTCAATGCCACCATCACTGAGAGCAGCATGGCTGACACAATCGTGATTGAGAACTGACGGTAAATCACGCCCGTCGAACCGCCGAAGAACGCCATCGGGATGAACACGGCGGACAGCACCATGGCCACACCGACCAGCGCACCGGTAATCTGAGACATTGACTTGATCGTTGCCGTTCTGGCATCGGTCCCGTCTTCACGCATCACACGCTCGACGTTCTCCACCACCACGATGGCGTCGTCCACCAACAGGCCGATTGCCAGCACGAGGCCGAACATCGTCAGCATGTTGAGCGTAAAGCCTGTCGCCTTCAGAATGGCAAATGTACCGAGCAGCACCACCGGCACGGCCACCGTCGGAATGAGCGTCGCGCGCCAGTTCTGCAGGAAGAGGAACATCACGACGATCACGAGGATGATTGCCTCGATCAGCGTCTTCACCACTTCCTTCATGGCGGCCTTCACGAACGGCGTCGTCTCATACGGATAGATCACCTTCATGTGCGGCGGGAAGTAGTGGCTCAGTTCAGCGATCTTCGCCTTCACAGCGTCAGCCGTCTGAATAGCGTTCGCGCCGGCCGACAGATAGATTGCGATACCGGAGGACGGCACGCCGTTGAAGGAACCCACCACGTCGTAAGACTGGCGGCCCAGTTCAATGCGGGCCACGTCGCTCAGACGAATAACGGTACCGTCAGAAGCCGTCTTCACGATGACACGTTCAAACTCAGGAACGGTCTTCAGGAGAGACTGCGCCGTAATGGTCGCGTTCAGCTCCACGGGCTTATCCTTCGGCTGCGGCAGGCCGCCCAGCTGGCCGGCTGTCACCTGCGCGTTCTGAGCCTGAATCGCGGACACCACGTCAGTTGCCGTGAGGCCGTAGGCGTAGAGCTTATGCGGATCAAGCCAGACACGCATGGCGTAAGAGGCGCCGAACACCGTCGTCTGACCGACACCCGTAATACGGGAGATCGGATCCTGAATGGTATTCACCAGATAGTCACCGAGGTCGCCTTCATTCAGGCTGCCGTCATCGGAGGTGAAGCCCACCACCATGAGGAAGCTCGCCGTGGACTTCTGCACCTGGATGCCGAGGCGGGTCACCGCTTCCGGCAGCATGGCTTCAGCCATGGAGAGCTTGTTATTCACCTGAACCTGAGCGATATCAGCGTTCGTGCCCGGAGCAAACGTGAGCGTCATCGACATACGGCCGGTGCCGTTCGACTCATTGCTCATGTAGATCAGACCGTCGAGGCCGACCATCTGCTGCTCAATCACCTGAGTAACGGTGTTCTGCAGCGTTTCAGCCGAAGCGCCCGGGTAGTTCGCGACCACCGTCACCTGAGGCGGCGCGATCTGCGGATACTGCGACACCGGCATGGTGAAGATAGACAGCGCGCCGGCCAGCATCAGCACGAGCGCGATGACCCATGCAAAAATCGGCCGGTCAATAAAGAAACGAGACATTTCTATTTCCCCCGTCGATTAATGCGAGGCGGTCTGAGCGGCTGCGGAAGAGGCAGGAGCTGAAGCCGGAGCTGAGGCGGCGGGAGCGGAAGCAGCGGCAGAGCCTTCAGACGGAGCGACGAGCGCGCCGGGGCGGACCTTGCCGATACCTTCAACGATCACGCGGTCGCCCGGATTGAGGCCGGAATTCACGAGCCACTGATCGCCGATTGCGGCGCTCGTCTTGATCGCGCGCTGCTCAACCTTGTTGTCCTTATTCACGACGAAGACATACGGATCGCCGCGCATATCGCGCATCACCGCGTGCTGGTTCAGCGTGATGGCCTGGGGAATATCGCCGCTCGGGAGGACCGCGCGGACATACATGCCCGGAAGGAGCGTGCCCTTCGGATTCGGGAATTCAGCGCGGAGCGTAACCGTACCGGTATCCGTGCCGACCGACACGCCCTGGAACGTCAGCTTGCCCGTGATCGGGTACACCGTGCCGTCTTCAAGCATGATCTTCACCGGCGTGGAACCGTCAGACAGCTTCTTCAGACGGCCGGAAGCGAGTTCCTCACGCAGCTTCAGGAGCTCGGCGCTCGTCCTCTGAACATCCACGTAGATCGGGTCGAGCTGATGAATCACCGTCATGCGCTGCGCCTGATACGCCGTCATCAGGGCGCCAGGTGTCACTTCGGAAATCGACACGCGGCCGGAAATCGGAGCCCGGACGTACGTGTACTGAACATTGATCTGGGCGTTGGTGAGGACCGCGCGGGCAGCCTTCACGGCAGCTTCATCGGTGCGGACCTGAGCCTGAGCCGTATCGTCCGCCTGCTTCGACACCGCGTTTTCCTTCACCAGGGTTGCGGAACGGGCCGCGTTGGCGCGGGCGAGCGCAAGCGCAGCCTCAGCCTGGGCGAGAGACGCCTTGGCGCTCTGCACATTCGCGTTATAGGTCGACGCGTCAATCTGATAAAGCGGCTGACCGGCCTTCACCATCTGCCCTTCGGTAAACAGCCGCTTCTGCAGCACGCCGTTTACCTGAGGACGGACCTCGGCGATCCGGTAGGACACCGTACGGCCTGAAATCTGTTCCTGAACCTGCACCGGATGCGGTTCAACTGTCACGACATTAACCGGCACCGCGTGCGCGGCCGCGGCGGCGGCCCCAGCTCCCGGCCCTGCGGACTGCTTGCTGCAGCCAGCGGTCATCGACACTGCGGCGATGACGGAAAGGGCAAGGGCTGTAAATTTGGATATCTGTCGTACCTTCATTTGCATGATCCCCACGACTTTGACTCTTTATAGTAGTGTTTATTAAATGAATTCAAGCGTTTAATAACTCAGTTTTCTTACCGGGAGCATCTCAGAGGGTACAGTGCCCCCGCGCGCCGAGAAAAACTGAACGAACGCTCAGTTATAACTTTGAGCATTGTAAGCAGGTTTAAATTCTGACTGAGACTGTAAGCGTAAGTAATAACCCTTAAAAACAAAAAAGCCGTGTCCCCTTTTTTCGGGACACGGCAATTCAGTCTGAAATCCAGCCGGGGTTATTCCACAGTCACTGATTTCGCAAGGTTTCTCGGCTTATCAACGTCTGTGCCTCTCACAATTGCAGTGTGGTAGGCAAGGAGCTGGAGCGCGACCACGTAGAGAAGCGGCGAGAGATCACCGTAATTCTCAGGGAGACGGATCACATGCATGCGGTCGCTCGGATCGATCGAGGAGCCCGCATCCGCAAAGACGTAGAGCTCTCCCCCGCGGGCGCTCACTTCGGCCATATTGGCCTTCAGCTTTTCAAGCAGTCGGTCATTCGGCGCCACCGTGACAACCGGCATTGAGGAGTCCACGAGCGCGAGGGGACCGTGCTTCAGTTCTCCGGCCGGATAGGCCTCAGCATGGATATAGCTGATCTCCTTCAGCTTCAGTGCGCCCTCAAGCGCCACCGGGTAGTGAATCCCGCGGCCCAGGAAAAGCGCGTTCTGCTTGGAAGCAAAGATATCAGCGAACCCCATGATCTGTGGCTCAAGCGCGAGCACTGACTGAATGGCTGCCGGCACATGGCGGAGGCTCGCGAGGCGCGTCACCTCGTCCTCCGGGGTCAGGCGGCCGCGCATCTTCGCGAAGACGAGCGTCATCAGGTAAAGCGCGGCAAGCTGCGTCGTGAAGGCCTTCGTGGAAGCCACGCCGATCTCAGCGCCGGCGCGCGTGATGTAGTGGAGCTCGGTGTTATGGACCAGAGCGGACGTCGCGACGTTGCAGATCGCGAGCGTCATATGCATGCCGAGCGACTTCGCGTGTTCCAGCGCGGAAAGCGTATCTGACGTTTCCCCCGACTGGGAAATACAGACCACCAGCTGATCCTCATGGGGGACTGACACACGGTAGCGGTATTCGCTCGCGATCTCCACTTCGCACGGAATACCGGCAATCGCTTCAAGCCAGTATTTCGCGGTGAGTCCCGCGTAGAAACTTGTGCCGCAGCCCAGAATCAGAATCCTCTGCACCTTCCGGAACACCGACTCCGCGTTGGCTCCGAAAATCGAAGGCGTGATGCCTGCCACCCCTTCCAGGGTGTCAGCGATCGCGCGCGGCTGCTCGAAGATTTCCTTCTGCATATAGTGACGGTACGGTCCAAGCGCCACGTCGTTATCGTGAGCCGAGACGATCTTCACCTCACGGTCAACCGGAACCGCGCGGCCGTCTTCCGTCGCGCGGAAAATCCGGGAGGAGTCAGGCGTGATTTCGGCAATATCGCCTTCCTCAAGGAAAATAAACCGTTCCGTCACGCCTGCGAGCGCGAGCACGTCAGACGCGAGGAAGTTTTCCTTATCTCCAAGCCCCATGACGAGCGGAGAACCGCGTCGGGCACCGACCACCACGTCAGGCTGCTTCGTGCAGCAGACCGCCAGACCGAAACTGCCGCGGAGACGCGACACAGCCTTCGCCACGGCGTCGAGCAGATTGCCTTCAAAGTAGCGATAGACGAGATGCGCGATCACCTCGGTATCCGTCTGGCTCGTGAACTCGTAGCCCTCAGACACAAGCTCCGCCTTCAGTTCGGCATAGTTTTCAATAATGCCGTTATGAACAAGCGCGATCGTGTCGTGCGAAATCATCGGATGGGCGTTCCGGACCTCAGGCGCTCCATGCGTCGCCCACCGGGTGTGGGCAATACCGACACCGCCTGAAAGCTTTTCCTCATCAGCCTGACGGATCAGGCTCGCGACGCGCTGAACCGTACGGGCCCGGTGAATCGCGCCGTCGGACTCAATCACCGCGATGCCGCAGGAGTCATAGCCGCGATACTCAAGCCGCCGCAGACCTTCAAGCAGGATCGGAGTGATATTCCGGCGGCTGGAAGCCGCAACAATACCGCACATATCTTTGTTCCTTATTTCTTTACGGGACGATGCCAGCCGTCAATCGTGACCTGGCGGGCCCGGGAAAGAGTTAGTTTACCTTCCGGAGCATTTCGGGTCAGGGTTGTGCCGGCACCGAGCGTCGCCCCCTTCCCCACTTCAACCGGAGCGACAAGCTGCGTGTCGGACCCGATGAAGGCGTCATCACCGATCACCGTACGGAACTTATTCACGCCGTCGTAATTGCAGGTAATCGTGCCGGCACCGATATTGACGCCGGATCCCATCGTCGTGTCACCGATGTAGGAGAGGTGATTCACCTTGCTCGCCGTGCCGATCGTGGACTTCTTGATTTCGCAGAAGTTGCCGATATGGGTTTCGCGCCCAAGCTCCGCTCCCGGACGCAGACGGGTGAACGGGCCGACCTTCGCTTCCTCACCGACCACAGCGCCGTCAGAATGCGTGAACGCCTGAATCACCGTGTCAGCCTCTACCCGGGTATTGCGGATGACGCAGTAGGGACCCACGTGAACCCGGTCACCGAGCACCACATCGCCCTCGAAAACACAGCCGACATCAATAAAAACATCGCGTCCGCACCTGAGGGTGCCGCGGATATCAATCCGGGCCGGATCCGGCAGCGTGACACCGGCGTCAAGCAGCTCCTCCGCGAGACGCTTCTGCAGGGCACGCTCAGCGCAGGCAAGATGACGCTTGCTGTTCACTCCCATCACTTCCGCTTCGTCGCTCACCGGGAAGGAAGTCACCGGAACGCCATCCCTCACGGCGAACTCAATAAAGTCCGTCAGGTAGAACTCGTGCTGAGCGTTATTGCTCGTCAGGCGGCCGCACCACCCGCTGAGACGCTCGGTCGGAAGCACCATGATGCCGGTGTTCACTTCACGGATCGAAAGCTCTTCAGGCACCGCGTCCTTCTGCTCGACGATTCGGGTCACCTGGCCGTTCTGCTTCACAATGCGGCCGTACCCCGTGGGATCAGCGAGCTCAACCGTCAGAATGCCGACGCCGTTTCCAGTGGCTTCGCAAAACTTCGAAAGCGATTCAGCGCGGATCAGCGGCACATCGCCCAGAAGCACAAGGGTCTGCTTTTCCGCGGGATCCAGATCCGAAAGCGCGCAGCGAAGCGCGTCGCCCGTACCGAGCTGCTCCTTCTGCTCCGCGAACCGGAGTCCTGGGACCTCAGCGAGAGCCGCTCTGACACTTTCACCGCCATGACCGATCACCACGACGGTGCGGGCGGGGTTCAGCGCGGAGGCGGTACGGATAACGCGGGAAACCATCGGCTCTCCGGCAACAGGCTGGAGCACCTTCGGCAGATCCGAATGCATGCGCTTACCCTTGCCTGCCGCCAAAATCACGATATTCATTTGTTTTCTTCCCAGGAGACCGGCCGGACGCCGCTCCCGATTTCATTCTTCTGGTTCAACAACCCCGCAGTCCTGCGGCCCTCTTGACTCCGGTTTCAGCTGTCTCAGCGATTCGCCCTAGCCAAAACGGAATACTCAATCGGAAACATTCTAAATAAGAAAGGCGCCTTTCTCCATGGAAAGGCGCCTTTCGATGCCGGAACACGGGCCGGAGACCGGCCCTCAGTCTCAGCGGGCCGTCACAGCGCGATACTCCACGCGCTTGCTTTCGCGGGCCCAGAGGGCAACATAGCGGCGGTTGGACTTCACCGGGATCAGGGAACCGGCGATCATGCCGATACCGGCCACAATGAAGCCGCCGAGCACGCTCGGGAAGACTTCGCCAAGCGGGGTCACCGTGAGGATGATCCAGGTCGCGCCGCCAAGGAGAATCGACGAAATCGCGCCGAGGCGGGTCGCCTTCTTCCAGTAGAGGCCCATCACGAGCGGCCAGAAAGCACCGACCACCGGGAACTGATAGGCCATGGCCACCATGTCATAAATCGCAGTGCCTTCAACGGAGAGGGCATACACGAGGACGAGCAGCGTGAACACCAGAACTGTGGCGCGCATCGTGCGGATTTCGTTCTTCTCGCTGATATGCGTGAAGTTCTTCAGCACGTTTTCCACAAAGGTGGTCGACGGAGCCAGGATCGTCGCGGAGGCGGTCGACATCACAGCCGAGAGCACAGCGCCGAAGAAGAGGACGCGGAGCCACATCGGCATGTAATCGCGGATCATCGTCGGCAGAAGCTGCTGCGGGTCTTCGGCGAGCATGCGGCCGGACACATCCGGCATCACGAGGATCGAAGCCACCACAATGAACATCGGCACCATCGCGAAGAAGATGTAGAACACGCCGCCGATAATCGGGCCGGCAACAGCGATCTTCCCGGACTTCGCGGACATCACGCGTTGGAACACGTCCTGCTGCGGAATGGAACCGATCATCATCGTCATGGCAGCGGAGATCCAGAAGAGCCAGCCGTGAACCGACATTTCAGGAAGCGCGTGGAAAAGATGACGGTTATTCGCGTAGGTGATCACCTTATCCGCGCCGCCCGCCATGTCACCCGCCACGAAAGCGATCACCACGAGACCGACGACAATCAGAATCATCTGGAAGAAGTCAGTCAGCGCAACGGACCACATGCCGCCGTACATCGTGTAAAGGAGCACGACCAGCGTACCGATCACCATGCCAAGCGTCACCGAAATCGCACCTTCCGTCACCAGGTTCAGCACGAGGCCGAGAGCGGAGACCTGAGCCGCCACCCATCCGAGGTAAGAGAGGATGATGAAAACCGAGCACGCGAGTTCTACGCCCTTCCCATAGCGATGACGGTAGAAGCTGCCGATCGTGAGAAGGTTCATCTTGTAGAGCTTGCCGGCAAAGAACGCGCCGACAAGAATAAGCGCCATACCGGAGCCGAACGGCTCCTCGATCACTCCGGCAATTCCGCCCTCAATAAAACGACCGGGAAGACCCAGCACCGTTTCAGAGCCGAACCACGTAGCGAACGTAGCAGTAATTACCATGGCTAGCGGCAGTGAACGACCAGCAAGAGCGTAGTCCTGCGTCGTTTTAACGCGAGTTGCGGCATAGAGACCGATTCCGATGGAAACGGCCATATAGAGCATTACAAAACCAATCAGAGACATTGCCCCATATCCCCCGTGAAAAACGAAGAGTTGCCGGAAAAAATATTCCTAATAAAAGCGTGCGTGGATTTTAAGAATCACACGAAAAATGTGAACCCGCTGAGGCCCCAAATGCCCCGAAAAATGTCCCAAAGTTTCATCGAGATCAAACTTTAGGAAATGAGTGAAAAAAGAGGGGATGGCAGCGATCAAAAAACGTGCAGAACATTGTGTTTCCTCAGCATATTTTTACTCTTTTTCAAACGAAAAAACCCGGCAGAAAAATCTGCCGGGCTGCACGCTGAAAAACGTACTGAAAATCAGGCTTCGACCTGCTGGATTCCAGCGAGGAGCCAGCCCTGATTTCCGTTCTCAACCGGGCGGGTGAGAGACCAGACTTCATTCACGTTTTCAATCTCATCCGTATTGCCGCCGGAAACCTTGAGTCGGCCGGTGAAGTGAACCGCGGCCACATACTCACTGCCTTCCGTGATCACGCCAAGCAGCTTGGCGTCGAGTGTCTCAACCGCGATCTTCAGCTCTTCGCCCTTACGGTCGCGAAGCTGGTGCGTGAGAACCGTGAAGACTTCATCCGTGCAGAACTCGCTCAGCTGCAGCACGTTGCCGGTGCTCCAGGCATCCTGAAGCCGGGTGAAGTTCTTCTTGCATTCAGCGACGAAAGCGGTTTCATCAAACCCGGCCGGGATCGTGCTCTGAGCAGCCTTCTGAGAGAACTCATCCAGGACGGAACCCGGACGGGCATTGCTCTGGAAAGCGGCCGGAGCGGCAGCGGGCGCCGGTTCAGCGGCAGGCGCAGGGGCAGCCGCCGGCGGCTCCTCGCGCTGATAATTCATGCCGGAAAGCGTACCGGTCGAATCAGCGGAACGCTGAACCGGAGTCTGACGGCGGGCAAAAATGAAGCGCAGCACGGCAAACGCCACGACAGCGATCAGAATCAGCATCAGAATGCTGGCAAAACCAGGTCCGAGACCCAGATAGTGAGTCAGAGCCGCGATGCCGAGCGCCGCGGCTGCACCCATCAGCATGTTACGGATCGGGCTGGCCGGCTTCGGCTGAGCCGCC